>Ga0172380_10001276_pt1 | contig 43823 bp, 53 predicted proteins | sample Leawe162metaG_FD_119747 | JGI IMG/M metagenome (GOLD analysis project Ga0172380, IMG submission 119747) | Leachate microbial communities from a municipal landfill in Southern Ontario, Canada - Leachate well 162 metaG | ecosystem: Engineered > Solid waste > Landfill > Unclassified | place...
CTAGTATCTATACTCTAGATCAAGCAGCAGAAGACTCTGCTACACTAATCAACTGCAACCGCTGCACAAACTGCGCTAACTGCTCCAGCTGCGACAGCTGCACCAACTGCGACCGCTGCGACAATTGCAACCACTGTAACCACTGCACCGACTGTGGCAGCTGTAACTACTGCACCAGCTGCGACAGCTGCACCGACTGCAACAGCTGCAACTACTGCGCCAGCTGCGACAGCTGCACCAACTGCTTTAGCTGTACTACTTGTCGCCGTATTAGTAGCTGGAAAGCTAACCCTATGTTATATGTAACCTCTAGAATAGGTTCTAGAAATGCTCAAACTTATTTTTATTTTGATGCAACTCGTACAGAAGTTATATGTGGTTGTTGGTCAGGTACTCTAGAAGACTTCGAGTCTAGAGTCAATAGAGTATATGGTAAAAAGTCTCCATATAGAAAGCAATATCATAAGTACATTAAAATAATGAAATCTATAATAAAAGGAGTGAATAAAAGATGACTGAAGGAACAATACAACCAGGGGCAGTTCCGTGTATTAACTGCCTGGTGTACGGGCCACCTAAGTCTGGTAAAACGAGGTTTGGATACAGTTTTCCTGATCCATATTTAATCGTAACAGAAAGACCACCAAACGGACTTATCTCAGATAAACCGATCCCCTATGTTTGGGTTCACACGTACGCTGAAACACGACAAGTGCTGACTGAAATAAAATCCGGTTCCCGGGCAGCTAATGCAAAATCCATCATTTTGGATTCGGAATCCGATATGACGGATATGGTAAAAGCAGCTGCTCTGCAATCCACTGGGGAAAAGAAACTATCCTTCAATTCCTGGGGATTAGCGATTGATTATCTTCGTGAGACTATAAGAACGCTCGTTAGGGATATAGGAACGAAAAGGCATGTATGTGTAATCGCCCGCTCTCAGCTTGACAAGGACGAAGTAACCGGAGCGATTACTGGATCTCCAGAAACCATTGGTAAGTTTTCCCAGGCAATAGGGGGGCAGTTTGATTTGTTGTTCTTTTCTGAACAATATATAGACCCTCAGGGAAAAAAGCAGTGGAGACTCCACACCAGTACTTTTAAAAACTGGTTTCACGCAGGGGACGGTTTAGGCGGCTTTCTTAATAATGAAGAGCCGAATGACTTTAATGTAATTTACGCTAAGATCTGTAAAGGGTCTGAGGCTAAATTAAAGAACAAATAATTTTTAATAGGAGGAATATTTTATGGAAATTTACATTCCAGGTTTACCAGAAGCAGCAGCCAGCACAGGATTTCAGTTACCAGATCCGGGAAGATACACCCTACGGATTATGGGGATAGAACAAACTCCGGATATAGATAAGCCGAAATTGGTGGTTACCCTCTTTGTGGTAGACGGCCCACAGCAGCGGAACATCGTAAAAGAGAATGGTAACAACTCCCCGGTAGGGATGCAGGTAAAAGAGTTTATTCCGTTACAGAAAAGTTGCGCCTGGAGGTCTAAAAATCTATTAGTTGCTGCAGGAGTACTTTCCCGGGATGACGAAGTTACTACAAAGTTTGACCCTGAAGCAGTAATCTCTCAGATAGTAACCGCCGACATCACCCACCAGGAATACAACAATAAAATGCAGGCGAATTTTAAGTACATTTTTTAATTAACCAGGTGTTCAGGAGTGGCGGAATTGGTAGACGCAAGGGCGGGCAGTTTCCCCTCGTTGCACGTTACTGCCTTTGCTATCTATGATAGCGAAACAAGGCGAAACACGTATTGCAGGTTCAAATCCTGCCTCCTGAAAACAATAATTTTAATGGAGGTAAAGAATGAGTCATTTTACAGTTTTAGTAATTGGTAAAAATGTAGAGGAGCAATTAGCACCATACCAGGAGGGAGTATTACCAGGCCAAGAGGTAGAAAACCCTAACGCTAAATGGGATTGGTATGGGATAGGAGGAAGGTGGAATGGGTTCTTTAAACTAAAGAAAGAGCTAAAAGGAGAGGCTTCTGTTGGAGCCCCAGGAGCGCTCAGAAAATCCCGCGAAGATTATTCTGGAAGAGCAGATCAAGCCTTAAAGTGCGATATAGACTTTGAGGGAATTAGAGAGGACGCTGGAAAAGAGGCTGGGGACCGTTACGACACAGTAGTAAAAATCTTTAATGGGAGGATACCAAAAATACAATTCCTTTGGAAAACAATAATGGATGAGGACAACCCACAGTTTAACCATATGTCAAGAGACGAACGAGTGAAATTTTACTGGGGGCAGAGCGCTCTTATAGAGTTAAAAGAAACAAGAGAACACCTCAAAGGGCTTTCTAAAGAGGAAGAAGAGTTACTTTGTTGGTTCGACTTAGATGAATATCAGGTAATCCGATATGAGTATGTAGAACTTGCAAAAAGGTACGCAATATCCACTTTTGCAGTGGTAAAAGACGGAAAATGGTATGAGCAGGGGCAGATGGGGTGGTTCGCTTGCGTCTCTAATGAAAAAGATCAAAGTTCCTGGGAAGAAGAGCTTGAAGATATACTAAATACTGTCCCAGAAGATGAGTGGTTAACCCTTGTAGACTGCCATATTTAATTGCTACAAATCCCTCGTTGAGGGAGTATATTATTAAGTTATGATTTATGAGAGGAGTTATAGAAAAGGTAGTTTTGTTGATTTCTACCTGAGTATATAGCTCCTTTCTTTTAAAGGAGAAAGGCTATGATAAGTAGTGGTTCTGGGTTTGATTATACTGATTATATTATTGAATGTGACTGCTGCGGGAAAGAAGCTCCCTGTATCTTTGATAGTTTTGGGGAAGCCGTTCAGTGGAAAAAGGATAAAGATAATAGATGGAAATCCAGGAAAACCAATCATGGGTGGGAAGACCTTTGTCCGGAGTGTAGTGAGGCTAAAAAATGAAAGAGATTAAGAAAAGAGTAATAATAGTTTCTCAGAAAGAGATTCTTAGAATAGTAGTAGACTACCTCGGTATAAAAGGAAAATGCGAAGTAGTGCCCACCATTTCAGCACCTGATAATTCAGCTTTAATTATAGTAGAAACCGTAAATGAAACTGATATTCAGGTTAGTGAAGCTGAAGCTCAATGTGAAGAGTCTACTCAAAAAAGTCTAAAAGTGCTTAGGGAAACCTTTACATGCAAGGACTGTAAGGATCGCTCTATAGATTGCGGCGAAGCACAGGAAATCTGCAGGTATTTTATTATGAAGAAATAAAGGAGTACAATATGGAGTTTTATTTAAAAGGAATAGAAAAAGAAGAGCAATCGGTAATCGTCTCTTCCGAATATAATGACGAAGGCGCATGGATACCTTATGAAGATATTTGTAAAAAAGAAGACCCATCTACATATAATAAAGCAATTTGCGGAAATTGGAAACCCAACGACGTGAGTACGGATTCAGAAATGCTAAAAGAAGAACAACCCATTACAAAATATAAAGTAGGGGATGAAGTATATATAGACTCCAGCTCTTCTTACGAGCACTGGAGAAGGAGATACTATGGGAAAGTTACAAGGATAGAGAGAATATCGGACTCTATACCAGGAATGCCATATTTATTAGAAAATGTCCCTAGTTTTTGGAGCGCTGATCTCTTAGTACCAGCCCCCGGAAGCAAAGACCCGGGAAAATTAGAAATGATTTCTGAAAAAAGCTTCTCAGAAATAAAGATTGGAGACTATGTGCTCGTTTGCTCATATATAGATAGCAATATTTGGTGTGTTTTTAATCACGAACTTTGTGGAAAATGGTGGAAAGTTAATAACCGGAGCAGCCATGGTCTCCAGATAGGGAAGGAAACACAAAAGTTGGTTGGCAGAGCTAATGTAGTAATTGCTTATAAGTCGGTGGTGCCAGATGGTATTTGACAGCAGATGCAATAACTGTCCGTTTAAAGACTATAGCAAAGTACCTCCTCAGGAAAATCCATACGCTAAAACCGCCTTAATCGGGGAAGCTCCTGGGGCTACTGAGGAGAAATTTGGAAAGCCTTTCGTAGGAGGAGCAGGTAATGTTTTAAACATGCTGTTATCCTCCTCCTACTTAGACCGGTCTTCCTGCTACATAACTAATGTTTTAAAGTGCCGCCCTCCAAATAACGACATAGACTCTAATGAGGCGAGAGAAGCTATCAACATCTGTGTAGCATACCTATATGAAGAATTAGATAAGCTACATTACCGAAACATAATAGTAGCATTAGGCGCTAAAGCTTTAGCTGCTCTCGGCGTAACCCATAAAATCACACAGGTTAGGGGTACAATAGTAGATAGCAACCGGTGGGGAAAAATAATCCCCACCTACCACCCTGCATACTTAATGCGACAGTGGCACGAATACATTACTTCGGTATATGATTGGAAAAAAATAAAAAGGTATAGCGACGGCTGCGAACCTTCGGTTATTGAAGAGCGGTTCAACTTATACCCAACCATAAACCAAATAGAAATATTCGTGTTACAAATATTACAAAGAGCACAAACTACTCATGTAACTATCGGCCTTGACATTGAAACCTTTGAAGAACACCCTATGCTATCCCCAATAAAGATCGTAGGAATTGCTGTAGACAGTGAAACTGCTATCACCATTCCATTCATTACCCAGTCTGGTAATTTAGCCTGGTCTACGAAAGACGAGCAACTAAGAGCTATCATGGCGCTTGGTAGTCTATTAGAGCACCCTAACATCACAAAGATGATACAAAACTCCTTATTCGACTTACTTGTGTTAGCTAGTTTGGGCTTTGAAATATCCGGTCCAGTATACGATACTATGCTTGCCCACATGCTTATATACTATCCGGCGCAGCACTCATTAGCATACTTACTTTCTATTTATGCAGACTATCCAGCCTGGAAAACTATCAATGACAATTCAGACATAGGTTACCGAAGATATAATAGCAGGGATGCAACAGTACTCTTTATGATAAAAGACAAGCTGGATAAGGACATGTTTGACAACAATGTTCTACATTTATTCAAAACAGATATGAGCATTATTATTCCTACAATAAGAATGATGTTAAATGGTATCCTAATAGACACCGCAAAACAGAAAGAAGTTGAACGCAAACTAAAATCAGACGTAGATAATTCTGTGGCAGTCTTAAGAGAGTTAGCCAATCACCCTGGCTATAATCCTAACTCCACCGCTCAAACTGCCTGCATCTTATTTGACAGGATGAAACTAATGTCAGATGTAAAAACAAAAGGCGGAGGAGGGCGCTCTACTGCGGAAGATGTTCTTAACCGCCTATCGCTTCGCTACCCAGAAAACAGGTTCATAGACGCCTTACTTGAACATAGAAGCCTGCAAAAGATGTATTCAACTTTCTCTAATCCTCCTACTATAAATGGCAGAGTCCACGCTATCTACAAACTACGGCCAGTCACAGGAAGATACTCTACTGAAAACCCTAACATACATGCCTTACCGACAAAAACAGCAGATAGCCAGGGATACATAAAAGAAATGTACATTGCTTCCCCCGGCCACGTAATATTTAAGGTAGACTACTCCCAAGCAGAGATTGTGTGCTTTGCGATTATAGCTGGAGACGAACGATGGGTAGCGGCAATCGCAACAGGAGAGGATATCCACCGATTAAATATGGTAGATGTAATTGGGATATATAACCCTTTATTCAGAAGGTTCTTTAAGGAATTCTTTTTCGGCCTAATGTACGGAAGTAAAGGGTTCGCTATTAAAAAGAAAGCCCCCAAAGAGCTGATTAAAATTATAGACATTGACTTAGTCATTCCTAAGTTTATTAGCGTTCATCCTGCCCTCCCAGCCTATTGGAGCCGAATAGAGAAAAGCATTAAAGAGACCCGAAAAGTAGTAGGAGAGTTCGGAAGAATCCGTTATTTTGCTGGTAATATCACAGAAGCAGAGCTTAGAGAGGGGATAAACTTTCCTATTCAGAACTGTGTTTCAGAAATCATGAAGCTAAAGTTAGCAACTCTCAATAGAGAATTAGATTTATCTACAGTAAAGCTAGTTATGCAAAAACACGATGAATTCATTTTTGATATTCCGGAAAACTTACTTGAGCCCTCTGCTAGAATAATTATAGAAATCATGAACGAAAAAGTAACCTCTCAAACCGGTAAAACTTTCCCACTAAAAGTATCCAGCGAGTATGGAAAAGACTTACTAAATACAATTGCTTATGAAATGAAGGAGTAACTTAATGATAAAACAACTATCCGACGAAGTAGAGCTACGGGAATATATGCCGAAAAAAGGTTTCCTGGCTGATTACATGTCCTATTCAGATGAGATAGAAAGCCCAGGTAGTTTTCATTTTTGGGTAGCAGCTACAGTAGTTTCGGCAGTACTCCAAAGACGGGTATATACACTAAGGCGCAATAAAAAAATCTATCCAAACCTATACACAGTCTTAGTAGCCCCATCCGGAATATGCAGAAAAACAGAAGCTATCCTTTCTGGGATGGATCTAGTAGAAGGATTCTCCTGGCTTAACGTAATAGCGGACAAAACATCCCCAGAAGCCTTATTAGAAGCTCTAATGAAAGGAACTGCCCAAGTTGCCAGCGGCTCAGGAATGATAAATCTATACAGCGATTCTATAGGCTTGATTCGTGCACCAGAATTATCAGTCTTTCTAAACAAGTCTTCCTACAACCAGGATATCGTTAGTTTATTAACTGATTTATTTGATTGCCGAGCAGAGTTTAAATACATCACTCGTAACAAAAAGCCAATCTTACTAAACAACATTGCTGTGCAGTTTTTAGGAGGGACTACCCCAGAGTGGTTAGCAACAAACCTACCAGAGGCAGCGTTTGGAGGCGGGTTTATGTCCAGGTTTATTTTTGTAGTAAGGCACCGAAGGGATAGAGCTAATGGAATAGAAAAGAACGCTTCTGAAAAGTACGATAAAATGGCACAGCAGCGTATAGAACTAAAAACAAAGCTTTTAAAAATCCACTTAGACTCTTTAGGAGAAATTATAATGTCTGACGAAGCCATAGAATGGTACAACCCCTGGTACTATAATCTCTGTGAACATCCCCCAGTAGTTGATTCCAACCTAACCGGATTCATAGAACGAAAACCAACTACTCTTATAAAGCTAGCAATGATATTAGCGGTTTCCGAAGAACGGATGGCTATTACTAAAGAAGACCTTATCACCGGACTTAAATTATTAGACTGGGTAGATGAACGAGCTTTCGACGCTTTCCGCCACGTTGACTTATCGCATCTTGGCAGAATAAAGCTAAAAATAATTGAGCTTTTAACACTAGCTGGAGGTAGAATTTCCCGGAGGGAAGTACTCAGAAAAATAGGAGGGCAACTTAACGGAATGGCCGACTTAGAAACCATACAACAACTAATGGAACAATCCGGGGAGCTTATAGTTGCTGCTACAACCAACCCCGGGAAACAGTCTATAATGTATTATTTACCAAAGAAGGAGGAGAAAGAGAATGGCAAACAATAACGATAAGCCAGAAAGCCCTGAGAACAGAGTTAAATGCTTTCTCTGTAACAACTGGGTAAAAGCGGTTGTGTGCAGAAAAGAGTTATTCTATTTAGGAGAAGAAAACGTCTGCCCTACCTGCCGTCAAAAGCTTTTAGACAGGGATAGAGTAGACGCAGATACCCTTAAAGTAATGGAGAGGCTTGATGCGGAAAGAACTTAAAAACCCTGTGCGGGTAAATGTCATCCTAGAAGGGGAGGAGTGGACGGCCTTTAAAAAAAGAGCCAAGCTATCCTTATCAAAACTTTTACGAACAAGTATGAGGATATATCTTGACTCTTTATCTAAAAAATAAGTATATTATAGCACTGTATTTATTATTCTTTTCATTCTTTCCCCTTTTATAGGGAGGCACCCTTGCCTCCCATTATTATTTAATAATATTATAGTTTAATCCGGTATTTTTCTGCTCTTTCCTTCCTCCTAATCTATCTTCTAAACTAACCCTTATTGCGGTGAACTGCTTATGTAGCTTCCAGGGGGGAGCGATTCCCCGCTCTAGCATTGTCTTTATCTTCCTAACTGTTTTTCTGTCTTCTTCAGCTAGCTTATCTTTGTTTTTATCAACAAAGTTAACTTTTTTAAGTAGATTTTCTTCCCACATTTCCATAGTCTTTACCCCTTTTTTAAATTGTCTTTACGCAGCAGACTTTTTAGCAACTCAAGCATCTCTTCTGCATTTTTTAACCATTCTTTTTTATTTACTGAAAAATAAACTCTAAACCACGGACTCCCTATGCCACATCCTACTCTACCTACTGTTGCATAATCTAATGGACATTTTCTACACTTACAACTAAATAAGGAGCATAATGGGCAGCTTTTTCCAAACCAGTTCTCCCCAATTTTATTCATCATTTCTACCCCTATTTTTTGAGAATTCCTCCACTCTTTTTGAGTTCCCATCCAGAAAATCATTCTTTTCCAATGGTCTATAGATTTTTGTATTGCTACCTTTTCTTTTCTCTTTATAAGAAGCTTTTTAATAGCTATTTTCTTTTTAAGGAGAGCTCCTTTCCATTTTTGGAGATTTTTTAATAAGCTTTTTAGTACTGCAAGGAGTTCTTTCGCATTAGCTATCCACATCTTTATATTAGGGGCATTTGCTACCCTTACCCATAAAGTATTTGGGCTTTCTATACAGGCTTCCCGCGCTTTTTTTAGTGGACAGTCTCTACATAGAAATGTCTGGCATAATGCGCAGAACTCTCCATACCAGGTTTCTCCTATTTCATCTAACATCAGTACTGATGTAAGTATTGTTGTTGTTGAACCGCTATTATATTTATTTTCCATCCAGGAGATCATTCTTTCCCAGTGAGCGATGGACTTTTTTATCGCCCATTTTTTTAGAATAATCCCTTGTATTCTAAAAAGTATTTTTTTCCATTCCGGCGAAAATCTATCTGCTTTTATCATAAGTATTCTCCTTTACCAAACTTTATATAGTTCTTTAAGAACTATTAACATTTCATTAGCGTATTCCAGCCATTCCTTCCAGGAAGAGGACTTTGTTACATCTTTCCATAGAGTGTCCATGCGGAAATTATCACAATATTCTCCGATAGTATACAGTGGGCATGGTATACATTTTTTATCAAAACTGTTTATTGGGAAGATGTTACAAAGAGGACAGAATTCCTCACTCCAATTTTCCATGATATTAACTTGCATTAGAATTCTATCTGGGGCTTCCGCCGGGTCTAACCGTTTGACGAAGGATATCATCCTTTCCCAGTGAGCGACAGAGCTCTTAAGCGCCTTTTTTATATTTTTTCTACTTTTCATGTATTTCCTCCTTTTGTTTTAACAGCTCCTTTATTTGGCGTAACTCTAATAGTATCGCCTGAGCTGTATTTTTATAAAAGTTTTCCTCTTCTACAGACAAGGCGTTTTTTAGCTGGAAGCAAGCAGCAAACTGCTGAGCGATTGCCCCGCATTTAGAGCACGTTCCTTTCTCTATCTGGTTCCAGGTTTCGCACCGCCCACACTGCCACTTAATGCCATGAGCAGGTAACTTCATGTTAATTAACCCTCCTTTTAAGACGTTCTATTATTCCACTTATCTTGCATTTTTTTGACTTTTTGCATTTTTTTGACTTTTTTCTTTATCCAGTTTACAATTGAGGTAGGATGCTTCGGCATGTATAAATTGCCTTTAATCTTTTTTATGCTAATGCAGTGCATTATTCTAATGTAGGTAATAATTACCTCTTCCCAGGGACTTTTATCGGACTCCCCTATTAAAACGTATTTTTTACCGTTTATAGTTATTTTATTTTCAGCTTTATTTTCCATCTGTTGCTCCTTTTATAATTATGTAGCCGGTTTCTACAACTAAAATACCGATAAGGCTATAGATAATTATATCAGTTACCTTTTTGTTGGTTTCTAACTGCTTCTTTAAGGTTATCGATTGCGTAAGTAAGTACTTTGACTCCCTCCTCAATCCGATTAATCCCGCTTGCAGCTCGGTTATAGTTAAGCTCTGAATCATTAACTGCCTTTTTGATTGTTCTTTCAATGTCTCTATTGTTATCTTTGAGTCTTCCTGCGAGCTTTTCACTTCGTTCAATCCTTGCTGTATTAAGTCGGTTCCTGTTAATAATATCTTCAAGAGTTCGCTCCCCAACATCAAAGGCTCTGCCTGGGTACTCATTCCCAACAATAGCATTACGGTTATTATTAAAAATAATTTCATGTGTAAATACTCCTCCTAAAAACCCTAAAATTAAACCGACTATAGCGCCGGTTATTATCCATTTAACTTTCCCTGCTTCTTTTAATGCTTCGCTCATTTCTTACGCCTCTTTAAGTTATAAAGCGCATCTTCAATGTCCTCCCAGGATATCCCGTAATCTGCACTCTGTTGGTTATGCACATCCTTTAGAATACTTTCTGCTTCCAGCTTAGTTACTTCCATTCCGATTCCTTTTGCCGATTTATATACGTCATCTATTACCCATAAACCAAAGGCTATTTCTTCATCATCCGGAATGCTGTCTAACAGTCTTATTAGCTCTTTTTTAGTTGCCATTCTTTATCCCTCCTTTTGGATACTCCGGACGGAACTCTATTTAAATCACTCATAATTTCACTCCTCAAAGTTGATTTCATCTAATACTTTTTGTCGCATGTTCTCTATATAAATACGCGCATGTATTTTTCCCCCTATTTTTAAAATTTCTATAAATTTGTCTAGCTCCTCTAAATTTTCTATTTTATCTTTCTTTCCTCCCACATTGCAAAAAGTTGGTATAATTGGGCTGATATGTGGTTCTATTAATCTAAACGACTTATCCCATATTTCAAAAACAAAATTCTTATAACTAATTTTTTTTACTCAAAGCGGACTCCTCCCGAAATTCGTGACAGTAGTCAGTATCGGCACAGTCACGAGCAAACCAGTTTATAACTCCTTTAACTCCTTTTCTAATCTAAAAAGCCCATCTCCGGAAAAAGTTTTTACTAATTCTAATAATGTTTCATTTTCCTCTTTTGTTAAGTTCATCTCTATCCTAATTAACGGAACCCTTTCTCCATGTGCGTTCATATATGATACATAAATGTCATCTATGACACATGTCTCCTTATTAAGAGTCCAGAGTTCATCTCTGACTCTCTCTATTTCTGATAGTACTTCTTTTCCTTTTATTACTTGTTCTTCTGTCATAATTCTTTTACTCCTTTTTATGTTTTTAAAAAAGCCCTTGGTGCTCCATTGCAATATTACATGGATTCCGGGGGGCTTTCCCAATAAACTCTATTCCGCCATAAACAAGCGGAAAATATATCCAGTTTTTTCCCCAAGCGGTAAACGGCTTTCCGGATGGGGCGTTTTCTTTAGTATTAAGCTCCTCCCATAAAGTTTCTACTTTCGGATAGCAGATTAATTCATGAAAGTTTTCCCCATCCTCTTCACATTGCTTTTTTAGCTCATTATACCAAGTCATTAGCTTTCCTTTTTAACCATTTTAGGAATTTTCGTAAAAGCCGTTCTCGGTATTTTACGCCACTTTTTAAATTCCTCTAAAAGCGCCTCGGCCATACTTTTAGGGTCTTCGTGCTTAATAATTGCTTCTATTGCTCTTTCAAAGTTATCTTTCATTTCTTCTATGGTTATTTCTTCTTCATCGGATAAGCAAGAGCACTTATCTACGGTGTATAATGGCATGTTCCAATGTTTACCTTCTGGAGCTAGCTTGCAAGTTAGTTCTTTCAAGCAGTTTTTACAGGTTAATTGTATGAGCATATTTGCCGCTGTTTCTCTTTTATCTTCCATAATTTACTCCTAAAGCAGGATGTCCTTTCCTGACTATATAAATACGCGCATGACCTACGCCGCGTGGGTTCCATTTACAGCTCTTGCACTCATATACTTCCCTTACTTTTTTTTTGCATCGCTCCGAGATTTTACCCAGGTATAGACTTTTTCTCTGTCTTCGGGAGTGCAAGCCCAAGCTGCATAACTTTTTCCACCTTTTGCTCCCCCCCAACCACTCATAACACTGTCTGTCATTATTATTAAATAGTTATGGGTAACTTTTTCTTTATCTGTTCTGTTGTCTTTTAATTCCATTATTTAACTCCTTTTATACTAGCTATACTAGGTTAGATAAACTTATTTTTAGTAAGACAGCTTTATTCCCTTCTCTTACTCCTATGATTGCGTAAGACTTTTCTACAAAAACGGAAGGTATTTTCTGCCCCCAATCCGCTTTTAAATGCTTAAATACGGATAAAACTCTCTTTCTTTGCTTTATCTCTTTAATTACTTCATTTATTTTATAATTTGCTGCTGTTGCTGATATTGTCATATTCACTTTCTCCTTTTATAATTATTTTATTCTATAGTTCACCACGCGGTACTCCAAATTCATCATAGGGGTCAAACCGCTGGTATCTATCACGTTTCCATTCCTGCATATCATTTTCATATTCCCAGGCCATTTCAATTTCTATTCCTATTTCCTTTTCAGACTTTTTTTCAACTGCGAATTCGTGTAAACACTTAGTACAAACCATTGATATAAATTTTGTATATTGCATTTTATTGCAATTTTTTGATCCGCATAGCGGACATGATATGTTACCCATTATTACACCATAACCTTACAAGATATTTTGGGTTTACAAACCAGTTATCGCCGCTGCTGATTTTACGGCACTTTTCTCCCCCCTCACTGGTTACCGGATAGGCTACTAAACCCCGACCATCGCGGACGGCGATTGCTAATTTTTCCAGCCATTCTGGGATTACAACAACAATATGGCCTGATTTTCCTGGATTTCTGTTTTTTGCAGAAATAATGCAGACAGCATTTTTGTTTGCTAAATGCTGAAGAGCTGTGAAATTTCTAATTTCAGACCATCCAAAATCTGTACCGTAATCTAACAGCCACTTAAACAGTGCATTAGCGTTCAATTTGCGGACAGTCCCACCTTTTTCAACAGGGCCGAGAATTGCTTTTTCCGGAAACGGATGCCCGTTTTGAATAACAGAGTTGTTCCAAAAAACGGATGGGAGATAAACTCCACGGGCTGCACAGTAATCCCCCACATAACAATCACAGTGGGTTGCGCCTGCTGCCGGCTGATAACGGGCACTATGTTCAACATCGAGATAGTCGAGCAAATTATAGATTTGCCTTCTGTCTTTTGGCCAATAACCAAAATTTGAAAACAGCGGAAAACCCTGCAACCCTGGATAGTCCAAAGTTGCCTTGGGGTTTTTCTCTAGATAAATTCTTGGGATTTGCATTTTAAACTCCTTTAATTTTTATATCGCAAATATCCTTATTTTTTGCCCGTTCGCCTGCTGTGTAGCAGTTGCCTGGGGATCGCACCGCATAGAGGTGGACAATTGCTCCCCAACCCAGCCAGGCCGAAACACCGGCTGGGCAGTTGTTTGGAGGGCAACTTACGTATTGCTGTCCTCGTACCGGCAATTACAGCCGGTTTCGTCTTTGGCCATGATGCGGCCACAAAAATGGCACGTAATCTGGACACTATCGTCGATAACAGGTTCTTGGCACTCAAAATCCTGTGGGAGTTTTTCCAATTCCGTCGATTCGTCGCTAATTAATTCTTTCCGGGTACCAGAAAGAAAATCCTCTACATCGCCATCAATATAGACGGAATTTTTCTTTGCCTCGGTTTCCACTTCAGCAGCCATTTTTTTGATTTCATCATCAGTAGTGGAGGCGGAAATATTTTCCCGGGCATAGTCAGACAAATAATCGTCTATCGCCCACACCTCTCGGGTATCCTGGTACGCCTCAATTTCGCCCGATTCTAGGTCGTACTCCTCCAGGGGCAAAAAATCCGTCCAGTTTTCAGTGACATATTTTTGCGCGGCGGCTAGGGAGGCAAATTCCCCGTGGGCGCTCTCGTAGCAGTCATTGGTTGTGCCCAGCCAACCAGAGATTTTTTCCTCATGGGATTGATTGGTTGTCCCGGGGTGATCCTGGATTATTACGATTTTGTTCAGGGGCTCGGCATTCGGGCTGACGTTTTCCCGGGAAATTACGTAATATTTTTTGTCATTGACAGTTTCCGGCTGATTAGGCTCGTCAACCCATTCCAGATTCCAGCAATCTGCTCCCCATGCACGAGCAGCAGCAGATTTAGCCAGTCCGATTGTTAAGCCGCCGATTTCAGTATCCTCAATCTCCCCATTATAGTCAGAAAACCAGGTATAACGATCCTCATCCGGAGATGCTTTTAATACAAGATCAACCCTGGCACCGTCGATTGTATTGTGATTTATTTTAGCTCTTGATAATATTTTTTCCATCTTGTCCTCCCTCACTCCAAAAATGAATTATCCCAGAGAGCCTGGGAATTTTCGTCCGCTTCCAGTTCAGCGGAATCCTCGGCGAGGAGGTCGGTCAATATGCCAACCCTCTCGCTCAGACACAAACCCTGCTGTGCCAACCAGTTTCTCACAGCGGAGACAGCCTCCGCTCTATCCATATTTCTCAATTCCCTTTCCATTTTTTCCTCCTTATTCGGATTTTCCCATTTCGTCCTCCCCTTTTTGGGTATAGTACACACTATATTACATTTGTTATTTTTTTTGCAATATCAAAAATGATAGTTTTATCCTTTTTTTTGAGTTTTTTAGGCGGTTTTAAGGGGTTTTCGTTAGGCGGTGAATGTCAGTAATTGTCAGTGGTTTTTACTGACAATTATAACTTGTTATGGTATAAGGATTTATTTTATGCTTTCCTCAAAAACCTAACCGCCGAACACTACGGTAAACGCGTTAGGTGGAGGTTAATTGCTTATGGGATATAGAGTTATAACTGTCAGTAATTGTCATGACAATTAGGTAGTTATGCGATAATTTTGTTTTTGTTAATTTGTTTTGGTATAAGCAATTAAGCTGCAAAAACCTAACTTTGCGTATGTGTCAAGAAAAACAGGTGTCAGTCGTCTCCTACTATATATGCCTAATAGTGTATTATTTATTATACAGGTTTATATATGTTTAATTATATATATTACTGTATATATATATTATATATAATATTAAAATATAGTAATATATATAATCAAACATTAATATATAATTAAACATATATAAAAGGCATAAATGTATCATAGTAATGATATAATAGTCTATTGCCGTAAACAACATATACAAAGAGACCAGATTGACAGCTGACAATTGACAATTAGCTAATTTGTTATGGTATAAGCAATTAGTACCGCATAACGTTTTAATTGTCAATGACAATTGTGCATTAGCATAGTGAGGTTTTCAGAGCAAAAGTGATAGAACTATACAGCTATTTTGAAAAGATTGATTTTAGGGCACTCTATGGGCGAATAGAGGGCATTTTAATCGATGTTTTTGTTGGTTGTTTGGTTTTTAAAATGTATACTTTTTTATAACTGACAATTAGCGTTTTTTATGGTAATGGTTGCCGTAAAGTGGTCTTTTTAGGGCAATTATGGCAATTACGGAAGGTTTTATGGCAATTACTGGGAATTAGAAAAAAGCTAAATATATCAAACTATGTAATAATGTATCAAACATATCAAAATGTATCATTGATGGGAAAACCGCTGGATAATCACAGCGCCATACGCTGGATGCTAGCTAGTATATACTAGTATATACTAGCTAGCAGAGCAGGGCGCAGTGGGTTTGGGGATATGATCTATAGTAGGGTTATGAGGCCGTTCCAGCCAACCCTCCCTGTGTGGGAGGGAATAATACCCTATGAGATTAGTGGGGTATACCCCCCGCCCGAAACGCGACCGCCCAACAAAAGGTACTTAAATTTATTGATGAAATTTTTAAATATATTATACACACTATACTTTACTTTTGTAGATAATCTATTTATATTAAAGCTGGAGGAAAGCAATGAGATTTTATCATATAAAATGCCCAATACATAACCAGACATTTACTGTAAAAAGCATAAGAAAGTGGGTGGAAGCAGTTTGTGAGGGTAGAACACTAAATCTATTTTCAGGGGGTACTGTCTTAGAAATAGATGAAGTAAGAAACGATATAGATAGGTCGGTTATGGCAGAATACCACTATGAGGCATTAGAGTTTATGAATATTGCTATCAATTCCGGGATGACATTTAGTACTATACTATTAGACCCGCCATATTCATACAGAAAGAGCATAGAATATTATAACGGGAATAGGAACAGTAAGTTTAAACTGATAAAGGATCTTATCCCAAAAGTGCTTGTAAAAAATGGGATCGTAGTAACTTTTGGATACCACTCAGTTTCTATGGGGACAAACAGGGGATTTAAACTAGAAGGGATAGCGATATTCTCTCACGGAGGGGCAATTCATGACACGATAGCCTCTGTAGAGAGGTTTATAAAATAGTGTGTATAATACTTGACCTTTTATAGCTTTTATATTATATTCAAAATAACTCCTTTTATAAAGATTTTTGCCCGGGGGTTTTTCATGTTTTTACCCTGGGCGCTTTTAAACAAAAGGGGTAAACCATAAACAGTAAAAAGGTAAAAATAGCTTATGAATAAAGAGGGGTTTTAAAAGAATTAGATATAACCGCCGGATAGCATAAAGAAGATATGGGAATAGTATCTATTGAAGTATGTGGATATTGTCAGGGAAAGCGCAGTTGGTATGGTACTTATATTTGTCCTGCGTGTAGTGGGAAGGGTACAATAGAGATATGGAAAAGTATTAATAAAATATAGAAGGAGGGATAATGTTAAAAAGGCGTAGAAGGCTGCCATATTGGGCAAATTGGATAATATCTATAGTTCTGTTTTCGATTATTTTCATTACGTTTCAGGGGCTGATAATGTGCGTCTTATTCTATTCAAGCGATACTATAATTATATCTATGAAATCTATGCTGTACTTAATGTACCTATTCGGGGGGGTTTTCTTTATAGGAGGATACGTGATTCATGGATGGTTGGAGGTTGAGACTGTGGGGCGGGAAGAGCTGGAAAAATACCAGATGAATAAGGATGGGGTTTTAGTATGGAACAACCCAAAGAAGGAAAAAGTTCCGGATAACCCTGTAAACATTAATTCGGATGAGTAGATTTTTAATTTGAAAGGGGTAAGGATATGAAGAAGTTTTTTGATTACTTATGGTTTCTATTAAAGTGTAAGTGGCATACAGCTATAGAATGTTTTAAATATGGACTATTTATAGAGGGCATTCTTCACAATATCAGCCAGTTTCTCCCAGATGAGTTTTTACCGTATATGAACTATTTTTATGGTACAGGGGAGCCTACAAACAAAAAGAAAGAAGCATTTGATATAGCTTGGTTAAAAAGCCAGGAGAGAAATCCACACCATTGGCAGCATTGGATACTCGTAGAACCCGGTGGGAACTGGAAAGCAATAGGTATCCCACGTAAATATATACAGGAAATGGTATGTGATTGGGTAGGGGCAGGGAAAGCTATACATGGAAAAGACGACGTAGTTGAGTGGCATGAAGCAAATAAAAGTGGTATAGTCATGGAGTGCCATTCTAAAGCGTATTTAGAGTTCCTTATAGAAAACAGAAGAATAAATAACAAAAAGGGGGAATAAGATGGTTTATGTCGATACGTTATTAGAAACAACCGAGGAAGAGTTTAAGCGATTCCCATTTAAGTATCATTGCCATATGATTGCAGATTCCTTGAATGAGTTAATGCGGATGGCAGATAAAATACGGCTAAGTAGGCGCTTTTCCCAGGGAGAACCTCCGTATCTTCATTTTGATTTGAACGAAAGTAAGCGTAAAAAAGCCGTAGATTTTGGGGCAAAAGAAGTGTCTTGCAATGAGTTAGGAAGAATAAGTTTAAATAATAAAAGGGAATTTTCAAAGGAGGAAATTAATTGAGTAAAATAGAAATTGTTTATCCAAAAACGCATTTAGCCGAAAGTAGTGTAGCTAGAAGGGATTCTGGTAACTTAAGGGGGTTTCCATTACATGAAGGCTGGAGTAGCTTGGTTAATGACTTACTGAATAAAGTGCCAGTTCTCTCAGAAGGGTTTATAAGAATTCCACCAGAGATATCCTTCGGAATAATTGACTGGCTGGATGTAGAGAATAGTAAGAGGTATAAAAAGAAGGAAGATACAGTAACATTCTGCAATATTTATGCTTATGACTATTGTTATATAATTAACCAGATTAATCATAGAACATACCTGCCTCATGTATGGTGGACAGAGAATGCTATAAGAGAAATGAATAGAGGGAAAACATTGAGTGTTATTTATGGTGGGACAGTTAATGAACTAACTGCTAATGCTACTTTTGACTGGTTAATTAAGTATTCCCATTTATATGGATGGAACAAAGTAGAAAATGAGGAGGATGCCCAAGAGTTAGTTAACCAGGGATATGTAGGGCTAGTTTGTGCTAAAAGCAGGATAGGGCATATTACAGTTATTTTGCCAGAAAGCGACACTTTAAAAGGGGAAAAAGACAAATTTGGAAAAAAAATGCTACTTCAAAGCCAAGCTGGGGAGACTAACAAAAAGGTTTTCTCAGATAGATGGTATTTGGATATGAAAGAATATGGATTTTTTGTAAATATGTAAAAAGTATTTGACTTCGTTGCTTACTATGCGTATAATACTACTATGATAGACACTGACGACCTAGTATTAGCAGCGAAGTCCACTTTAAAACGGCTAATGTATAATTCAAATGATGCTAAATTAGCCAGACAGACCGCTATTGATATTCTGGAAATGGCTGGTGAGAAACAACCGAGTAAAGAGGCAGTAACTAAGATCGTGATTTCTGACTCAAATATCCAGCTTGCCGTCAGTGTTATTAGAGAGTTGACGGAGGATAGATGACTTGCCCAAACTGCGGGAAACCAATGACGCCAGGAGTATCTGGAATGAAGTGTTCAAGCTGTCAGACGATAATAAAATATTACGAAGTGACGTCGTCTCAGATAAAGAGTTGACAGCCATATTCAGGGACTTAGCTAAGAGATCATTATATTTCCTCGCAAAATGCGTCTTATCATATGATAAGATAGAGAAAGAAACGCACTTTCCAATATGTCAATTTATCCAAGATTTATCCATAAAAAGAGAGCTGTTACTACTACCGAGAGGTACTTTTAAATCTACTTTAGCTACTATTTCCTTCTCTATATTTTTATTGATTAACTTCCCAAACTACTCTATTTTGATTGCTAACCAGACTGATGGTAATGCACAAAGGCTACTGTCTGAAATAGAGCAACATTTAGAGGGAAGAAATGAAATGATGAACTGGCTGTTCCCGGAATTGATAAAGCCTGGGGATAGGTGGAAACCGTGGTCAGTTGAGCATATGACCGTTCCATGTAGGACTACTATTTCCGGTACTCCGTCTATAACTACTATTGGAGTTGGCGGTAGAGCGGAGTCTCCTCACTACGAAGTAATAATAAATGACGACCTTATTGGGGAAAAAGCCCGGGATTCGGATGTGGAGATGGCTAGAGCAATTGTCTGGCACGACGGAATGGAGCCTTTGTTTAAAAGCCCTGTAGATGGGATAGAAAGAATGTCTGGCACACACTGGTCGGGGAGTGACTTATATTGTAAAATTAAAAAAGACCCACGGTATAGTGTTTATTGGAAGCCTGCCCGGGATAAAGATACAAATAAGTTATTTTTTCCAAAGCTATTACCCCACGAGTTTTTAGATGGGATGAAGGCAACAAATTATCAAGTGTTTATTCATCAGTATCAGAATGACCCTTCCGGGTCTGCTGCTCTTGAGTTCGATATGAGGTGGATCAGATACTATAAATTATTAGCTATAGAAGATGAGCCTGTTTGTGTGGTAAACGATAAATCATACTTAGTTTCTGAAATGGATATAGTGATTTCTGTTGATCCTGCTGCTTCCGGGGATGAAGAGAGTCAAGCTGCCCGTGCATTAAAAACCGGAAGGGCAGTTTTGGCGAATAATGCTATTGGAGTTATTGGAATAGCTTCTGACGGAAAAGTGTTTCTGTTGGATAAATGGGTAGGTAGGAAGTCCGGGGAAAATCCAGAGCGGCAATGCGTAATGGAAATAATTAAGATGTGCCGGAAGTGGAACGGGTATTTTAGGACAGTTGTGATGGAGTCGTATGGAGCGCAGGGAGCATTTATTTCCATTTTTAATATGCTGTGCGAGCAGTACGGGGAAAGATATGCTATTGAGGCTACTCCAAAGGGAATGCAGAAAGCTAAAAACGTAAGGATCAGGACAATTTTGGGGTCAGTTGCACAAAACGGTAATTTATATATAAGGTATTCTCATGACGACTTTGAATCTGAGTTTAAGGATTTCCCTCAAGGAAAAAAAGACGTTTTGGATATGGTTACCTGGGGGATTTATACATTGAAAAAGCCGGAAGCAGATGCCCAAGAAGGGCAGAGAAAAGATGATTTGAAAAAAACTCTCTCTGAGAGGGCATCAAGTATAGGAAGAGGGGGATATTAAAATGCCTTTTACGAAGAAAGAAGCTAAGGTTAAGAAAAAAATGATGGAAGAGTATGGGGATAAAAAGGGAGAAAAGGTTTTTTATGCTTCTGTTAATAAAGGAAAATTGGGTAAAGCCTCCAAAATGAGGCATAAAAGGAAAAAGAGTGTCTGACGCCGATTTGCTCAGGGATATACCACAGATAAGTATCCCGGAAAAAGTTATACCAGATTTGTCCAGATGGATTGAGGATGAAATAAGCCGGGCGCTAACAGAAAGGTCTGACTTAGAAGATAAAATAACTGAATGGTATAAACTGTATGAAGCCATACCTAAGGTATCCAGAAAAACTTTTCCTTGGGAAGGGGCTTCTAATCTGGTTGTTCCAACTATAGCTATTCATGTAGAGTCTATAGTATCTCGGTTTATGAACGCCATATTTGGAGCTGGTGACCCCTGGAAAGCTGTACCTAAGTCTGCTGCCTGGGCGGATGTAGCTAATCCAATTGAGCGTTGGATAAACTGGGTAGGAAGGGATATTATCCATCTGTACAGCGTCATGGAATCGTTTTTATTAGCTTCTGCTAAAGTCGGTACTGGAATATTGAAGTTAACCTGGGAAGTGCATAAACGCAAGGTTGTAACAGCCAATAGGGCTGGGGGAACGGATGTCCAGGAAATTACAGTACATGATGGGCCGATGTTACGTAATGTGCCCTTAATAGACTTTGTGTTTTCCAGCGATGCTTTAGCTCCTATGGATATACAGACCTGTGAATGGGTAGCGCATAGAACAGTAAAAACCAGAAAGCAACTTATAGAGTTACAGAAGTCTGGAGTATATACGAATGTCGAAAAGGTACTCCCAAACTTTAGGTCTACTATCACAGAGGCGGAAACTCAGATAAACGAGCAGGTAGGTATAAACCCTACAGAGTATAGAGATTATGAAATATGGGAAGTATGGTGCTCCTATGATGTAGATGGAACTGGGATACCTGCAGAACTGGTTGTGGATATTCACTTAGATACTAAAACTATTCTAAGGGCTATTTATAACCCATATAGACACCAGGAACGGCCTTTTCATATAGTTAGACATATGCCCAGAGATAATCACCTTTTGGGGATTGGATTAGGACAGATGCTCCAGGATGTGCAGGAAGAGACTACTACTATGAGAAATCAGAGAGTGGATAATGCTACTCTTTCGAATATGAAGATTTATAAGCGTAAAATCGGGTGTAAGGTGTCTCATAAAGACATTTATCCGGGGGCGGTAATTTCTGTAAACGACCCGGACGATTTAACTAATATGGATATGGGCATAGAGCATTCTAGTTTACTGTCTGAAGAACTCCATGCCAACTCCATCGGGGAGAAGCGCTCTGGAGTTTCGGATTATACCGTGGGAAGAGAGTCTGCTGCAATCGGTTCAAGAGCAACTGCTACCTCTACACTAGCGTTAATTGGGGAGGGGAATAAGCGATTTCAGTTTACCATTAAAGATATAAAGCATGTCATGGCAGATATCCCGCACCAGATTGTAGGTCTTTACCAGCAATTTTCCCCTGGAGGAAGTGTTTTCTATGAAATGTTTTCTGAAAAAGAGAAAGCGTTAGTCGGAAAATACTTTCAGCTGCCCCCGGAAATATCCAGGGATAATATTGTCCTGGATATCCCTGCTATTGATGAGACGAACAATAAGGCTCTTCAACAGCAAGTCTCTGTTGCTCTTATGGAAATGTTGGAGAAGTATTATACTGGCGTAATTCAAGCGCTGTCTTTGACAGTAAATCCAAATGTTCCGGATTCTGCCAGGAAAGTAGCCATGGATGGTGCACTTGCAGCAACGAAACTGTGGGAAAGAATTCTGGAATCGTTTGACATTATAGATACGAAATCGTATGTACCAGATTTAATGGAGGTATTTGGTGAAAGAGCTCAAGGAAATCCTGGAGGAGGGGAAACAGGGGGAATACTGGAGAATACTCCTGGGCAAATTCCGGGAATGGAAGGAAATATTCCTAATGGAGTTATCCCAGGAACAGGACTTACAGAAAATATACAGGCTCCAGGGGAAAATAGAGGTAATCAATATGGTGGCGGAAGCCCCATCTGAAATATTAAGAGAATTGGAGGAAGGATAAAAATATGCCGACAGAAGTTGGATTAGATCCTGCTAATGACTTACCGGAACCATTAAGAGGTAAGTCGCCTGTAGAAGTGTATAGAGCACTCTATAATGAATTTGAAGCAATTAAAAAGATGGAAGACGCTGAGAAAGCGCAATTAAGAGCGGAAAAGACTACACTAGAAAATATAGTTAAGAATGCCCCTAAAATGCCAGCATATCAGCCTCCTGTTCAAGAGGAACCATTATGGACAGGGCCTGACGATATTGTGAACAAAGTAAGGGCAGAGATGGGTGTACCATTAAAGCAGATGGCAGAAAGCTTAAGAGCAACTAACCGTAACAATTTTGTAATGGGGCTAAAGCAGTCCGGGAAACAGGACGAATGGGAAAAATACGGTGGTGAAATAGAGCAAGCAGTAAACGCTTTTGCTCTTGACGCACAAAGCAGGCCGGAAGCTTATGAAGCAGCTTATAGCTATATAAGAGGTACGCATGTTGACGAGATTCTAAAGGAAAAGTTGGCTACTACCACAGAGGATACTGTTAAGGTAGTATTGGAGAAGTTAGGATTTACGGACAAGATATCAGAAGTTATTCAGGATAATACCCCACCCCCAAGCCTTTTTCAGAGACAGACTGGTGTACCGCATGTCGGTAAAGGAAGATCTGTTAATCTGGAGAAGTTGGTTCCAAAGCATCAGGCTCTTTCTGCAGAACAGCTGAGGATTGCTGTCAAGTTCGGGATGACCCCGGAAGAGTATGTTAAGAATATGGAGGAGCGGTAAAATGGGTAACGAAGGGATAAATAGCGAAAAATTGCTTGAATCAATAGCTACGGAAGAGAAAGGTGCAAATAAGAAATCTTCCGGGAGAAAGCCAGGAAAATTTATAAATGATCTAAAAGCGGAAGTTGAAGCTTTAAAAAACGACCTGAGAGAAAAGATTTTTACTGCTGGGTCTTTAACAGAAAAGCTACAAGCCACTTACAATATGCAGGAGTTTATAAATTCACAGGGCAATAAACCTACTCCTGGTTTGGAAATACTGGGATCGTTTAATGCTCCTGATATTCTGGATACTGTAGCTAAAGAGCATGTGAAGCCTGGGAATTTTTACCATTGGTCTAATTCTCACCCTATTATACACGATGTAAGAAAGGGCAGGGGGTTTAAAGACGTTTTGAATAACAAAGGCGAACCGGTAACGATGGGGGACACAGTATTGATGACTATGCCGGAAAAGCAATATGACGCTGAGATTGTCCAGCCTAAACAGCGCCGTAAAACCGCAGTCCGAAAAGCGATTGTAGAAAACTACAAAGAGGCAGGAAGAGAGCTCGGGATGGAGGTATACGGCAAAATACAGTATGACGACGGAGAGGTCGTACACGCAGGAGATAATAATGAGTAATGTAACGCGATATAATACCTGGATTAAGAAGTTCTTTCCAGTGCGGACAATGCACGGAGGACCTCCTTCTATAGAAGAGCAGCCGGTGGCGGCTAGCCAGACTATAACCAGGGGTGAGCCAGTTACAATTTCCAGTGGGGAGTTGTCTACTGGAGCAGCTAATAGCGGGGCTATTTATGGAGTTTCTGCGGATGATGTAACTACTACTGCCGCAGATGAAAAAACATTGTGCCGCGTTTGGGTAGCTGACAGAGGCACTATTTTTGCTGGTATTGCTAATGCCAAAACAGAAAACATTGCTGATGAGGCTGTATGTGATATTGCAGTAAGTTCAGCAAATTGGGCGCTAAATATTGGAGCAAATGTGGAAGACGTAGTTCGGGTTAAGCAGCATGTAAAAGGCGACAGCGTGACTGACAACACATATCCAGGGCGGCTTGAGTTCTATTGGGAGCGCTCCCAGTATGATAATATAGTAGCTGCTAAGTAAGGAGGTAATAAGATGGCAACAATGACTACAAAAGGGTTTTCGGAACTTATAGCCCCTGGATTGCGCAAAGTATTTTTTAGTGAGTATGACAACTGGCCGGAGGAGTACTCTCAAATATGTAATATGAAAACGTCGACCAGAGCCTATGAGGAAGACGTGATTATAGCTGGGGGTGGATTGCTGGAAAGGAAGCCAGAGGGAAAATCGCTCTTGTACGATACCTTTAAGCAGGGAAATAAAAAGCGGCATACTCCGGAAACATTCGCACTAGGGTTTCGGGTAACCGAAGAGGCGTATGAAGATGACCAGTATTCCGTCATGAATAAAATGACTTCCCAGCTTGCGAAAGCGGCTAGGATTACCCCGGAGGTAGAGTTTGGTCTTTTTCTGGATGATTTCTTTACCGGGTCAGTATATACCGGAGCAGACGGACAATGTCTATGTTATAGTACCGGGCATACACTAACCAGAACCGGTGGAACATATGCGAATGCTCCTACCGTTGGAGTTGACCTTGGGGTTACTGCTTTAAGAGCGGCCTCCGAAAGGATGGAAAGGACTCTTGGGGAAGACGGCCTCCCGGTAAGAATCCGGCCAGCTTTACTATTGGTAAGCCCTACTTATCAGTGGGTAGCCGCTGAGATTTTAAAAGCAGAGAAAGCTCCTTATACGAATGAAAACCAGCCGAACGTGACCCAGGGTATTCTTGGGCTTAAATACACCGTAAACCATTATATGAGTGATGCTGACCAGTGGAACCTGTTTTCCGACAAAGGTATGCACGATGTACAAATAATCTGGAGAAAAAAAGCTATATTCAAAAATGATACTGAGCATAATACCGGAGATGCGGAATTTTCTGTAAGGATGCGGTTTACTTTTGGGTTTACCGACTGGAGAGGTGTGGACGGTAGTGCAGGAGGTGCATAATGAGCGGAATGTCTGATATTTATGATTGCTCTATCACAGACAATATTGACGCTACTGACACCTTAGTTACCAGGATGAAAAACGTTCATCTCCAGGGTAATATGCAGCTAAACGATAGCCGCATGATTATGTTTGGAGATGACGGTTCTGCGGATGCTTATATTAAGTTTGCAACACCTAATCTTACGTTTTTCGATGTAACCGTCGGTACAACAAAAACCCTTTCCCAACTAGCTGCGGGGAGCAGCGTTACTTCTTTGGATACTGCCTTTGATGGAGGTAAGTATATAGACAGCTCCACTTCAAGTGGGGCAGCTAATGCTTTTTCTGTTGGAGCAGCTGGAGCTGACGCTAAAGTAGAAATATTTCATGATGCGACTAATGGATATATAAACTCCCGGACTGGGGATTTATACTTAACTTCTGCTGGTGGAGATGTAATACTAGATAATGAAAACCTCACAACCACTGGTGCAATCAACATTGGGGCAGATAACGTCAACTTAACTTTAGGAGCTTCTGGAGAAACTGATGCTAAAATTTATTTTGACGGCGCTGGGAACATGATGCTCTATGACTCTAACTTAGGGGTAGCTACTTCTCTTACTAATTTAGCTGGAGGATCTTTAACCTCACCGGCAATTATTAATGGAATGACACTTACTGGAGGGGAGTTCGTTATTGTATCTGCGACAGACACTACAGAAGATATAATCAGTATAACAGCTAACGCGCTTACATCGGGAAGCGGAATTAGGGTGAATACTGTAGATGCAACTATGACCAGTGGATATTACTATGAAGCGTATAATGGGGCGGCGTCTGTGTGGGGCGTAAAGCGGTACGGGGCGGTAACTCACACTGGAAATGCTGGTTCGGACATTATTACTGTTACTGCAGGCGATTTACAACTGGATAACGGAAAGTTTGAAGTAGATACTACCCAGGATATTCAGTCTTATGTAAAGCGGAATAACGCCACTGGGACTAATCCTGCTTTTCAGGTATGGCAGGCGCATGCGACTGGTGGAGTAGCTGCCTTAATTAACCAGGATGCAACTGGGGATGTGAACGGGCTTCAAATAGATAATGCTGGAACAGGATACTCTGTGACTACAACACCCGCTGCTGCTGCCGGAAAAGGGTATGAGTTTATCTCCGCTACTTCAGGAACTGGTTCTGGCTTCTTAGCCGATGGAACTACCGGGGGAGCTTCCTGGATCGGGGCTGCTGCAACTGGAATGATTCAGGCTCAGTCGGATGGTGCTCTCGCTAACGTGGCCGCTTCGTTGCTGTACTTAGCTTATAGTGGAAATGCTGGCGGGGCTAATCAGACCGGATCGTGTATTAATGTAGTAGAGACAGGAGCGGCTTCCGGTACATCGTTTGCGGTTGGTGTAAGCAGTACAAATAACAATGGTATGAGTATCTCTGTGGGGGCTGTTAGCAAAACTAATCTTACGTTATACGGAGTTGCCAGTCAGACTGCAAGCGAGCTGGTTGTGGATGGGGTAACCAACAACTGGATAGGTGCAAGTGGGGTTGGGATGCTCCATACTAAATGCGATGGGGCTTTAGCCCATGCTGGTGCATCGTTAATTTACTCTACGTATACCGGGAATACTGCGGCTGTTGTGCCTGCTGGTAGTTGTGCCTATTTTTATGAAAATGGGACAATCGCAGCTGGCGGATATGCTGTAGGAATTAAGTCAACTGGTGGACATGCGTTAAACGTCGAAACTGCTGCTGCAGGATTCACCAATATAAATGTTGTTGGGATATCTGCTCAGACGGCTAATATGGTGAACTTAGACGGATCTACTGGAGCTAATGGATGGATCGGAGCAGATGGTAAGGCTATCCTGGCAATAACTACCGATGGAGCGCTCGCCCATGCAAACGCTTCCTGTTTTAACATAACGAATAGCGGAACAGGGCAAGCAGCATCTATGGGGACATCCTTAAGGGTAGTTGATACCTGTAATGCTGGAGCAGGATCTTATGCGGTGTATCTGTCTGCTACGGACGCCGATGTTGAAGCACTTAAAGTAGATAACGGAATTGTAGTAGTAGACGAAACTATTACTGCCTCAAAAGGAATTATCACTTTGGCGCTCAATACGGACGTAAGCAACCCACCAACAGATGCTCAGCTGGATGCGGTTACTGACGCACAGAACCAGGTGGATGGTTGTATGATTTTTGTGGATGATGCAGGAGCGCATACTAACGCATATCTGTGTATCCACGATGGAACCAAATGGTGGCAGATTACTGCTACTGCTTGCGCGTAATTTAATGGCGTATGTGTAAAAGCATACGCTTAATTTTTAATAAGGAGACTTTATGGAAAATAGTGTAAACACTCAAAAAAATACAGTTCCTACTAAGGTATTAGACCTTATGAAGGGATATAAAGATGCTCAAAAGGCGCTTTTAGATAAAATCAGCCAGCTGGAATCTGCTATCTGTAACAGACGGATGCGTTTCGATAAAGAAATGAATGAGCTTAATCAGGAGATGCAGAAAGCGGTTACTCAGTTAAATGCTGTTATTGGGGGCATAGATGCTTTAAATAGCGCTGTCAGTGCATTAACCGAGGATAAATAGGAGATAGGTATGGCAGTAACATATGGAGCAGGGAGCAATACTATTTTAATGAGTGCCGCTCTGGATGCTGTAACCGGATTAAAAAAAATTAGGGACATCCGGTGGATAAAACCAGCGGCCGCTGGAGACGATATTTCTGTGACGAATACAGCCGGGGAAGTAATCTGTAATATGACTGCCAGTGCAGCTAATGCGGATCAATCCAGGGAGATTAGACAGTGGCACGATGGAGTAATTCTAGCAGTAAGGGACTCGGGCAGTCTGGAGGTAGTTCTTGAGTGATGATGACCGCCTCTTAAGGCTTGAGAACGAAATTCAATGTTTGGGTAGGAAAATGACCCGGGTAGAGTCCGCTATTTTTGATGACAATGGGAGCCAGGGGATTATCACCAAATTCAAGGAATTATGGGAGTCTTTTTGGCGTTGGCATGATGAGACATGGATAGAGTTTATCTCTAAAGACCGAAGAGAATCATGCTTTTATATTAGGGAGAAACTAGAACTGCGTAACAAAAAGCAATTCTCTATGGCAAAGTTCGCATTCATCACTAAGGAGATAGCGCAAGCCGTTGGTACTGCGATAATTCTTCTTAAACTGTTTGGGGTAATACCATGAACTGGGAAAAAATGTTTGAATGTGCCCGTTGTGGAATAGTATATAAGGAATCCCTTTTAAGAAAGAATTCCCAGGGGAAAAGGGTTTGTAAGAGGTGTTGGGACGATAACGAAAAATGACGACTCAGGAAATGATAACAGAATTATCCAGGTCACTGGGTAACCGTACAGACATAGATAATGCCCGCTATATAACCTGGCTCAATTGGTCACTACTGGAAATATGCGGGATGTGGAAACGGGGAATAATGTCTCCAGTAAGGTTTCATGTCCTGGAAGAATACAAACTATTTTCCGTGTTTACTGTCACTGGGAGTGTAGCTGCGGCAACTACTACTACTACTATGCAGCTGGAAACTGGGGATATGCAGGCAGACGATTACTATAATGACTGGGTAATCGAAATTACAGACTATGACGAAGTAGGAGCAGGAGCGGAGGCACCAGCAGGATTATTGAACCAGGTACGGGTTATATATGACTATATACAAAGTACTAATATCTGTACCATAGCAGAAGCTTGGGATACCACTCCAGATGCATATACGTCTTATAGCATTTATAAAAAGCGATATGATATTTCTACAGACATAGGAATATCCCCAATAAGCTCTCTGATGTCTTTTCAGAGAATTGAGCAGCAGTCCGACAGTATAGAGTTAGAACATGTAGACTGGCACGATCTTTTGGGAATAGCCTATACAACTACTGGAAACCCAACCCGGTTTGCGCATAGGGGTAGCGCCTTAATATTAGATCCAACACCAGATAGCGCTATCAAATACCGGGCTTATTATTACCGGTATCCAGTATCATTTACGGAAGCTAATCTGGCTGCTGAATGTGAATTACCGATCGACTGGCATGAAATCATAGTGTTAGGGGCAGTTTATAGAGGGTTTGAAAAGCTAATGGAGTCTGACCGGGCATTAGCAGCTAACAAAATGTTTATCTCAGCTGCCATTCGACAAGGAAGCGCTTCTATTGAAGACTCTGAGATTTCTAGAGGGCTTCAAGTAAGGAGTGAATAATGACTCTTTGGGATTCTACATATAACAGTTCGCCAGGCTCTTCGCTATCTAAGTCTTTAATAGACGACCACATTCGGCAGTTAAAAGTAATGATCCGGGAACGGATGGAAGTTGAGCACTATTGGGGGGAGTCCTTTTCCGGGGAACATATACCCGGTGGAACTACTGTAATGGATAAGGGGGACTCTACTGCTATGAGTGCAGTATCTAATCCAGCAGATGGGTCTCTATTCCTTCTTCAAGACGGCTCAGGCTTACAGATTAATATTTATGACGGTGGGTGGGCTCCAATATCTACACTAGATCATTTAGAATTATCTGGAACAGCGGATAACGATCATCCAAATTTACTGTTAAAAAGCGGTGGGGCACTATCGGGCGATTTGGATATGGGTGGATACAAAATTTCTACTAACGGGAGTGGCAGTACTTTTGGGAACTTTTTATTATATGGGCATAAAGACCTTCCACACTTAGCTACCATAGATAATGTAGCTGCTCTAAATAACGCCTGTATAGGCCAAGATGAGATAAAGGTCACCCAAACGGAAGTTACCCAAACAATAGCTTCTGGGAGCAGTTACCATATATCATTAGTTGGGTTATTTTACTTCTTACCGCAAATATACGCTAAAACAGCCTTTAACAGCGATATTTATATTGCACCATCTGGTTCAGCGGATTATGGAATAGATATCGTTAATAAAAGCGGAGCACCGGTTGATTTTAGAATAAGAACAGAGAGGATAGTATATTGAGTACCTGGAGTATTACAGAACCTTCCGACGACAACTTAGCAAATACTATTCATATCGGGATACAGAGTGTTAAATCCGACATAATAGAGAGATTGATGTCTTATGATGGTAGCAACTACCAGCACTTAGTGTTTAACAATTCTGCCACGGGTAGGCACTTAATTTCTGCAGTAGGATTTGCGAAAATATTTTCTGATACCTTTGCGGCTGCTTCTTGGATAAACTCTAATTATCCTAGGGACGGTAGTTTATTTGTTGCCAACCAGTCCCTCTATGTAATAAAAAGCCTGTCTCCCATAAAAGTAACTACTGCTGATCATGGAGAGTTATCTATTACTGGGGATGACCATACTCAATATATGAATGTAGCAGGAACCAGGGCAGCTACCGGAGACTGGAGTTTGACTGGAAGTACTCAATTAACAGCAACTACCTTTGGGACAAGCAGTGCCGATGCTATGAGCAAGTCTCATGTAAATGGAGTATCCGGCTCCGGGTGGTATGCTGCTCATGGAGCAAACTGTTTACGACAGAGGCACTTTGCAGCTGGCAGTGCTGGCTTAGGTGTTATTGCTACTGAAGAGGCAATATTAAAAGTATCTGCTGCTCCTACAGTTTCTATTCCTCTTTTTGACGCGAAATACCTACAGTTTCCTGTTACTGCTTGCCTTACTTCTAGTTTAAACCAGCCTTTAGCATGTAAAGCCGGGTCAGGAATTTCATCTGGAGCTACAATATTTTTATATACCCAAGCAGGCGCTTTTAATTTTAGATTTGGCGGCATGGGTACTGGAGTATCTACATGAATTGGGACTCTTCATTTGAACTTTATCCTTCCCCGGGAGACCAGGGGGCAGTCACTAATAGTGCTCTTCGGGAAATAAAAGAGCTTGTAAAAGAGTATATGAGTATACAGCATACTTGGGACGATTCAAGCTCCCCAGAATGCCCACACATTCCTGGGAAATCTACTGTGGTTAACGTAGAGGCATCTCCATCTGCATTAAACGTAGTGGGAGCTTTAGCATATTCTACTACAAACAACATACTTTACAGAGACCGAGGGGGAGGCTTAGGTTTTGAGGCAGCCGGAGGTACATCTCACAGTTCACTATTAAACCTTACGGATAGCAGTGCACATAGCCAATATGTGCTAACTTCTGGGAGCGCCTTAACTAATGTTTCTCTTTCTGCTGGGTATAAAGTAAAAAGTCTAAATACAACAGAAGTTGGATATACTCCCTCGGATGTTATGCCATACTCATTACATATTGGGGAGAGCATCTCTGGAGGAGCCAAACATTCGGATGATGTTATAACCTCCTTTACTGGGGTAAGCCTGTCCTGTGTAGATAAGATAAAATCCTCTACAGTAGATAGCGGAGCAATAGTTGTTGCTGGGCATGGAAACACCCAGTGGTTAATTGGGAGAATGGCGTTTATACCATTAGCAGCCCCGGATATGACTTCTTACTTCCAAATTCACCCTTTATTTAATGCTACTCCTCCAGACGACTGGGTATCCGGGTTTACATTCTATAACCCGTTCAGTTCATCCAGCGTCTTTCATATGACTTCTGAGGTGGTTGATGCTTAGAGAATCTTTAGAAAGAAATAAAGAAGTTTCCCCTGATAAAATAACCTCTTTACCAAAGGGGATATTGTATAGAAAAAATTGCGAAGGTTCTCTTAAAAATGTGCTCGATGTATTATCTTTAATAGACGGGCACTTTTTTATAAACGCTAACTTAGATGTAAATGCTATATATAGCGAGAGTAAAAATATAGCAATTAGTATCGCTAGTTCTGGTGAAATTACTACTCCACATGTAAATACTCCTGCTATAGCGTCTATTGTGGATCTTACACTAACTAGTGCTTCTGGGTATCAGATTATATTTGACGACAATGTTTCTGAGGAAAGCTGTGGAACACTGCATATGATACCTGAAGAGAATAGACCTGGTTGGGTATTAGTCGCTGGCACAGACGTCTTATTTACTGATGTAGACTTTAGTTCATATGTTCCTGTAGGAGTAAAAGCATTATTGCTGTCAGCAATAATGCTTTTTACTGGGGATGGTACTAGTAATTATACACTGGTACAGGTTAGAAAGAAAGGATCTTCAGAAACTACTGATGCTAGAATTAGATTTGCGAGTAGCGAATTCAAGAATTTGCCTGCAGATACGCGACTTAATCACAGTCTGCAACGTAAGGTGTTGTGTGACCCAAACGGAGTTATACAGTATAGGCTTGTTGGTGGTCCAGGTAGCGTATATATGGGTATAGATGGTTATTATTATTAAGGGACAATTATGGTTATATATGAGTATAAAACAACGATAGAATATGACGCTATGAGTAGGATAGTATCATGGAGCCAGTGGAATACAAGCTTGTATCCTGAAAAAGCGATTTTTGAAATAAACCAAGCGCCTACTGCTGAAATGAATAATATTGGAGCACTATTTGATGAAGACGGATTACCGCAATTTGTACTCTTTTCAGACGGGCATATCGAAAAGCAAAAAGTGCATGAGAATGTAAAAAAGACAATATATAGAGTTATGAAAGCCCGATTTGATAAAGACTATGGAAAAGACCAAAAGCCCGATGTGCTTTGGATATTAGCAGAAGAGAGCGCTAGTACTAATCCAGTAGTAGTTGAGTTTAATCGCCGTAAAAAAGAGGTAGATGATTTAAAAAAATAAATATGATTAGTAATTATGAGTTTGTGCAGATACGCCCAGCTACGCTGGGTAAAAATATAGCGGCTCCTCCTAGGGTAATTGATCAACGGTCTTCTCCTGATCTAATGAATGTAAGATTTTCTTACGGGCAATTACAATCAAGAGCAGGATTTAAAGGAAAATATTTTGGGTGCGCTTCCCATCCACTTTCTATAAGTAGTATATATACGTTCGATGGGTCTTCCCAGGTAATTGCGGCATTCTGTTTGTCAGAAGTTAACAAACAAATACCCTCTACTAATATTATGACCCCAATACAGGCAGGGGTTGAAATTACCGCAAGCGCAGACACTAACACCAGTACAACAATTGACAATATATCCGGATGGACTCCCGGATACGATATTAATGATGTAATTGTTGGGTCTCTAATTTGGGATGCAGCAGGGGATATTCCTGCTTCTACTACAGTAGTAGGAGTAGACCATACTGCAGGAACTATTACTCTATCCCAAGCGGCTACTGGATCGCACTCTACTACTATAAGCGTAGCAGGTAATAAACCATTTACCACTAGTAATTCGGATAACTTCTCTATAGATATCGGAGAGGGTACTTACACATCTAGGATATTTAACGGAGGTACTATCTTCCCATCTACTGGATATGGGGCAATAACCGCATTCAGCAACGGGGTAGACGGAGTATTTGTTGCTTTTATAGGAGATAGTGCTCCTCATTCTGGTATATTGGTATGCGGAAAAATATATGACAGCCTAGGAGTAGGGTTAGTTGGAGCAAAAGCTGTTTGTTTCTTTGATAACCGGCTTATTGTCGGAGGGACTTCTAACAGCTCTTCCGAGATATTATGGTCTGGGGTGTCTGCGTTTGACGACTTTTCTTCTGTAGGTTCTGGGTCTCTTATCCTAGGGGACAGCATAGACTGGATACAGGCCATAAGAACAATGGGTGAATTTCTCATAGTATATAAAGAGAGAAGCATTTATATCGGGCAAAAATCCGGGAAAGTAGACCCAGCAGTAGTTTTCTCTTTGGCATTGGGGCAAGGGGTAGGGATAGCTGCTCCAGAAACAATTGGGGATTTAGGCGGAGAGCATATTTTCCTGGGACACGACAATGTCTATGTGTTTTCTGATAAAGGGATTACTCCAATTGGTGACCCAGTAATCGACGAAATTTTAGGTACTTACGGAGACAGGGGGATTATTCCAGCCCATATCAAGCGGTGTGTTGGAGGAATAGTAGAAGAATTTAAAGAGTATTGGTTACTGGTTCCTACAGGGAAGTTCCCGGAAGTGACTAACCTATTAGCAAGACCAATGATGGACTTCATTAAAGTACTAAACGCAGATTTTACTAACGGTAGCTCTACTCTAACTAATATTGACCAGGGGGAGATTAACTATGTTAAGCTTGGGGATACTATTATTCATACTAGTATAGCTGGGGGGTCTGCTAAAATAATCGGGATACCACACACATCGTCCACTGTAGCGGCAAATTCGATAGAAATGAATGAATTAGCTACCGCTACTCATGTGAATCATGGGATAATTGCAGGCAATACAGACAATTGGGCAGCTGTTGGGGACAGTAATTACTCCTGGTCTACTATAGTGGGGGGGGGTAATTTAGGAGGAATATATCAAAGCATCTCTTTTACCCTCGGTACATATGTTGTTTTATATACTGATACGTTAGTAGATATAGGAACTACCGGGAATAGATATATATCAGTAATTTGCTTTGTAAATGGAAATGTAAGCGGTAAGCTGGAAGTTGGGGAGTTCAGCGCTGCTGGGGCATATCTAAACCAGGTACACTCCGTAGATTTTGTCTCGGCTTCTACAAGCTTTTCTTTAGTTACCTTATCATTTACGTGCGTAGACATTACCTGCAGAAAGTTAAAAATCCTTATTTATAACGAAACTATCAATGAAAATATGGGGATAGATGGGGTACAAGTGTGTGACCTTACTAGCGTCCCACAAGAGTTTATTTATAACTATAATGGATATGGAATCCCAGGATATAAAGGGGCATTTGGTGAATTATATCCTATCCCATTTTTTGTAGGGACAATCGGCCCCTGGATACTGGATACTGCTTGGGTATATAACTATCAACTTAACTCCTGGTCGTGCTGGAGGCTACCTGTAACCGGTTTTGGGTATGATACCATTAGTTCTAGTTTTTCTATAGCCGACTTAACGGGAACAGTAAAAGAGCAGCTGTGGAGGTATGATGACAAAAGGCTAGATGACCTATCCCCCAGTAACCTTATAGGTTCCTGTGATGGACAAATATATGAAATGTCCACTGCTTATTCTAGAGACTATGAAGGGTATTTTAACGAAGCCATTATCACTTACTGGCAGTCGAAAGACTTTGACCTGGGAAAACCAGAACTAGATAAAACTGTATCCAGGCTCATAATAAACCATGAAGTATCCCATCCAAATACATCCATCACTGTTTCAATATCTACTGACTCCGGCGTGTCCTGGTTGGATCAGACTATAGTAATCAGGCAAGGATATACTGAGACCTATGCAGACTTTTTTGTTACCGGCCCTCAGTTTAGGTTTAAAGTGCAGACAACAGGAGTATTAAAAATAACAGGATTTGTAGTAAAAGTAATTACGAGAGGGGAAACAAATGCCTACTAACTATCCAGAAGGGACTAAAGCCTTTTACTTATCACCAGGGAATATTCAAGCATTATGGGAAATGTTTAATAAAATCCCTGGGATATTAGATGACTATGCTAAAGAAAACTATGAAGCGTTTATCACAAAGCTTTTTGACAAAGACAGTATCTGGTTTGAATGTACGGGCTTTCCCGGGGTGCTGTACGCTAATGGAATAAGAACTGGATTAAGCGCACACGTTCACTTTGTCTTCTTCGATAGTAAGCTAAGAGGAAGAGAACTATTTTTAATAAATGTGTTAAAATGGCTAGTAAATATGCTACAGCTGGAAAAAGTAAATGCTTTTGTCCCGAAGTTCTGTAAATCCTTAATAAGCTTTCTGAAACGGCTTGGGTTTAGAGAGGAGGGAGAAGTAAGGAACTGGTCTAGAAATGGCGGGAAGCTTTTTAATGTAGTAATTTTAGGAATGACTAAAGAGGAGGTTCTAAATGGGGGAGTTTTTTCAGCCGCAGATGTCGGAGTTACCGGCGACAAAGCCGAGTTCGTGGTCGAACAGCAATTACCTGAAACAGCTGATGTCGGGGCAGAATTCCCCGAAGGTTAATTTCCCGGGGGCACCCGCTACACAAAACGCAATTTCACAGATGCAGTCCAATATCGGTCAGTATGGTCCTCAGATGGGGGAATTCTATTCCAGAATGATGAATACTGGAGGAAGGCCAGGGGTAAACCAGATAATGGATTCCCAAGCTAGAGTCTATCAGGATATGGTAGATCAAATAAGGGCACAGGCAGGAGTGTTACCCAGGGGTTCTGGTCAAAGTAGGTATTTGGGAGAAGCATTAGGCCAGGCTACAAACCAATATAACCTACAGCAACAGCAAAATTTATTAGATCAAAACCAGCAAGCCATTGCCAACCAGTTCGCGGGCGCGCAAGGTTTAGGTACATTGCCGAGTTATTATTCCCAGCCGTCTTCTTTTGAAATGCAGATGCTAGGATTGCAGCAGCCTTATGACTTAGCTAACCAGCAGGCAGTATCTAATAGCCAGGCGCTTCAAGCTAGCTTATTAGCGTCTTTGTTGCAACCTACTAACATAGATTATACTGTTACCCCATCACAGGCGGAGCAGATGCTAGGATGGTTAGCTCCATTATTATCTGGATTAGGGCAGGGTTTCTCTACAGGGTATCCTACGTTTATGAGCGGGGGCAATTATGGCGATATATAACTTAGACCCGGGAAGGTATGGACTAAACTTTTTAGGGCAGGGTATCCAACAGGGAACTGCCGGGCTTTTAGGGGGGCTATTGCAGCGCCAAGACCCCAGGAATATTGAAATAAGGCGGACATGGGCTGATCCTAATAAGCATATGACTCCGTTTGGGTGGGCAAAAGGAGCTCCAGGACAAGTAACTGGAGAGTTTGATGTTGTAGGCGGCTTTATCCCCACAATAGATGCTACTGGAAAGCCTATCGTAGACCCAGTAACCGGTCAGCCTGTTTTAAAGTGGGATCAGAGGTTTCAAAAAAAAGGGTCTCCTATACCTTCCGGATATCAAATATTAACTGATCCGTACAAACAGTTTCCTGGAACAGCCACTAAAAAGGAAAATACCCCTTCCCCATTTATGGGATTAGCCGAACTTCCTCCTATATTAAGCCCTCTGCGAATGGAGTCCGGAGGGAAAGTACCTGAGCAAAATTCATTACAGGCTTTAATAACTCTTTTGGAAATTGAACACAAAAAGACTAAAAAAGGGGAAGTTCCTGCCATACTCCACAAAGGGGAAGGGGTAGTAACCAAAAAAGGAATGAAAGTCTTAAACAAAATGGTCGGAGGAATCGATAACCTAAACTCCCTTGGGGAAAGCCTCCCCAAAATGGGGCGGGGTGGCGAAGTGCAAAACACAAAAAGCGACAGGGATGTAATCTGGAACCTGGTAAAAAACTCCTCTGGAGACTTAGTATGGGTACAGACCCAAGGTAAAGGAGATAAAGACTATCCCTGGGAACCGTATTTGCCAAAACAGCACACGTCCGGTGAAACATACTTTTTACCTTATGACCCGGTTAATCGGAATCCTACTCAGTATACCCAAAACCCTACATATACCCCTAATCCCTTATTAGGTTGGGGGGATATAAATATTTATGGAGGAATAGGGCCAACTACTGTTAAAAAAGAAACTCCTCCGGTGGAAGTTAATAAGCCTATAGAAAAGTCAATTACATCGAAAGAACCAGTTAAACTTAAAAATAAACCTGCTACTGTCAATATCCCACAAAATATTCCTATTAAACCTGTATCAGGAACAAGCAAAGTTACTTCTGCTACACCTGGGTACAGAGACTGGAATGCTCCCTCCCAATTTAATTTTGGGCAGTTCCAAGGTATAGACCCATTACAGGCCATGGGGATGATTCAAGCGGATGTAGAGAGCAGAGGAGTACCTCCTTTACAGCCCGTGTATGGAGCGCAAGGGCAGGTGTTACCACAGCAGACAATCGCAGAGCAGCGTATAGCTAGACAGGGAGAACTGTCAAATCAATATCTAGCTGGGTTACAGGGAGAGGCAGCTAAGGTACAGATGGACTGGTATCCTAAAGAAGCAAAAGCCAAAATAGATCAGATAAATTCCCAAATTGCTTACAATAATGCAATGCTAAAAGGAGGCGGCATGTCTGGATTAAGCCCTGAAGACCTCCTTAAGCTAGCTCAGATTGATAAGATAAATGCGGACTTAGCTGTGCAGAAAATATCCGCTTTGGAAAGCGCTCTTAAGATATCCGACAAAATGGACAAAAAATCCAGGAAGCTGTTAGCCCTGGAATATGTATTAACTAAGTACCCTATTTTGACTGAGCGCCCTCCAGACGAGCTGTTAAGTTATTTGGGTAAAAACAAAATAAACATCCTTGGTATAAATTTTGATATGCTCACCCCAGAAATAACAGCCCAGGACGTACAGCTGGTTTCTAATAAAGTAAGAGGAGTATCTCCAATGCCATCTATGGGGCAACAGGACATATTGGGGAGCATCCAACAAGAGTATAGTACTAATAACATAGTACCTACGGTGCCAACAGCTCCGGGGGCGTCTCAGCCAGTTACTAATCAACTATTAGACTTGCAGAATGCTTTGATTAAACCAGGAGCGATTAGATAATGGATTTAACCTGGGATAAAGTAGCTTTAAGCGATACATATAGAACTTCAGACTGGGTAAAGAAGTCTCAAATAAGAAACGAATGGCTAACCAAAGTAGCTCCAACGCTGTATGGATTGGAGATGCTACAAAATCCACAGATGTTTAATGCTATCAGAGAGAGCACTTTATGGGAAATTCCAGACAAACTTCCGGAAGAGGATGCAATAATCCCTAAAGAATCTTTACAATCTGACGGATATACCAAGCTAGAATTAAATCCCGCTTTTGGAAAATTAAAGTTTGCTGACCAGTTAAAGTACCGCCAGGTTTGGTATGCAAAAATGGCTAACAACGATCCAGAATTTAAAGCGTTAGGCCCTAAGAGCCAGGAGTTATATTACAAAAATTTTATTCAAAGACCTCCTTCTGGATATGGGAGCGCAATCTATGACTTATCTTATGACAGGGGTGCTTTCTTAAAAGAGTTTAATTCTAGCCCGGAATGGGCAAAAACTCTTGTGTCCTATATAGAACAGTTTTCTAGAGGGGTAGCCTTTTCTATGGGAGCAATAGTAATAGGCCCCTCCCGGTTTATCCTAGAAAATACTGGAGATAAATATAATGACTTCTCTGCACTAATTGATAACTGGTCTAATTTTGGGGATTGGCTAAAGTTTACCTCTAATACTAATAACCCTATTCCCGCTTTTGTAGGGAGTATTGCCGGTACTATGGCGGGAGTGTTCCCTAGTTTAGAAAAGGGGCTTGCTGGGACATTTAAAGCTGCTACTTCAGCTGGAAAACTAATCTCCAGTCCCGGGCTTCTATCTGCTGCTGGGAAGGCTATTGGCGCTAAACTCCCTGAAATGGTATACCAAACTTCCGGAGGGGTAGCGGCAGGGGCAATACAAGGCGTTTCCCAGGCTATGATGGAGGGTAAAGACTGGAAGAGCTATTTAGCACAGGATATTGGAATGGGGTTAGTTTTTGAGCCATTATCCAGATATGTGTCTGCGTTGTCCCAAATCCGGCGAGTAATGAAGCAATCTGGATATAAGGGTAAAATGTCTGATTTCTTCAAGGAGCCTTTTAAGCCAATGCAGGGGATGGACTTACCCACAGAATATACTAATATTTTAAAAGCAGACCCTAGATTTAAGGACACCTTTGAAAAAAGCAAGCTTGTAGATAAGAATGGCTTCATACTAGAAAACTATACTACAAGGCCCGTAATCGAATTAAGAGCAGAATTATCTGAATTAAAAGTAAAATACGAAGGGGATACTGCAACTATTCTCAAAAAAGATGGGTCACAGTTATATAAAACCAGTGGTAATGAAAACTTATTGCTTCAAAGAGTAAGTGATATATTAGACCTTCAGGATACAAAACTTGAATATAAAATCAATAAGTCCATAGAAGAGTCTATAGAAGCCTCTAAGCGTATTGAGTTTCGAGAAGGAGTATTTGTTCCAGAAGGAGCTAGAAGAAAGATTATAGATACCATAAAGCAGTCTGGAATAGCTATTAGCATTGATAGCTTTACAGACCCCTCTGGGGATAGCCGGATTGTTGACCGGATATATGCAATTATCACTAAGCAAGGTGTAAATAAGGCAGCAGACTCCCTCAATTCCCTGGGAATAAACTTTGCTCATGGAGCAGATAGCCCCGTAAACGCAATTAGAGAGCAAAAATCCATGATCCGGCAATTAAAGTCCGACTTAGATAAGTTAAGCCCGGATGCTTCTTATCTTACTGTTGACTCCAAAACTGGTAAGATTATTCCATCAGAAGCTATCCCTGGAGTATACTTAGAATCCCCCTTTATAAAAGACCCTTTTGTCTTAAAAAACATTGCTGTAATGAACTCTACTCAGTTAAGAGCCTCTCTGTCTGACCTTAAAAAAATCTACGCGAACGAAAAGAGGGCAGTAACTAGACTGTTTAAGGGGAAGGGAGTTGAGCTAAATAGGTTTAAGGATACCCGGCTAGTTCAAATGAAGCTTGAAATACCAGATGAAAGTGGGATTACTCATAGTGTAATTTATAACTTTAATTCCCCAGCAGACGCTTATAAGTTTCTACGGGGGGGGTCGCAAGCGGCAATTGATAGAGTCTTTGAGGGGAATAAAGCGTTGCAGGATGGCTTTGAAACCTGGAAAACAAGCTTAACTAAGACGGATTTAACTAAACTTAAAAACGATTTTCTACCCTATAAATACCTGGCAAAACAGGCATTAGACAATCAGTTTTACTTAAGTCATTATAACGGAGCTTATATCATAGAGGACATCTTAGATGGTTCTAATCGGTTTCATACTTTCAATACTCTTAAAGACGCCGGAGAGTGGTTAAATACCAATGACCGGTTGCGGAACATGGGGGATATGTTAACCATGACTCCAGAAGTCTTTGAAGAGTTGTATCCGGAAGGAGCAAACATAGACCCTATGAAGCGGTCAGACCCCTTTATCCAGCTCAAAGAAATAGAGCAGGTGAATAAAAAAAGTTGGGGAATAAAAAACGTTTTGGGTATGGCGACTACCCCTACACAGTATGTTATGGAAATGTTCGAAAAGCACCCAATTGGGGAAAAGCTCAGAAAGGCAGGAATGGGTCCGGTAGAAATCCATAACGTAATGAGGAGAGCAGTTGAAGCTACCAACTTCTGGGCAAGATCCCGGGTATCCGAAATTCATAATTTGGCTAAAGGAATGTCGGAGGATATGGCTAAATATGGAAGGGACTGGTGGGAAGCTATAGATGATATCTCAGAAGGTAAAATGCCTGGAGTCAAGTATAAAATGCGTGCAGACGTAGAAGCAGAAATGGTCAATAAGTTTGGACAGCAGACGGCAGACAAGATAAAAAATAAGGCCTTAGAAATCCATAAGATGCTAGAGGAGTTATTCTATATGGGTAAGCTAGATAGCACTTCTTACATAAAACATTACATGCCGCACTTAAGAGAGAAGCTATCTAAGGCCAATGTAAAAATGAGTCAGCACTTTGACCTACGTAGAGCTATAGACCAGATTCCGGATACGGATAAAAAAGCTTTCTATGAATTTCTCCGGGAAACCGACCCAAAAGCAGATGCGTTTGAAACAAATATCTTCAGGGTTGCGTCTAGCTATGTAAATGCTATGGCTAGACGAAGGTTTTTAGCTCCTGCTTTAAAAGAAATAGCTGACGTAATAAAAAAGACTAAGCCATTAGAAGGTGCACTTGAAGCAGACTATGTCGCATTTACTCAGTACATGGGGGAGATGTTTAGGGGTATTTATGGGATGCACACTCCTGGGGAATTATCTATGAAACTAGCTTCCCAGGCTACTTTGGATAACCTGTCGGAGAAATTTAAAATCCCAATTAAAAAAAATACAGTAGATATTGTACAGAGATTATTAACCGCATCTACTGGGTCATATCTAGCATTTAGGCCGTGGTCTGTAGGAAAGCAGCTCACACAGTCTATGATAACTGGCGCTCCAGTAATTGGGATTAAATGGTGGTTGGAAGGAATAAATAAGGTCACTGAGCCGGGAGCAATAGAAAGCTTAATGAAGATTGGTCTTATTGATCCTGGAATGATACCAACCGGATCGGGCTTTGCGCTTTTAAAAGAAGGAAGGATAGCTGGAGCGGTTAGAAAGGGGATGATTCCTTACCAGTGGGGGGATTGGGTAAACCGCTCTATAGTGTACTACGGAATGCAAAAACGCTTTCAAACAGCCGCTAAAAGCCTAATGGGAGGTAAAATATCTAAAGGGCAGTTCATGAAGCAATCTGGGATGCACTTATTCGGAGCTGCTCAATATAATTACGCCTTAAGGCTCCTGAATATAAACACTTTAGACATCGGGTTAAAAGCCGCAGAAGACCATATAGCCCGGGTAGCTGCAAACAGAACCCAGTATTTATATGAACGTTTTGAGCAGCCTGCCCTATTCAGGAACGGAATTGGAAGATTAGCTGGGCAGTTTGCCTCCTGGCCAGTAAACTTTTTAGCGTATGTGTCGGAAGTGATGCGAACAAAAACTACTAGTCCTGCTGAAAAGGCAAGGTTTTTAGTGACTCTTAGTGGCCTCTCTACATTAACAGCAGCTACTTTTGCCAGCGCAGGGATTCGTTCGGAAGAATTCCTCCCCTGGAATATGGCGTTATTTCAAGGGGGTCCCTATTATCAGATGATGAACGACGGGTTAGCTGCTTTAAATGGCGATGGGCAGCGGTGGGGTAAGTTTGTTAGAGCACTTACCGGATTGATACCATTCTCCCGAGCTGGCGAAGGGGTTTTTCAAGCAATCGATTCCTTCAAAAACGGGGATATGTGGGAAGGAATATTACATCTAATGTCCGCTCCTATCTACCAGGATACCGCAGAAAAGCCGGAAATGCCCATAGATCAAATAGAAGAAGACCTAATTACTGCTGGTAACAACTTTCTTAAACAGAAAGCAGCCGCAGAAGCTTATATCTTAGGAAAATCTTAAATTCTAAAATCAAAAAAACTTTAAACTTTCTCATTTAAACCCTTGACTATTATACACACTATGTTTATACTTATATTATAAAGTTTCTTAGCGAGGGGGAGAGATGAAGAAGTCTAAATTAAATAGCGCTTTCTTAGTAATCTGGATCGCTTTTTTATTTTTATGGGGATATACCGCAGTCAAAACCTTAATATTTATTTTTAAATAAGGAGTTATAAAAATTATGATAACATTATTAAATGGTTATTATGTAGATGATAACAATAACCGCTGGAATTCTAGTATCTATACTCTAGATCAAGCAGCAGAAGACTCTGCTACACTAATCAACTGCAACCGCTGCACA
>Ga0172380_10001277_pt1 | contig 43792 bp, 68 predicted proteins | sample Leawe162metaG_FD_119747 | JGI IMG/M metagenome (GOLD analysis project Ga0172380, IMG submission 119747) | Leachate microbial communities from a municipal landfill in Southern Ontario, Canada - Leachate well 162 metaG | ecosystem: Engineered > Solid waste > Landfill > Unclassified | place...
CAACGCTATGAACGTTGCTGCTTGATACTTCCTTCATGTCAGGAATAGCTTGTAACTTATTAGGATTTTCCATTTAAACCTCTTTCATTTTCCAGTTTAGTTTATCTGCTTCTGAACTCTTTTGAACAGAAGCAATCGAGAAAGTTTTGGTAGTCTCATTACGTTTATCATAAGCAATAATGACACGACCCGACATCGGAAATCCGATGACGATCCCTAACTTTCCATCAGGATCTTTTACAACTTCTTTAATGACGAACGCTGGCATCACTCACCTAACCTATAATGTTTCTGGATCCATTTATATTTCTTGCGAACTTCAGGAAGCCAAGGATCATAGTCTCCATGAAAGAAGATAATCTTGGCACCGTCTGGTGGTTCAGCCCCATTCACATCCTTGATGTGACAACGGAAACTAAACACGCCATCCTTCTGTCCAAAGAACTGGTCATCAGGTCTAAGATGTTGAGCGATCCACGCCTGATCGCTACCGATCAGGTTCTTGGATTTACGGAACCCCAGAATAGGATGAACATGAGAAGGACTAAACTTATTCCAGATTTCAGCCCGTGTCCCAGCTTTGTGAAGTACAAGCGAACCATTGCAAGGTGATCTTTCATTATCCACTTTCCAGATTTTAAAGTCAGCAGGGTCATTCAAAATATGATCGATGTTACCACAGATAACTGTATCAAGATCCATCCAGATAAACTTCTCACCCAAGAGATCAGCAATCTTAGGAGAGAAGGCTCTGAGACGAACGAAACAATTTGGTCTAGTGGCCGATCCATATTCAGGGGCCGGGTTCTCCCACAAAGGAAGAACCTTAACATCGGGGTCAATCCCCGCCGGGTTATCAGTTACACAAATAAATTCATGTGGTACCGTTGTGTTTCGTTTAACCATATCCTTCAGAACATTTACATGCCATCCTTCGAACTTAGATCTGTAGCCCGGCTTGTCCCACTTGAATGTGACGATTCTAATCATAGGAGTTTCTCCCATCCGAACCGAATTGGGTTAATAGATTTCTCATTACCAGTTCTTCTCTTGGCATCAAAGCGTCTACGATACTCCTCTTTGAATGGGCCAGTACGTTCCCATTCACGAGTGTTAGCATCATCAATCACAGTCTCACGCACACCATAAATGGTAATGTCGTTAAGATGATGACGAGGTGCAATGACACTGAGCTGTCGAAGGAAAGGACCATCGCCGCCATAGGTGCCACAATAGTCTTCATCGTATCCACCAATAGCCCAGTAATGTTTCTGCTTAACCATAAAGGTATTGCAATGATACTTATTATCTTCTGGATTGAGATCAGGCAGGAACCTACGTTCAAACGTATAGTAGTTCTTCTCTGAAAGTTCTTTAGACATGAGATCGAACATGACCTCAGGTGTCATGATCAGATCCATATCAGACATATACAGCCACATGTTAGGATCTGTAACAACTTTCGCACCCAAGTTTCTTGCACCATGCTGGTTCCAAGGAATGTTTTCTTTGACTCGATAAAGAGAAACCTTGGCCTTACATTCTTTAAGAATGGGGAGAGCTGGGTTGTTAGGACTTCCATCATCAATCACGATGATCCTGACATTTTGTCTTAGCTCACCGCCGAAACGATTCCAGTTTTCTACCTGACGTTCAAGCATCTTAGGGTTCTCGTAGTATGGATAAATCATTCTACATTCAGACAGCATTGTTTAGTTCCTCCAAGAACTGCTCATAGGTAATTTTTGGGAAGCATTTAATCTTGCTTCGATGTGTTACGTTTCTAATTTTTACACCCTTCTGGATGAATTGTAAATGGGCGATTTCAAATTGTTGAGCCCACTCATTATACCGGGTATTACCTGTTCCGCCCTGAGGTTTAGCCCAAGGATAAGGTTTGTACCAGTAAGGATTGTTCGTCTCAGGATGTCGGCACATGTCAAAACCTAACAGGTACACCTTGTGGACGGGCATCTGAAAGGCTAAGTTTAGAGCACACAGACCGGAGTTGGTTCCGTTGAGAAACCCTTTCTCCTTTGTCATATTGGCTGACTTGTAATCACATTGAAAAGTTGTAATGCCTTCACGCTCTCGGATATTTTTTACAGCGTCTTGTCGATAAAAAAGATCCATGGGGGTTTCCTTAATGAGAGGATGTCTGTTCTCAACCCACCGCCGATCCATAGAAAGAGCAGCATTACATTTCTTATAGAGCGCAGCATCATTTACGCCAATAACATATCCGTACTGGCGTAAATCCCCTACATTATAATCAGCAACAGTTGAGCCACCGCCGATAATGATTACCGTATCTTGATGAGACATATAGTAACTTCCTTAGCCGAGTCATTCATATCTTCTTCATATGAGGAAGATATCAACCATCCTGATCGGTTCAGTTTCTTAACCCACCAAGATGGTGGGTGCAAACATACATGGGCATTAGTTCCATCAGGTAAGTGAGCGTTTGCTGGTCGGGTTGAGATAACCAAATAGATACCTTTGGTAGCAAGTGTAAAGATATGATTGATCACATTGTCAATCTTATCTTCTTCAACATGCTCAAGTACATCAGTTGATACAACAAGATCAACCTTTACACCCGGTAAATTATCTTTACCCGGAATACATGGATCATATTCCATGACAGTAATTGCATCAGTTGCCGTTCTTTGTAAAGCAGGTTTCAAAGTTCCACCACCACAACCATAATCTAATACGGTCTTGGCAATAATGGTCACTCGAAAACTATTAATTTCTTGAACATGTTTATGTCCGTCCTTACCCCAACCACCGGGGCGGTTATGAAGGCTCGTGTTCATAGAAATATATTTATCTGATATCAGTTCTGATTTGTTCATCATGATAATTCTTTCTTGGGTTTACTCTTATAGATCATTCTTTCATACTTGTCTGCCCCGCCAAGAGTTCCCTGAACTTCGAACGCTTTATCGAGGGCTTCAAACCAATGGTTCTGGCTCTTACGAACATCGAAAATCAAGACAGCATCATCGGTGATATTAGCTTTGATAAATTCCAGATAGGTTTCTGGAGGATAATGGAAGCAATAGCTAGCGAAGCTCACCACTAAATCAAAGTGAGGGGAGACTACAGAAGGAACGAGTGCGGGGTCAATAAACCATGCTGTGTCCACACCATTCTTAACCATGAAGTCGTGGGCAACCTGACGATTACTGAATGGTTTGTTATGACTTATAACTTCAGCCAGATCATTGGTTCCATCCAGTAAACAGATAGAACTCATAGGATAGTGCTTATGAAGCAACACATCAATCCCGCCTAAGCCTGATCCAACATCGAGGATACTCATTGCATTTTTAGGAAGGCCCGGTACAAGGGAGTAATAGATATCAAACAACGAGTCTTTATATTTATCTTCCCAAAGCAATCTGGTATGACGGAAATCAGACACGGCCCCACGTTGGATCGAAAGATATTCAAAATGTTTATCTTCGATTACGAATTCAATGTCACTTGGTGATAGCATGATACTGTCCTTTCTTACGCATGAACATTCCGATGTGGCCAACATCCAACGCATGGAAATCCTGTAGTGATAAACGATGTGCCAAGCATGTGGCTGTGGCTCCAAGACACATGATCACACGTTGAATTCCATGTGACTTAATTTCTTTTTCGAGCTTATCGATTTCAAAGAAGGCGTCCCGCCGGGTTGATATAACTTCAACAAGTTTGTGAGCTGAGGTCATCATTTCAGGGCGAAGTGAGCGTTCACCCCCATGCACGAGGACAACATCCTTACCTCGCCAAAGATCCTCTGTCATGGTCCAGTAGAGTTCTGTATCAATCCAAGGAGCAGAGTCAGGACGAGTGATGAATGAAGAGTAATAGATCTTCTTCGGGTTCATGAAGGTAGCATACTTCTGCTTATACTTATTCCAGTTAGCTGCCTTAGGGCTATCCTCGGTCATGTTCGGGATACCGATCAGACACTTATCGTTATCAGACTTGAGAATCTTTTTAAGTTCATCAGTCAATTCAACATGACCGACTTGCGAAACACAGTTCCCACCCTTAACGATATTAAATTCTCCATCGCCATACCGCGCAATAGACTTACCCAACAGCATCTGTTTCAGAGTTTCCCACTCTGTATGGACGAACGGATAATTAATAGGCATCTAACCCTCTTTCTTAATAATTGAATAGCCACTCAGTTCGAGTGAGTCGATCACCCGTTTGACTTCTTCACGTTTCATTTGACGAACAGCAGCACTATCCACCCATTGAGGGCGAGTACCATATTCGTAATGAAAACGCTGATAGACCAAACGGGCGACCTTCTCAATCTCAGAAGCATTAAGAGACGCACCTACAGGTTCAGGATGGTTCTTAACGCTGCCCATCATGCCACTTCTCTTTGCAGATCAATCACGCGATCCAACTGGATCGGCGTACCATCTGCCCACTCTGTGTTGTCTTTGATAACTTGCAGAGCCTGAGTTCGACGGATCTCACGAAGTTTAGCACCAGTGTATTTGGACTTACGGTTCCATCCAATGAAGCGGAAGACTGGTACGATAACCGGGACTTCCATATTAAGTTTCTCACTCCACTTCTTATGCCCCATTGGCTTCCCTGTAACAGGGTGTGGCTGCTTGAACATATTGATCTCACCGATCAAGAGGTAGTTCTCTTGGAAGCGTTTAAGAGCTTTCTCTTGAGCACTATGAGATTTAAGAAAAGCAATCTGCTGTTCAATAGTAATAGTTTTTGTTTGTCGAGTATTATCTTGGGGTTTCATTGTTGTTCCTTAATGTTTCGGATAGTTTACATCTTTCTCTTTATCCCAGCAAGCATTACAATCAAGGCATTTACCTCCCTGAGAATAAGCTACACACTGGTCCACACCCTCGCCGTTGAAACCAACGGTGGAGAAGGGTAGACCCATAGGATGTTCTTCAAACCCTGTACCCATCATGATAGCAGACATACGGACAGTCAGGTTCCCAGAAAAAGTATTGCCCTTTCGTAAAAACGAATTGACCATACCATATTCTCTAGTTGGAAGCCAGTGATTTAAGAATGGCGTTTGTCTCGCAATTTCATTGATCATGGACAGATGTTCAACGGATTGAATATCCCCACTATCGTGCCAGCGGAAACGGTTCTCTTTTACGGGCTTACCATCTAGATTATAAGTCTTACTAGATTTTAGATAAAGAGTAGTTAACACCAAGACAAATGCTTCCACAAATCTTGGGTCATTAATAGCTTCCAGTTTCCTCGCATGAGCTTGCTTGACGACAGGGAAAGTATAGTTTCCCTTACAAGCATAACATTTTGAGCAAGTAGAACCTTCAACCTTCCGCAATTTTGAACCTGTCTTACAATCAAGAGCCGATGTGGACCATGAGTGCCAAGGCATTTTCGAGGGAGCAGACAGACCTCCAATTAGTATATAAGCTTCTTTGTATGTTAATGGATCCGGTTTTGTTAATGGTTGCATATGTTTCCTTTCAAATAAGCGGAACCCCGAACAAGAAGGATATTGTCCGGGGCTCCAACCTATACCTCAGTCACCACAACTGAAGTCCAGCTTACGCTGATTTTGTAAAGCGACCACGAGAGTCACGAACATCGTAAGTACCAGTGCCTTTAAAGTCCCTGTATTCTTCGACAGGGATTTCTTTAATCACTTCATACTCACAGACGCGCATTTTCGCGTTCGCATAATCGACAGGGACGGACACAACGTCACGAGGGTTGATAGCCACCAGCATCAGGCGGGTACCAAACTTCTCATAACCGTGTGTGCAAACGTGGAAGCCATACGAGCAGGTGTTCTCACGACGATCATCGACAGAGCCGCGATCCATCTTGAGTACCTTACCCACACTGTTATCAAAGCGACCCGTATGACAGTCATGATAATCATCTCGTACCCATTTGTACGCCATGAAGCGACCGTCTTCAGTGATCGGCATATTGCCGTTCTCCAAGAACAGATATAGTTCCTGACGAGATTGGAAGCTTGGGTTCTGCATGAGGTTCTCAAGAAACTTAGCCATGTATTCAAAGTCCTGCCCCATCTGGAACAGTTCAAGAATACGGTCAGTCAGAACACCGCCGATTGCTTCACCATTATAGATAACAACGCCATCTTCGATGGTCACTTTGCCTTTGGAGTAACCCTTGACAACGTGAGCAACGTCGATGATAGCTTCAATCTCTTTGAGGTCTTTTGCTTTAACAGCTTCAAGAAGTTTATCAAAGAGTTTGTGGTCACGAGCCATTGTGAATGGAGCTGAACGACCAGCGATAAGCAAAGTGATACCGGACTGGGTCAGGATCTTTGCAAAGGTAGAATTAGACATGTTGTATTCCTTTCTTAATATGTTTTGTTAATAGTGACATCTGCTTTGCGAGCAGCGTCGATTAGACGAATGTAATGTGCTATATCACCGAAGCTAAAATGATCACTATTTGAATGACGATAATGAATGACCATTTTAAACAGCAGTGGATAGGTAGCCAGCAACTCTTCACCGAATGTCGGTTTGATTAAGCTATTGAAATTGACAATAGATACAATCCCAAAAGTCTTCTCAACATACTCTACAAGCTTAATGAAGTCAAGTGCTCTGTGGCCCAGCATCTCCCAAGTCATTTCTAAAGATCCAACTTGGAACAATGGACTAACAAGATCCTTGATAGCTTTCATTTTAACATAAACTTTATTCAAAGTTGAGTTAGTTTTGAAAGTCGTTAACTCGTTTGCATAACGAGGATCTTCGAAGAGATTGTAGAATTTGATTAAGTGCTTAATCTCTGAGTCATTAACCATATAAGCAATCTGGCTAATAGCCTCAAGCAGTTTCTTATTAGCTTTATTAGTCAAAAGAGGACGCATCTTGTCCTCAATTTCCTTATAAGCTGGAACCCACTTAGGATTGTTAAGCGGAATAGATTTATGAGTAGAGTTAAAGGCGTAGATAGGTTTTTCTGAGTTCCAATTTAGTTGGCCCATCAGAAAGAAACCGTGGGGGTATTTATTGTTAGCTGACCCCGGACCCGGCTTGTTATCCTTAGGTTTAACCATTTCGCCTTGGTAAAGAAGAACATAACGACCACCATCAGCAACGTTAATGGTGACTTCGTCACGATCAAAATACCCATAGGATCTGAAGTTTTTGACTTCAAATACTTTGCGGACTTCAGCTTTCATAGAAGCAACCACAGGTGGTTCTTCCAGATCAGACAGCTTGGTGATAAACGTATCAGGTAAACCGCCAAGATCGTCTCGCAAGACCTTCTTAAACCGGGCATCGTCAGTCGGCTTAATAGTGATAACGTAACCATTAAAGCTACCAAAGTTGTGTCGAATTGTTCGGCTTAATGAACGTACATTCTTATCAACCAGAATTATCTTGTATCTGTTTGATACAAGATAATCGATATCAAGTTTAAGTTCGCTTTCTGTAATCGCAGAGTATCTGTCACTACGCAAGGAATCAGAACCAAAGCGTAGTGCTACCGCCCAGAATTTCTTCTCCATAACAGGCTCAATTTTACCGTCCCAAGTCGTACGAGTTTTAACAACTCCCTGATCGTCGGTAGCTTGAACTTCATCATAAAGATCAGCAGTTAATGGTTTATGATCGATCTTAATACCTTTCCATGCTAGTTGATCTTTTACGATCTCCCTAACAAAGTAATTGTCAGCCGAACTATGCCATTTATTATAAAGAATCTTAGCCTCATAGAAGGTCTTGGCCCCCTTCAGGACATCAACGAACTGATTAGGAAGATCCTTATACACAGCGGCACAGATATCGACAAGGTTCTTCTGTGTCAATTTGTTATAGTCGAGACGTTCACGAGAAGCAGTGATACCAACTGACCCAATTGGTACTTCAATATCAATCGGAGCACGGCGGATCATCTCACGAACACCGGGATAATTCTCAAAAAGTTTATCATCAATGGCGTTGTATTCGATAGGATAAGCTACTGAGCCTTGAATAACGTAGCAGCCACCACCGGGAGTGAAGTCATTGTTCTTCCGAATCTTATAGTTGTTATGTTCCATAAGATAGGTGATGTTTGTCAGAACACAACCCGTATTGCCTTTCACATTCGGCAAAGTTTTGAACCGATGAAACACTTTACGAGCACGATCCGAGAAACTGTTGAAGTCATTACTGTTGACGGGCATGTGGATCTGAAGACCATTACCCTCAGTCGTTGGTTCTTCTGACAAACGAGTGATGGAAGGTGCACCGGACTCATCCACAAAGGCGGAGTAAGTGCGCTTAACCCCATTAAACCATGCAGTGATGGTTGCCTGATCGGTGTAAGCGAAGAAGGATTTGGAACCCAAGCCTAAGCAGCCGACGAAATCATTGCTGCTTGCTTTAGTGGATTCAAAATAAGTTGTGTACAAATTCATAACATCTTTGTCGTCAAGGCCGATGCCGTAGTCACGGATCGAGAACCAAGGCTCGAAGTTATTTGGAAGGTGAACATCGAACGGTACGTTTTCTTTACCTGCTGCTTTGTGAGCGTCCAAAGCATTACAGCCCAGTTCACGGACCACGGCGAGAATCTTATCTGAGTAGATGTTACTCGACAGGATCTCGAAAGCACGAGCGTTCTGTTTAATTTTAAATTGTTGAGGTGCGTTATCGAAGCCTTCCAGATCGGCAAGGCGTTTCTCTTGGGAGATAATCATGGTAGTTTCCTTTCTGTGGTGAGTAAAGAAATCTCGTCACCGAGGTGACGAGATCAAGTTTGTGGGTAGTGTGGGTGGTAGTAAGGGATTAAGGTTTACAATACTTCGCAACATAATCTGCGAAGCGTGTCTTGACCTTAGAAAGTTCTTCAAGGACGCGAGCTTTTGCATCTTCAAAAAGTGTATCAGAAATTGGTTCGCCAGTAAAGGCTTCGAACTCTTCTTTCTCAGGGTTAATCTTTGCAGGATCAAGTTTATCATTGATCCAAGCCATTGAGAGTTGCTTACCTGATAGTTTCATAGTCACTCCTAGGTTAAAATGGTGCCCTCACAGAGAATCGAACTCTGACCTGACGCTTACAAGGCGACTGCACGGCCTTCATGCTACAAGGGCTTTAAGAAAATTCCAATCATGTGGTACCTGTACAAATAATAATGATCGCACCGCCACCGCCATTACCGCCAGCACCAGAGTTAGCTCCGTTTGTAGAAGCAGCACCGCCACCACCACCGCCACCAACTGAACCGCCGTTACCGCCAGCACCACCAGCGTTAGTAGCGTGAGCAATACCGCCACCGCCACCAACACCAAACCATTTATACATTGCGTTCGTTGAAGGAGAAGCTCCATCAGTGCCGTTAACACCAGCCAGAACACCATCCGTTCCAACAGTTGTACCAGCCGAATACGAACCAATAGCGAAACGACCACGACCATTGCATCGGTTATGGTTAATAGCTTCACCGGCAGTGATGCCACCGCCACCGCCACCGCCTGTAGGACCAAGTGGATTAGATCCAGCCATGTTCGCTGTTGAGGCAGTACCGTTACCGCCCACGCCACCAATCGGAATAAAAAATTGATTGAAGAACGTAGACAAGTTGTTATTTTGAGTTTGACCAGCGATAGCCGCCAGAGCTGTACCACCAGCAGTATTGGTACCACTTACCCCGGCTTGCCCACCTGAAGCGGCAAGTTTACTATCCGTAGAATCATTACCCCCAAAGAATGTTGAACCTCCCGGCGTTTGTCCTGTACCCGCCGTAGCATTCGTGGTCGAAACAGCAGCTCCGTTACCCCCAGCACCAATGACAATCGTCTCACTACTCCCTAACTCACTCGCTAGGAATTTTGCGTAGGTAACGGCACCGGGATGTCCTCCACCGCCACCGCCTCTGATCGCACCAGTTGGTCCACGGTAGCCTCCACCGCCACCGCCGCCGCCCCCGACACACCAGACTTCAACTGTCTGAGCCCATGCTGGCTTAGACCAAGACGTGCCTGAAGTTAAAAGCGTGATCGTTGTTTGTGGCCCCGGTCCCTGAGCGCCCGTTAGACCTTGCTCACCCTGTGGGCCTTGATCTCCAGTGTTGCCTTTCAAAGTAGTAGAAAATTGAAAGTCATTATTCTCATCAGACTGGTAAAGAACACCATAATTTGTGTCTAGAAAATAATCACCGGGACTATAACCAGAAGATGGTGAAGACTCACCTGAAAAAATCTTAGTACCGTTTGTTCCATTCAGGCCATCATTACCGGGCGGACCTTGGTCCCCATCATCGCCTTTAGGTCCAGTTGCGCCCTGAATACCTTGTTCGCCGGGTTCACCTTGTGGACCGGGATCTCCCTGATCACCTTTGTCGCCCTTGACACCACCCGTAATGACTGTTACGGATTCCGTCACGACTTCAATCGTGTTACCTGAGGTACCGACTTCAACCGTATTGACTGTCTCATTGATAATAATCTCAGTCATTAGATTGTAACCTGAGGGGCAGTTGTAATTGTGCCTTCGATCAAACGAGTAATAAGTCCATCTGTATCAGTGAGTTCTAGGTCATAAATGTATTTACCCGACATCTCGTTTGTAATTGCGTTCTCAATTGTGAGTGTAATAACGCCCTCATTATCGAGTGTGATTTCGGCTGGGGATCCATCAGAACTGAACTCAAAAGCCGCAGTCGGGTCTTTATATGACCGTCTAAGTTGCATTCTCGCAATATAACCTGTCAGGTCAACAGCGGTACCAGCGTGGAGCCATGTGAATGTGCGAGTGAAATCAGCACCAGCGTCAATTCGAAAATCGTAAGTAGCCGCAGTCATCTTTCTATTCCTATATGCAAAATGGTGGGCCGGGAGAGAATCGAACTCTCAAAAACTGGTTTCTAAGACCAGCGCGTCTACCTGTTCCGCCACCAGCCCGGTGGTACTTCACGAGAATTCTGCCATCTCAGCCTTCCGGATGTAAACCGGATGCTCTTCTTTTGAGCTAGTGAAGCATTGTTATTTTGCCAGTTATAGTCATAGAAAGTCAAGTAAATGGTGGGTTGCGTAGGTAACGATCCTACAGAGTGCAAGCACGATTGGTCTACAGCCAACCCCGTCTCCTTAGCGGTATAGCAACCCATTATGGCGGATACACTAGGGGTTGAACCTAGACGGGCCTCTCAGCACCAGCAGTTTAGCAAACTGCCCGTTTTACCATTCACGCATGTATCCAAAATGGAGGAAGGCTGGTAGTGTCGATCTCCATGCCCTTTTGAGGCACCAGCGGTTTTCAAGACCGTGGCAGGGGCCGCCCTGCTTAACCTTCCGTAGTCTGGAGGGATCAACAGGACTTGAACCTGCATGTGTCCATTAACCTTTCAACACGTCCGTAGCGTGAGGGTATATGATCCCAGTAACTTGGCGGACCTGATGGGTACTGACCCCACTACCTCTCCCGTGACAGGGGAGCGTTCTTCCGTTGAACTACAAGTCCTTATCTTGGTGCACCATGAAGGAATCAAACCCTCGTCCTCTGCTTGGAAGGCAGCAGCTCTATCATTGAGCTAATGATGCGTATCTTGGTGGAACAGCACGGAATCGAACCGCATCCTCAGGCTCTTCAGGCTAGCGTACGCACCAGCTATACGACCGTTCCTTTTATTGGGTTGACTGACGAGTACCGCCCTCGCTTACGCTGGACCACAACCAGCTGCATTACTTTTATGCTACAGCCAAACTTGGCGACCGAGATAGGATTCGAACCTATACAAAGCCAGATTAGAAATCTGGTGGGTTATCCTATTCCCCTACACGGTCAATCTTGGCTGCTGAGGAAGGACTCGAACCTACAACCAACTCCTTAACAGGGAGCTGCACTGCCATTGTGCTACTCAGCAAATTCTATATGGTGGATCAGTAGGGAGTCGAACCCTAGTCTTCTGCTTGCAAAGCAGTTGCTCTCCCGTTGAGCTACAAACCCGCTAATCGTTGGCACAAGCTGTAGGAATCGAACCCACGTCCGGAAGGTTGGAGCTTCCTGTCTTACCATTAGACGAAACTTGCAAACTGGTCCTTCCTCGTGGTGCTGACCCACGGACCTTTCGGTTATCAACCGAATGCTCCACCGTTGAGCTAAGGAAGGTTATTCATATTTCCTCTTACGAGGTCGTGCCTTACGGCAAAGTGTATTGGTCTAAGAGGAGAGATTTGAACTCCCGTGGTCTCGGCCCCAAACCGAGTGCATAACCAGACTCTAGCCACTCTTAGATAACTTGGTTGCTGGAGTGGGACTTGAACCCACGACCTTCTCCTTATGAGGGAGACGAGCTGACCACTGCTCTATCCAGCTATAAACTTTTTGCGTTCAAAAACGTATGCCCACCAATCTGTGCCGTAACGATCTTCTTCTTGGCCCACCAAGGTCTAACCTTTTTGTGAGCGAAGTACCATTTGGCACCATTGGTTGGGTCTTTTACTAACCCTAGATATGAGACTATAGCAATCTTTAAAGCCTCTGTCCACTCTTTTGAGTGGTAATTAGGTTTACTTTTTTCAATATCAGAGAATTGTTTGGGTTGATAGACAACCTCACATACTGTCTCTGGAAAGAAATCTGACCGAGTGCGGTTCATAATTACCGAGGCGACTGCGATCTGACCTTCTTTAGACTCACCTCTAGACTCATGATAAATAGCTGTAGTTAAACAGTAAATATCAGAATTAGACTCCGCAGTTCTAGTAAATGAAACAACACTCAATACTAATAGTAGGTTAAGAATTAAAGATATTCTCTTCATGCCCTGTCCTCCAAAGTAAATAGGTTAGACCAAGTACTCAGAAGTTTGCAAGTTATTTTCTTAATTGTGATGTCTACGCAGAGGTCTACTTGACATTATTTTTTCAATTTCTTCCCACTCATACAATCGCATATCACGACGAGTATCAATGCCAACGTCCATAGATTTACCCTGAGGAAGATCTTCAAGGGATCTGCCATGAACGTGACCGTACAAATGAATAGCACCGTGCTGGATGCAATTCCATTCGTGGATAGGATAATGGAACATCACAACCTTCGTACCAAAGATTGACACTTCCTTATAAGCGGACACAGATCTAAATCGTTTTGTTCGACGCAGAGCAGCCTCATCATCATGGTTACCCGTGATAACGTGGATCTGGCCTTCCAGACGATTGACAACAGACTCAGTGTCTCGATAGTCACGAGCGAATGATACGTCACCCAGATGATAAACAATATCGTCGTGTGCTACCTGCGCGTTCCAGTTACGGATGAGGATCTCGTTCATTTCAAACTGATCAGCACCGCGCCTAGAGTTAGGGCAGAACTTGATAATGTTCTTATGGAAGAAATGAGTATCCGCTGTGAAGAAGATCTTACTCACCTTCAAACTCCTTTTTAAGTTCTCGAAATTTCTGTAATCGTTTTAATTTTTCAGCTTGCTCAATATTATTATTAGTTATATTAAACAACTCTAATTCTTCTTTAGTAAGAGTGAAATCTAAACGATGGCTAATAAAGTATTCATAACTGTCATAATAAGACGAGATTGCCTCAAATTCAGCTCTAGATTTTGTTGATAAAAGAGTACGGCCTTCAGTCTCAAACTTAGCAATTACTTTAGCTTCTTCTGCTTCAAACAAATCCATATCTTTTCGAATATCATCTAGACGACGGTCAATAGGACTGCTACGCATCGTTAACTTATAAGTTTTAAAAGGAGTCAGATTATAAAAGTGAGAACTCTTAGTTATTCCCTTATCTATAACGTCAATAATTTGCTGTTCCATTTAAAAAGTCCTTTACGAATTTGAATTTAGTTTGTTCATCAACAGCCAGAAAGAGTACCTTGTTTTTAACAAGCTCATCCACTAACGGATAATATTCTTCATCAAGTTTCTCTTTCAAAGCTGTAGGATTATCAAGCAATCCCGCTAAACGTTCTATTTTCATACGCCCAAACAACTTCGTTGTCAAGTAGTATGGTGATTTAATTTTCAAAGTCTCACCTGTAGACTGAGATCTAACGACATAGCCTTCGTGAGTACAGATCTTAGCTTTCTGAACGACATCAGAGAAACGCCCAGTACCCCAGCTAGGTCTCCAGACTCCCAGTTCCATAGCTACTTTATCTAGATAGTCTTGGTCTGTAATCTCTGTTCCGTTCCATTGTGCTGAACGACCGCCGAGCAGGTATAGACCGGGAGTTTCTTCAATCACATGAGGATCAAGCTGATGGACAACTTCAAAGAGCCATGTGGTCGGGACGAAATTGATACCGTCTGTACGGATCAAGGCTTTCTCGTTTTTAACCTGTCTATCAAACTTCTCTTTAGCCATAGCCGTGAACGGACTTTCTAACGAGCCTGTCGTTGAAATCAGAACACCATAGCGTTCAGTCCAAGTCGCAGCCATCATGAAACCATTAACCTTCGTACTCCAAGTGACGAGGTCATCACGAGGCAAATCCGTACCGTTCTCGCCACGGTTGTAAATCTTACGGAACGGCATGACGACGACATTATAATCTTCATCGACAATGGTGCCACGCATATCCCGAAGGAAGTCGTTCCAGAGATTATCATAGAACACTTTCTTCTTGTACTTCAGTACATACAATCCGGGATGCGATGGGGCTGGGGATCGACGAACAAGATGTGAATTCTTCTCGACGAATTCTTTTACAGTGTCATTGTTAATCATAGTACCTCCTCAAGAATTCGCCAGTCAGTTAGTCTCTGATTTTCAAATGTAATCTCCACAGGGACACCAACCAGTTGGGCGACATCTATCTTTTTGGCTTGCTTTAGATACTTATCGATGTTTGTACAAACATCAGCAAATTTATTTCTGCGTTGCTCTTCCGTCCACTTAGTGCGTTCATCGCGTTCTAGATTCCAGAAGGCTTCTTGTGTACTGACACCCCAGCCCTTACCTTCAAAAGTAAGGAATAGCCCAAACTGTGCGTCTTGATAACCACCAATACCGACATAGGCCCTAGTGATCTTGCCAAATTCTTTACTATGTCCGTTCATGATTTTCTGCCTCTTCTATTTCATACGCTGCATCCATTATAATAACCTCACACGTCGTATGGGTCATTTGATGAGACGGGTGACGTGAGTAAGCCAATAGTTTCGCATGTGCAATGCGACAATCATGAACACTGTCGCCAGTTGGAGCGTTAGCGTATTCTTTCATAATGAAGGAACCACCTAATTGGTCTGTCTTTTCAGGCCACTTAATTGTATATCTAACCAGATACCTGCGAACCATCATAGACCTCGTAAGTTACATTCGGATAAATTGGATCAAGAACTTCTTTGAGTTGTTCATTCGTCCACATACGAGCTTTCATAGCGGTCAAGGTCTCTTCCGGGACATTATGAACACTCTGGAACCCGCCTTGACAGTGGATGATCTTAGAGGCATGGCCCAAGATCTTGGCGAATTTAAGATACTTCTTAACTTCCCAATCAGTAAGGTTGGTGTTGGAAACAATAACCCGTTGACCATGCCAGAGATTATGGATAGCAGCCCCAAAGCACTGAGCATGGGCAGCTTCAATCAAGTCTTTATTATACTGATAGCCACGAGAACCCTCGAAGAACATATCAGCTTCACAAACAACGGTGTTTGTAGGATTCTGTCCAGCAAGTTTCCACGCGAGTGTAGACTTGCCGCTACCGGGTATACCCCGGAGAAGAGTGAGAGGTGGGAGCATTATTCACATTCCTTTGCAATTTCAGGTGTAGCTGCGTCAATAACACATTTATTATGAAGAGTGGTTCTAACAACATCCAAATAGCCACCAACCATAGCGGCTCCTAAAATCAATCCAGTAATTAATACAAGATGCATTAATAACCTCCTACAGGCTGAAGACTTAGGTACAGCCAATAACTAAAAGCTGAAAATAGGCATATAATTAATAAGAAAGTTCTTATGAAGAATTTGTTTGTCCATTTCATTTCTCTAACCACTCCTTAATAAGTTCTACAATAATATACAGAATGAAGAGCGCGACACAGATGAGAATTAACCAACACTCACCCAAGCTAGCCGATATTGGGTAATACCTCATCTTAACCCCCACATATAATAAGCTGGTTGACCATTTCTCATTAGTCTGGTAAAAGCTTTTGATCTACTCCAACTATGGCTACGGAGCGTATAATAATATTCTCGCGTTATTTGTTGTGTCATGCTTCGTTCCATTTCCATGTGGCGTTTAAAACTTTTTCACAGCTATAACAATAGATTTCGCCTGATTCTTTTAATCTCATATCCACACAACCACAAGAACACTGCCATATAGTATCGACAGGTTCTTGTGGTTCATCTTTCTTCATGAATATTAAAGTTAGGGACATAGTTCTTTACAGCTCAATCCCAACTGCTTTAAGAGCTCTGAGTTTAATTAATTCGTCACGACATTTCTGCATCTGTTCTTCAGCATAGACGATTCTAGCTTTCAGAAGCGGGACACACTCTGAGTCATGAAGCAATTGTTGTACGTTCTTAATAGCCTCATCTTCTCCAATCATATAAACATGAGCGTAGTTATAGTGACTAAGATTAGATATTAGATCAAGTCCTTCCGTGTTAAGCCTCAGAAACTCAGCATTTGCTTGAGCTTTAGGAATATCAGGTGGAGATTTAGCTTCATGGTGTTTACGATATGTATCGAACACAAGACAATTGCGCTCAAGAATATCGCGTAGCATGTACATAGTTGCAAAGATGTTTTTATTCATGTTCCATCCTTAATTGTGACAACACCTTCATCGGTGAATGTGACAAAGCGGTAATTTCCGACATTCTCTATTGATGTATTTGGTGGCCAGATAAACTTACAGTTCTCAGCCCAAATAATTTGATCTGTGACAAGATGTCTTGTATCAATAGTCACAGACGTAGTGGAAGTCACTAACATCCATGACCTAGCTAATAGGAGTTGCTTGATAGCTTTGAGCTTAGTCCATAGAGGCTTAATCATCTGAGATCTCCATATACGATTTTAAATGCCATGTACTAGGTTTAAAAAGTTTCTGTGGAAAGACACGACGAGCAGTAACAATTTTTGTGTTCAACCAACAACGCCCACAATTGAGACAATTTAAAGTCATCAACGAAAATAGTTTACCGCATTTACACTGATGATAACTATCCCAACGAGTAACGTTATCATACCAAATATAAACGGCAACGATTGTGCATACTAGAAAGAAACTACCCATAGACTGTCTCTCCCAATACGACGCACTGCCACCATACATCAGCAGTTGTAGCGTCTTCATTCTCGTTAATGAAGTCAGCGAAGTGACCTGACTCTTTCACAGCCATGATCTCAAAACCCTTGTGGATGTCTTTCATGGTGATCTCTTTAGAAGCGGCACCGTTGCCCTCTTCTTTATCTGGGTCGTCGTAAACAACTTTCAGAACAAGTTCATCATCAAAGATTGTAGGGCATGAATACCAAGGTTTCTCGACAGCATCCTTACCTTTAATCTGAGTGATCTCAGTTACCCAATAACCAACACCGCTTTCGATAGCGGTGCAGAGCAGATCAACAATACGCTGAGTCTTAATAGGTACTACAATTTCCATTAGATAACTCCATGTTTCTGGTTCATCTTTGTGACAAATACAAAGAAATCATTATTACGTCGTTCTTGATTACAGCCCATACAGGCTAATACAAAGTTATCAGCCCTTGCAGGGCCACCCTTGGACGCAGCGACGATATGATCAAAAGTTGCTGTGTCTTCGGTTTGTTTGGTACTCCCAGCTTCAGGGAGTACCATTGGTTTATTACAATAAAAGCAGCATCCTTTCTGGTTCTCGAAAAGATCCTTCCTTAGTTCACGTCTCTTTTTGATATCCGGGATACGGGAACGATTAGATCGTGAGCTGCTCATGCTGTCATGTCCAGTCGTTCTTTGGGTTTACCGAGGAAGTTCAAACGGAAGTTACGCTTGATAATACCTGTCCGTTTATTACGGAAGGTGATCATCATGTCGATGTCAGACAGCTCAAGATGTGCGTTCTGGGCTTTCAGCAATGCAAGAAACTCACCGAGATTATTCTCTTCGTTGAGTTGCTTAACAATACGCAGCAGGTCTCCCTGCTCGCTCGTGCTGAGGTTATGGCAATGTTCGGGGTCAACCCATACATGATAGCCCAGCGGACGACCGACTTTAATGCGCCGTTTTTGCTGACCTTTGTCTTGATAATAGAGAATAAGGAAGAAGATACCGAAGAAAGCGAAGGTTGCGAACATGCCAATCAACATGCTCTGAAGTGAAGAGTAGTCCATTGTGTTGCCTTTCTAAAATGGTACGCCCTGAAGGTACCGCCCCTTCTTTTACGACTTAAAAGGTCGTTACATCACTTTAATGTTTAGGGCGCAGTCAAGGAAATGGTCCACCCACGGAGAATCGAACTCACGATTTGCTGGTTGAAAACCAGTTGTCCTAAACCATTAGACGATGGGTGGTGGTCATCAGCGGAAATTATTACACTGATTTATTGCGAGTGTCAAGTCAGTATAACCCAATTCTCCATTATTTTTACGATGGAGGATCATACGACGCAAGTCTTGAAGTTCCCGTTTCTGAGCTTCACGATTATCGATCCACCGTTCACGGTCAGCAATCCGGTTATCCACATTCTGTATGAATTGCTCAAACAGTTGCTTAATAACATTACGGTTATCACGAGGCGTATCGTACTCATACTCGTCCTCATCGTAATGACCGAATAGTTGGGCGATGTTGAGCTCGTCCCACTGTTGCCAACCTTTCTTGGCATCCTTGTATTCCGCCATCGAGATCAGACGTGTATTGGGATCCAGCTTCATGTACCAGCCAGAGGTTTGCACCACCTGTCCAGCATTAATCCATGCATAGCCGATCTTAAACAGATGCTGTTGAACTTGACGACGCTCGTCACGGCTAGTTACTTTGAGATAAATTGGTTTCTGCTTAATCATCGTTATAATTCCTGCTGCGACCGCTAAGGGCTTTAATCTCGTCAATTGTCTCAGCTTTTTCAAGCTTTTCGATATCATTATCGATTTTTGCGATGGATTTCTGATAGTCTTGCTCCGTTCGTGTACGAGTTTCAATCAGAGAAACCATGACGTTTACTTTATTTTCTTGAATGTTCTGTGCAATCTTTTCAAGAGCTAGTTCTTTGGTGGTTTTCATTTAGAGATTCCTTTCTGAAGTTCTTTAATAGCGTTAGTGGCTTGGGTACGGGTAGGGTAAGCTGCAATCAGATGCGCTCCACGAGGGTTGCGCTTCATAACACCAAATTGAATTGGTTGAAAAGGGACTTTACTCGGCTGGGCTTCAACATAATAAAGCCCTTCTTTTTCAACTGTAAGGTTGAAAAGTTTTTCTTCGAGAGCACGTTTCTGATCACACAATTCATCGATAAACTTATCCTTACGGCTTATCTCGCTGAGATAACAAGAGTTAAGTCTTTCAAATTTTAAAAACTTTTGAAATGTTTCATTAGATACTATTTTCATTTTCTGTCTTCCTTACAAGTTTCACAGGCATTACACGACCAGCAATAACGACAACCACAGCCATTATCACCACAGTCGCAACAAGTCAGATACTCGTTACATTCTTGAGTACATTTATCAGTCATGGATTTCTCCTTCGTTTCAAAGGGAGCACCGTCAGTGCGACTTATCCATGACTGAGCCAACAAGACTCAGGATGGCGAGAGCATACCCACCAAGCGTATGCTGCTTGGCTCTAACTTTACGGTGGTCCCTTTGAAACGAGCGACCCATTGTTTGGCTCTGGGTCACAAGCCTTGCACCCTGTGTGCATCCACCATCAGTCCGCGCTGATGATCGCATAAATAGATGGTCCTAATATGTGTGTTGTGATCCGACTAGGGATTAAATATTACGCATATGACACCTTCCTCTGTTTGAAAGTTGATATAGAGGTTCTCACCTCAGACAAAACTAGCGCAACCAATTTTGTCTGAGGTGAGAGGTAGTATTTTATTTCGGTACTCCAAATCTGTAATAATCGAAGGGTAGATGATCCGTTTCAGGGATCAAAACAATCTGCATATTAGCTGGCATGAGTTTATAATGTTCAAGCAGTTTCTTGATACGCTTGATAACCATAGCGCGGGTTACATCGTGATAACTGTCATTGTTAGCTTGTCGATAAGAGTGTGGATTGAACAACCAAATAGATTCAGCATTAGTAAGACCGAAGAATTTAGCACCCGCCTCATAGCCAGAGTAAGTGAGGTATTCAGGATCCCACCCACTTTTAGGTATTTTCAACCCAAATTTGGTAAAAGGTTTGTACAAACATGCAGATCCAAGAGCACAAGCGGCACTTCCACAGTCTTGTTTAGGAGCTTCAGCCCTGTTATTTTTATAATCCAGAGAACTACCCCATAGATTAATATTGAACTTAACATTTGGAAATAACTTGTGATGATTTTGCATCATCTCAAGCAATTGCTCTAACCTTTTAACCCTTATAGCCTTCTTCATTTCTTGTTCCTTTTCATCAATTTCTTTTTATCTTGGTTCTTGATACGGGTGTGGAGCTCGTTCAGTTTTTCCAGAAGAAGATCAACAGAACCAGCGTCATGCAGCCGTTGCAATTCCCTGAACGTAAGAGAAGTTTGATCGTCAGTAGTGACGATACCCTTGTCGATCAAAATTCGAATACCCACAGAGTTGAGTTTCTTTCTCTTAATGTATGTAATGTCTTCTTCACTGAGACAGGCACCGATCACGCAACGAAAACCTTTCTTATCTTTATACTGACAAGAAACAACCCCATAGCCTTTAAGTTTATTCTGGCATTGAAGGCTGTTGGTTTTGAACGCTTTCAGGGCAGCGTTCACGACTTTACGCAGAGTTAATTTGATGGGTGCTCTCTTAACCATTGTCGCTCCTTATGATGTCAATGAGTTCAAATCTTGAACTTGTTAATCTTCGTCTTGTTACGATCAGTGTGTCGCGTGATGACACACTAATTTCACCAAAGTACAACTGACCTTTCTTTGTATGAAACCACGCAGTTCTATCATTCTGCCTGATCTGAAGAAGATGTAGTAAAGCGTTCAATCTGCTCTTGGTTGTAGTTGTTGGGTAACCACAGAGATTGAGTTTGATAGTGTCGTCCACTGGCCCCCGAACAAGCGTTGCAATCTCGTGACCCCAGAGAAGAAGTCTAGCCGTGCTTTCTTTTTTAATATCATCATGAATTACCTGTACTTTAGTGTTTTTCCGACTGAACGGAGCCATGGATATAAATCGATTAGCTGCTATCCTTGCTATTAATCTCATTTTATGAACCTCCGACTTTTTCTGAACAAGAAAATTTAAAAAATGATTGTCTTGCTCGTTAAAATCATAATATCGTATGAAGTTTTGAACCTTCTGTACTCTTCCAGTTCTACTTATGTGTTGATTGCCCAATCTGGATTCCTCCCATGCGCTCCTCTACATAAGAACAGTGCGGGAACGTTGGTGCTTCATAATGAGGGAAGTGTACAATCACCCGGTTAACAGGGTGACGCTTATGGAATTGTGGTGGGAAGTGAAGGATTTTAGCCATTCTATTTCTCCTTTATCATCTGCAATACTTGTTCGTATTCCATAAGAATAATTTCATTAGCTTTAATCTCACGTTCAGTTTCATTAATAAACCCATGATAAGCATTTAAACGCTTATAAAGCAGCGTCTGGTTATTTTTGATCTGCGTGATAGTTTTCTCTATTTCAGAGTGAGCCACTTTCATTATTCCCTCCCCAAATCATCAGGGATGACAACGTCCAGAACACGGTAGTCCTGAACAGGTGTTCCATTAGTTGTTGTTCTACCATACCAGCCAAAATTAGCTTTCTTGTCGTGGCTCGTTCTAAGATTTTGAAGAACGATAGGAGCGAGTTTCTTTTGTTTATTCAACTCAATACGGCGCAAGGCACGTTTATGAGCCTGTTCGAGATTCTTTGCACGAACAGTTACATATCTCCACTCAAGGACAGGCACTTTGAAAACAAAGCGGTTGTGAAGCTCAAGAGCTCCACGGATTTCATCAATAGTTTCTAAGTTTGGCATGAGCTTTATTCCTTATAAGTTGGGTTTGAGCACAATAGGTAATGTACTCTTCAGTACATTGAATGTTGTATTTCCTTGCAATCTCCCGCGCCTTTTCTTTAAGCGTGTGGAGATTGTCAGGAAACTGGATGAGATTTGTTTTCATGGATTTAACATGTTCTCCGGAAGGTTAAGGTCCACAATCCGTAATTTATTAGACTTGGTATTAAGGACCGATTTTATGACAGCTATACGCTTGTAATTATCGTCTTTAATTCTTTGATAGTTTTCTTCGGCTTTTTCAACAGTATCAAACCAGACACTTTCTACAAGATTAAACCATCTACGGTGTAGAAAAATATTACGATACCTGACGATAAGATGTGTAGGTTCAGGGCCGCGAGTGTATTGAATAGGCTTCAACTCACTCGTCAAACATTCACCGACATTATTGAGATCAGCTGCTGCTGAGTTGTCTTTAATTTCAAACACGAGACGATCACCGGGACGGTACACGATCTCGATGTTTGGGTTCTTCACAGGCAGATCGATACTGTGATTCGGAAAGATCTCGCGTTTAGGTGCTGTCTGTGGCTGGGGATCATAGAGCTTTTCGATTTCAGCTACAGCCTCATCGATTATCTGCCATCCTTCAGGAGTTGAAACATGTTTAAGTCCGATAAGAATTGCTTTCAAAGCTGTTGTCTTCATCCGAATTTCCTTTCTATATCTTTAATGGTGGGTGATGGGTTAGCATCATGGTCCATGACAGACAAGATTATCTGTTGGGTAGTCTTCCCACTCGGGAGGGAGGGGCAGAGCATTTGACTGATGGCCGATACCATTAGGTTTATCAAGGCTGTCTTGCTCAGGCAGTGGAGCCTCGCATACAGCGAGTTTGTGATTTTCATTTTGAGCCTTTACGTTAATGTATAAAAGTTTACCGTTCTCATCTGTGAGGTATGTTTGTACAAACACAGTAAAGATAGCAGCGACAAGCATAGCTGAAAGCACAATACGAGGAGTCATGGCTTCAATACCTCAAGTTCACGATCAGTAAGCGATTCCAAAGTATGTTGTGCAACAGACTTATTCTCAAACACAATATTTGGGATACCACCAATTATATTGGCAGCTCTTACAGCGTCTCGGATAAGAAATTTTCCGACTTGTCGGTTATATACAATAACCCAACCTGACTGTTCATAAGTCGATTTAAAACCTTTTGAGGCTTTCTGAAGTTTATACACAACACGGCGGCGATCACGCTCATCCTCAGCGGACTCACGATCATAAAAGATATTACCCATCCCTAATGATGCAAAGTCTCCAGAGAAAGCCGCCCATTTATGTCTATTGATGTTACCCTCATGGTCAAGCCACCAATAGAATTGATCGAATTGAGGGTCAGTTACAAGACCTTTAAGATCCTTAACCTCAGGGATCTCATTCACTTTCGCTTTGAGTTCCTCGACTTTGGCTTCCAGTTCTTTGATATTGGTAAGCAATTCTTCTTTATGATTTTTCATGGCTTTAACAAATCCTTGTCATACGCACCCAGCATCTTGAGTGCAGATTCTCCAGTTGCTTTATCTTTAAAGTAAACCATAGGTGCAGGGCCAATGTGGGTGTTGACACTTTGCGTGACATATAATTCACGATCATGGTGTGAATACTTTATGAGATACAGAGTATTAGGTTTCGATGGGTCTGGCTTATGATAGCCAGAGAACTTACGCAAGTTCTCATACAAGACACGACGATCTCGGGCGCTAGCAGCTTCACCCACCGTACGGTAAACGTTACCGATCTCAGTGCGCTTTTGTCTGAGTTCGCGCTGTTGAGGTGCAGAAAGGCGAGCTTTCCCGCTTGGTAAATTAACAGCCTCAGCTTTACGAGGCTCACCCGTACTATCCAGATACCAGTATGGTGTGTCATCATCCGGGATGAATGGCAGATTAGGATCTGTTTCGATTTTAACGCTGTTGACATGCTCACGCAGTTCAGCAACTTTAGCTTCAAGCTCCTTGATATTCAGGAGTATCTGTTCTTTCTCGTTCATAATTATGTCCTTTGTGTTTTAACCATATTAAAGCCTCTTGCGTCGTTATGACAACTTTCAAAAGACCATCGTTGGTAGATAGTACCTTCGTCTCTGATCTTAATACGATCACGGCGAATAGTCGGTGTTGATCTACCGTTAGCTGTTATTGTTACTCCCCACTGTACAATAACCTCGTCACCTTCCTGAAGCACAGTACCGTTCTGATCAGTAAGTGGATCGAGATCAGGTTTGCGATCTGATACAACAGGAGCGTTGATGTCTTCTAATATCTTATAAACATCACCAACCTGAGTGGCAACAATACTATCCGGCCAATATGGAGCGCGAATAAAGTCATTGTAAGAGACGAGAGGTGGATCACAAGCATAAAACACATCTTTATCGAGATTTCTCGGATAATTTAAGACAAATTTTTCAAATGTCTCTTTATCGACCTGTTTCATGTTACTCTCGGTACTGGTTGTAATTTGAAGTGGGCAGCATATCGAAACAGTCGTGAATGGTGGTACACCATTCATCGGGCTTGAGAGGACGAGTCTCTTCGATTGCCAGTTTGTTCTCTGGTGTCTTGGGCTGATGTTGTGGCTGTCTTTTGAACATTGGGTTTCTCCGTAAGGTTGCTTAGAACCTCGTTCAGAGATTCTAACGTTGTTTTATTTGACCATTTCATATCAGTTCTCATAAGTTTGAGCCACATCCTGCTTGTGCGCGTGGATGTGGCTCGGGTGGATTAATTAGCGGGTTGATCGGTAGCCTGTCTCGCCAAGGTTTCTTCAGCAAGACCGACCACCAATTTGGTTTCGAGGAATGAAAACAATTCATTAATGATCTTGTCTTTTTCTTCGTTACCGAGTTGCGTCAGGCTGAGGATCTGCTCCTGACGTTTATTGATCAGGTTATTCTTATTGATGTGGGCCGAGTTCAGGCGACGGATCTCCGTACGCTGTTGGCGGTTTTTGAAGTATGCACGTTCGAGTTTCAGGGTGAGTTCCTGATTTTGTCGAATGAGATCTGCAATGATAGTGTCAGGCTTGTTTGTAGTCATTTCTGGCTCCTTAGTTGTTTAATAGCTTCTTCAATTACTCCGGGGTAGAATCCTTCGTGGACCATGAAAGTACGGATTTCACCGTCCTCGAAAGTCTCATATCCCCCACTCTTTATCTTCATAACACAGTCATGAACGTGCATTCTGAAGTTACCATCTACCATTTTGGTAGTGGCATCTCTTCGTCCTTGGGTTTTTCTGGCGTTATGAGTTGCATTTGTAGAGGTTGGTAGACATAGAAAAGGGTTCACGTCCGAGTAGAACTGAGAGAATTGTACGCGCAGCCTCTTCTTCCCTAATTTCTGCCCCGTGAAGTGCTCAAACAGGTAACGCTGGACCATATGCCCCAAATAGAATGGGTGGAATCTGGGGCGTCTGTATTCCCCAAACCAGACCCATGCAAGGTTCTGGTCGGGTGACATCGGAACGTCTGGATATGCATCCATCAGAACTACTCTGTCTGAGGCTTTCATCTGGCGAAAATCACTTGGTTCTTGCCAGTTGGGTACACATCTGATTCGGGATCGGATTGGTTTTGGGAGTTCAAGCCATAGCTTGTCGAAGTCTTCGGACATGATTTATTGCTCTGGGTTGTATAGAATTGGGTTGTTTTATGGAGTTAGTGTAACATGAAAATCATGTGGAGTGTGTTGATATTTAGTTAATTTCGAAAATTTCGCATTAACTATTTTTAACACTTGCTAACATGCTGTTTCTATACAACGCTCGTGGGAGGTGCTCTTACGAGTTGAGTTGAAGCGAGTTATTTTCAACTTTATGGTGTGTGATATTTTTGCACTTAGGGCTTGAAAGTGGCGGATTTGTTAGTGTTTGGCGTTTTGGATGGGGATCGGGGTGTGGATGGGGCTCAAAAAGCGTCAAAAATAATTCTATACTATTTTTAGGTACTCAGAAATTATATAGGAAATTTCATTTTTACTAAATTCTATACTATTTTTATATATGTTTTAATTTTTCTCTATAATAGTTCAATTACTAAAAATAGTATAGAATGGATCCACATCCCGAACCTCTTATGGTCAGGGATCCACATTCCGAACCTCAACCTTGTCTGGCCCAATCGAGATAGCGGGTATCATGGCGATGGCATCTGGGCTTTGGAAATACATGGCGGGTACCAACATGGGTCAGGCCATGTTTCTCACGCCACTCTTTCCATTGGGAACGAGCCTCATCCGAGGCGGGTACGATCTCATAATCCGCCGTTGCACCATCAAACGATTTGGTAGCAGGATCAAATACCCTTCTTTGCCCCATATAAGCCCGTACAATGGCCTCTGCTTTTGACCATATTGGGGTAGCGGGCATATCTGGAAAGCTACCCACGAGGCAAATATAGCCCAGCAATCGTTGTGCTAACGTATGGGGATCCTGAGCCGTACCCATAAGCCGAATTAAAAACCCTTCCGGATCTTTAAACTTTTGCGCTCCTTGCGCCAATAACTGAGCCTTGACAATCATGGGAATCTCCATTTTGTTTGTACAAACATTTGTGATTGATTTCGGAAACGGGTCGTAACCCCGATCCACGTTGTGAGCGTGAATCAGGGCGGGGATCAAGAGGCGGGATTAAAGAAGGTTAACCACCGAAACGGCAATGGCTAAAAGCAGGTAGGCGAACATTGACAAAAATACAATGCCCATAAGAAAATCGGGTTCTTTAGACATACATAATCCTTCCATAACTATAAATATGAAACAGGCGCATTTTCCGTATGTTAGGGATAGACACTCTTTTATTGAAAGCCCTTGTGAAACTATGCGGCATGAGGCAAGCCCTCAGAAGTTAGCCCGGCACTAGCTACCGTGAATTGATACATAAGTTTGAATTGTAAGCGAAACATGGGTTTTCCTTTCTTTACATAGTAAATATGCCCCATTGTTTAGAAGTTTAGGCCGCAATCGAAACTTGAGTTTCGACGGTATCGGAAAACATGGCTTGCAATTCCGCAAGGATTGCGCGGCCTGTTTTTTCGTCAGCGAGATAAATGGCTTTCATGCTGGTAACGATTGCCGTTTTTGTTTCGACAATGTTATTTTGCATATCAGCCTTACGTTTTTCAGCGTAAAGCGCATGGCCGTTAGCTGCGGCCTCTGCTTTATCTTCTGCACTGATAAGCATATCGGCGGTAAGGCCGGAACCTTCCAAATAAAACTGAATAGCTTGACTATCCGTCAAGGTATCAGGAAGAAGGTCTTTTGAAGTATCTTCTTTATCAGTACGCAAAGCGCGGTAAGCGCTGGATACTGTAAAAACAGGGACTTCACTTTCCAGAATTTCCGCTTTTGTAAACGTCTTTTCTGTTTGTTTCTTGCCTTTCCCTTCTTTGACAATCAAAGAACCTTGTTCAATGATAATCAGAGCAAGGGGCTTGGCATTGCTTACACACTGGCGCAAGCTAAAAAACTTACCTTCTTTACTTACTGCATGGGCAAGGCTTGCTTTATCTTGCAGCTTGCCAGTGATAAGAATTTGAAGGCTTAGAAAGGCAAGCTGATTAAAGAGGCTTGCTTTATTGTCCCGGCTTTCCTTGGCAAGCCCGTTAGCTTGACTTGCTTTAAGCGCCAGATCATTCCAAAGAGTGATTTTATTTTCCATTGTCTTAGTCTCTTTCTTGTTTGTACAAACAAACATTTTAAAAGGTGAATTGTCATAAGATACAAAGCCTTACGGCTTTTGTCATAAAGACAATGGGGCATATTCACGATGTAAAAGAACCGTTTTATTTACTCTCTATAAGGATACTAGCAAGGCATTGTGTCTTAATTATGGCAGTGATGTATAATAAAAGATCGTTGTTGATCCACATCCTGATATATAATTACAATAACACGCTGATTGTGTCATAAATAAGGCAAGAAGGGTACTATGCTTTTATATGGAAAGGGATGTGGGTGTGGATCCATTACGGTGGGTCGGGTGTCTTAAAAATTTTTGAGTTAACTCGGGTAATAAAATTACAAGATCCCGATCCACACCCTGAGCTCGAAACAAAATACGGATAATACATATAATATGTATTATCCGTATATTAGAAAATTAATATATGAGAATCAATCTCATTAAAAATTCATGCAGAGTAATTTATAACTAGTTATAACTATGGCGTCTCATGTCGCGTCTGACAGCGTTCTTCTTCCGCTTCGCTGTGATTCCAACATAGGCCTCATATGTTACGAGCTCGCGGTTGACAATCTCACCTTTGATTTCATACCAGTGAACATGCTTCGCCAGCTCGAAGTCAGCCGGGTCACAGATGATGACTTCACCAGAGTTCTTGAGCATCAGTTTCTTCAGCTCTTCTTTTGGGAGGATATAGTTTTTCATTTGCTGCCCCGTTCTTTTAATGCCAGATTATTATAGATCATTACGTTATCCACCAACTCCCCCTGCGGGAGCCCTTCCTCAGCCAGAAACTGATTGAGCTCCAGAGAGAAGTCCTTAGGCGGAGCATTCCTTGCACTCAATGTCGAACTGCAATAAGAAAAATAATGTCTGAAGAATTCATTCTCTTTCGTTTTGGCTCCGTCCTTGTGAACGAGATTGTCAGCCATCCACTGACGGACTGTCGAATTGGATAGAGACATTTCATTCAAGAGATGTTTATGCGACGAAGGGTAAGTGTAATCACCCCGTTGCATGAAGTCAGGAAAAGCTTCGAGAGCCCAAGCCACAATGGCTTCGATTTCCTCATAGACAATAATCTTATCAAGATCACGGACAATCGATTTGCGAGGTACAACCTTGCTGAAGCTCAGGATCAACCAGCGGCGATTGAAACCGTTTGTCGTGTCAGGACTTTTCGGAAGGTGATTGGATGCAAACCAATGCGCCGCCTTCGGTCTGAACTTAAACAGAGCCGTATTCTTATTCTCAGTGGTGATCTCTTCGCCCGAGATGATTTCCTTGAACAGTTTCCCATTCAGTTTCTTCTTCTCATCAAGCTCGCCCGCAACATTAAGAAGTTTGTCTGTGAACTGTGCGGCCACGAAACGATCCTGCCACTTATCAGGAGAGATCGCTGAACGCGCCTCGTCAGGAACAATCGCAGAGACAATACCCATGAGAACGGATTTACCAGTATTTGCTACACCGTAAAGCAGAAAACACCTTTGGTACGATGTTGCGATCCCGAACAGTGTCGAGCAGATCGCTTCCTGCAAAGCCCGTTGCTTCTCAGCAAAGTCTGGATCGTTGCCCCATGAATAAGACAGGAATTCTTTGAAGCGAGGACACTTCCCAGCCAGCTCGGGTCTGTATCCGAACGGCAGGGTGTAGGTCATCCCGAACTCAGGTGAGTGAGGAACAAGCTTAAGATCCTTATTCAGAAACCCATTGGCGAAGTTGATCCCTTCAATCTCGATGTCAGTCTTGATCTGCTGGGGAACTTGGTCCTTGATGACAGAGGTAATCTGTTTGTGATCGGCTCCGCGCTTCCCAAGGTCTAAATTTCCAAACTCATGTTGGATCAATTCCCTTACGACTTGGTCGTTCAGGGATTCCCAATGTGATCCACCCCATGTCCATAGCTCGTCATTCCAGAATGCAAGCTGTCCATGCTTCTCATTCATCTCCTTGATCGTTGCGACAGCGATTTCGGTGTGAGACTTACCCTCAATCGGACCTGCCTTCAGCTCCTTGATCTGGCGTTTGAACGCAGAAATTGGTAATCCAGTGTCTCCTTTTAGAACCTGAAGCACTTTATCAACCGTTAAACTGTCCATCGTCACCGATTTCGACAGTTTTGTGAGGATAAATTGGATACATTCGTGTCTTTTGATGTCATTCTTACCATATTGGCTGTATTGAAGCTCAATGTAGTTGACGATCTGCTCTAATGTCCATTCTTCCTGAGCGTCATTGAAGTTCAGACCCCAAACCACTTTCTCATCGTCGCTCAATCTGTCATCCCAACCCGGTGGAAGGATCTTGCCTCGTGTCACGTCCTTTAATAGATACTGAATGATCTGTGTCTGACCTTTCTTAGGATCCAGAACGTCATTCTCAACCTTTTCGACACGAGTATCGAACCAAGACTGCATATCTTCCAATGCTTCCTTGACTGACAGCTCTCCACGCAGGATCGCACGGGATAGAAATCCCGCATGACGATTCATTTGTGTATCACGAGCACCCGATGGAACGAATTCGATCCCTTTGAACTTACCTCCACCAGCACCTTTCTGACGTAGCTCGACTACCTGAGAGAGTGAGGCTCTCAGTTTATCTTCCACATCTTCAGGCATCAACGGAATGATGTCGTAAACTTCAATCAGATCCGTTGTTGCATAGTATGGTTTCTGTGTTTTAGGGTGGATTGACGGAGGCAACACAACCTGACCGCCTGTTGAGATAATCTCCAACAGGATTTTTCCTGAAGCATCGAAGATCTTTCTGGACGGTGTGTTGTTATAGCGAAAGGCAATGACCTTACCTCGCTGTCCGATACGGATCCACGGCGACTTCGGTAACACTTTCAGGATTGCTTTCTCAACTTCTGGATCGTCACTATCGATATCGATACAGGCAAGACCAGACTGGGCTCCCAAAGGAAGACCCATGTTGTTTGGTCCATACGATTTGACCCATTCTTCCTGCTCGCGCAGGGATGGCATCGTTAAACCGTAACGTGTCCAGTCTTCAAAGAAAGGTCTCTTATCCATAACCCGCAAAGGGATTACAGGTAGACCCTTCGCCCAGTGACGAGGGGCCTCTTTACCGAAGATTTCCATAGATTAGTCCCCTTTATAGTCCATCATTGCCAGCAGATACGCGACAGTACCAGCCCACAATCCTGCTTCGTATCCAGTAGCATAGACTGGAGGGAAGCTAGCCCGGACATAATCCAGACCTGTGATAGCCATAAAGTAAATAAGGGTTAGAATTACCCATCTTAAAGTATAAAATAATTTCATGACTGCCCCTTTTGGAATCTTTCAAGCCTTGCGATGACTTCATTTCTTTGATCAACTGTTAGGATCTCTTGCATACAGTTCATGACTTCTTGAATAAAGCTGTTCATGTTACTGAGGGTCGAAGCTTTAGTTTTTAGATCGACGATACGTTCAAGCAAGGATACAGAGACACGGAAGAAGGTGTTTTTATCACCAGCTTTCTCGGAATCCTTAACATCATCCCAGTATTCTTTCAGTTTAGCGTGTAGATCATTAATTTCGTTTAGAATATCTTCGTCCGTTACGGGTTCTGAGCGTTCGCTGGTGTGCGAGGCAAAATCAAAAACGGCGGAAGTACCTGTGAACAGAGCTTTTGTGCTATCTTGGTATGGACATCTATCGTCCGAAAAATATTCAGGGTCTGCTTCGTACAACTTTTGGATGATCTTAATGGACTTCTCATCCAAAGGTGGATAGAAACGCTCTTGCATATAGGCTCCCTGTGGATTTTTCTCTAGCTTATATTCTATTGATACTATATTCTAGATGAAATTGCAAGTGGGTGGGAGCCTATTTTTCTGAGTAATATCTTTGCACAGCAGTTTATGGATATGGCACGGGACCGATTCTCAATCGATTCTGTCAATATGCCTATGTCCGAATGGATTTGTAAGAATACAACCTTGAAGGGTCGTCCGTTTACCCTTCATGAGTATGAATTTCAAAAGAAAATTGTCGATGACATGCATCCAAATATGGATGTTATCAAGATCTCACAGGTTGGTTTGACCGAGCTTCAAATCCGTAAGGCCCTCGCCTTTTTGGTTCGTAATAACGGAACCTCTCTTATCTTCACTTTGCCTAATGATGACATGTACAAGCGTGTGTCTAACACTCGTGTAAAGCCGATTGTAAACAAGGATAAGGTTTTTAATACCCCGCAAGATAAGGAAGGTAAGGCTACCCGTTCTATGGACTTGATGCAGTTCGGTCAGTCGTTTTTATATCTAGTGGCTTGCGTGGAGAGTGCCGCTACCTCTATTCCCGCCGACGTGGTCTTTAACGATGAGGTGGATCTATCTGATCAGTCTATCCTATCTCTCTTCAACTCACGTTTGCAGAACTCAAAATATAAAATCTCTCAGCGTTTCAGCACTCCGACCTTCCCTTCTTATGGTATTGATCTCAACTGGCAGTCCAGTGATCAACACATGTATTTGTGCAAGTGTGAATCATGCGGACATTGGAGCCACCCTGAATTCAATCATAACTTCATTCATTTGCCGGGGATGCCGGATGTCGAGAACCTAGATAAAATTACTGAGAACCAGCAGGAATTGCTTCAGTTTGCTGACGCTTATGTTATGTGCGAACGTTGTAAGGCTCCTCTCGATCTGAAGAACCCGGATAATCGTGAATGGGTGCCAGCCCATCCAAGCCGTGTCAACAGTCGAGGCTATCGCGTTGGTCCGTTCGCTACTGGTCGTCTCGACATCAATTATATTTTTAACAGTCTGTTCAAGTACCAGAAGACGGAATTCTTAAGGGGCTTTTATAACACCGTGTTGGGGCTTCCCTATTCTGACGGTAATATCCAAATCCCTGAAAATGACATCCTTGCCTGTATGACAGGCAACACGACTATGCCCACCACTTCTAAGTCTGATGATCTGTGGGTTGGGATTGATATGGGTCAAACCTGCCACATTACCTTGGGGCGAGGATCCAGCAAGGATAATCTTGAAATCCTCAGCGTGTACCATGTCCCTGTTGATGAGATCGTCGAACATTGTAAGATACTGGTGAAAGATTACAGTATCAGGGGCGGGGCTGTTGACCGTCACCCGTATGAGCCAACCTCGCGTGAGATCTTCAAGGCTACTGGCGGGAAGATCATCCCTGTTGAATATCGTGGGCAGAAGGACGTTAACGTCGTTTATAATGAGTACGAAGAAGTTGCTCACGTTCAAGTGAACCACACATGGTTCTTGGACAATTTTGCTACCAAGATCCGTAAACGTGCCATGAGAATCAGCGGGTATGGTTATCAGAAGAGTTTGCTGATCTCCCATTATAGAGACATGGTTAGGGAAGAAAAAGCTGGTGAGCCAGCTCATTGGACCAAATTGAACGGTAACGACCACTATCTGCACTCAGGAGCCTTCATGGCGGTGGCTCCTCATATCTTCGATCTAATTCGGTTGCATTCTAAGGAAGAGATTCGTACAATGGCTTTAGGACAAGTAGTCGGTGTCAAAGCCGGGCTACCAAATCTCATTGGCATTTCGAATAAAAGAGTTGATAAGCTCGAAAGAAACGGGTAATAATATATGATGCAGGGGTCAGTATGGCTATCAGTGTTCCGAAACTAACGCAAATCTTTGTTCCGATTAAGAAAAAGCCTAATCCTAAAGGATCTGCTTACACTAACACGTTTCAGCCAAACAACACTGCTTCCGTACTCCAAGCCCCTGATTATCGTAATCACCTTAGAGACATCTTTACTGACCGTCAGTCGCAGGACAGTAAGAATATTCTTAAGGATCTTATCAAATATGATAGTGATGTATCCGCGACCCTTCATGCTTTCTTGACCACGGCAAACACCGAACCTCGTTTTTATGTTTATGATGCTGAGGGTGTCCTTGACCGTGACGGTCAGAAAGATTTTGAAGTCCTGAAAACCAGTCTTGTCCGTCGTAATGATTATTCTACGGGTTTTAGTTTCACTGCTTCTATGCGTGACCTTGCTGAAGCCTGTCGTTACATGGTCTTACTTCGTGGAGCTGTAGCAGCCGAACTGGTTTTCAATAAATTCCTTCTCCCATCTGAGATCCGTCATATTGATATGGGTACCGTTGAATGGTTTGAGAAAACTCCCGGCGTATATAAGCCTCAGCAAAAACCACCCGGTGCTCCACAACCTATTACATTAGATGTCGCTAATATCTTTATTAAATATTACCGACAGAATCCTACCGAGATCTATCCTGAGTCGATGTTCGTATCGTCAATCAATACGATTGCCGCACGTCAACAGGTCATCAATGATCTATACCGGATTATGCAGGTTACTGGCTACCCAAGACTGGAAGCCACCATCGTTGAGGAAGTCCTTCGTAAGAACGCTCCATCTGAGATGCAAGCTGATGAAGGTAAGATGGGCCGCTGGTTAGCGTCTCGCTTGCAGGAAGTTGCTAATGATTTGACCAACTTACGGGCTGATGCTGCGTATGTTCACTTTGATGCTGTTGAAGCTAAAATCCTGAACGACAAAGGTCCGGGATCCTCAATGGATGTCACATCTATTATTGAAGTGCTGAACGCTCAGAACCAAGCTGCTCTGAAGACAATGGGTACAATCATTGGTAGAGGAGAAGGCGGTGTTAACACTGCCTCGGTTGAAGCCCGTATCTTCTCAATGGCCGCAGAAAGCCTTAACGGTCCTATCGCTGATCTGTTCTCTGATATGTTTACTTTTGCAATGCGTCTTCTGGGTTACGAAGGTTTCGTTGTCTGTAAGTTCGATCCTGTTGAACTTCGTCCATCCACAGAACTTGAGCCACAGCTGATCATGCGCCAACAACGGTTGCTAAATGACCTGAGCTGGGGACTTATTACTGATGACGAATATCACATCGCCATGTATAATAGACTTCGTCCAGATAGCTCACCTGAACTGTCGGGTACAGAATTTATGACACCAGCCCCGGCTGCTGGGTCAGATGCCAGTAAGGTAAGTCCAAACTCCGACCCATTAGGTCGTAGCATCACACCTTCCGGCTCTAAGTCGGCACGATCTAACACTGTAAAGAAACCAAAATAAGAGGTTACTATGGCTAAACAACAATATCCTGATAGAGACAGTTTCCTTGGCCCTGCCAGACACGGTTTCGATATCACTCCTTCTGCAAGTGAGCTTGCAAATAACACTCGTGGCGTAATGGTCTCGACTGATGGAGCAACCATCACTGGAATTCTGGAAGGTGACAGCGCATCCCACACGACTGTTCCACTGAAGAACGGAGTGATGTATTCCTTCGCATTTAAAGTGATTAGTTCTATCAGTACAGGATCGGCAAAAGGCTACTATTAATTATGATGATCGGCATCAACATTACTATTGCTCAGTGCTTCAATGAAGTAGCTGAACCAGAGTATTCTGTTGACAACGATGGAACCGACTTTTACTATGTTAATGACGCTGCAACGATGCAGTATTTCTGGAGAGATGAATTATGAGCACTATGACAACACTTACGGCTGCGACATCAGTATCCCCACTGGATATGTTTCTTGGTCGTCCTGTAGGCGAAACTATTGATCATAAATATAGTGGAGAACTTCTCCGTGAATTCTTCACTGGAAGTAAAACATTTGTCGCAACAGATATTACTGGTGTTACCGATGTAACGTCTGAACTTCAAGAATTTATTGAAGACGCTGCTGGAGCGTGGGTCTTTATCCCTCCGGGTATTTACAGCATTAACATGCTTACCTTTGATTCAAGTGCTCGTCTGTGGGCGCGTCCGGGTACTGTTACATTTATCAATGAGCCAACTGGTCAGGCTATTTCTAACCGTGACCTAGCTCTGGCTTACCAGAACGCCAACACTTCTACACTAACTGTTACGGATATTACGCTTGAGAACTTCGCGGATCCGTATCCAAGCACTGATACAGATTATGTTCATGCTTTGACAATCACAGAATCTATCTCTGCTGTAGACTATGCAGAACTATGGTCAATTAGCACTCAGGTTTCAGAACCTTTTGGTTCGGATTACTGGGTTGGTGAAACCTTCAAAACCCTCGGGAAGAATGCTGGTGGAACCAAACTTTATGTTACAGGTAAACTAGAATACTTCAACGAGCTTGCTAACACTCGTGTGATTGCATACACCAGCGGTTCGGGAACTGTACCTGCTGCTGGTACAACAATTAGCCAAGGTGGTGTAACATCAACACTCATTGGTGTCCATTCGACACTAGCAGGAACTGTAGTTGCATCCGGTACTACCATGCCAGCCACGGGCTATGTCCGAGTTAAGGACAAGTCGGGCGGTAATTTCAGTGCTGGTGCTCTCACAGGGTTGACAGCTACAGCCAGTGGTGCTGACACCATGCTACCGGCTAAACTGAACAAGTGGGCTACCGGGCGTGTTATTGATATCCGGGGTATCAATTTCGCGGCTGATGGGAACTGGCGGGATCAGACTGTAGGCCCAACTTCGGGGTATGGTCTAGGTTGCCTCAACTTGTTCTTCACTCCTTATGTTAACATTGAAGATTGTACTTTTGATGGATGTTGGGAACAAGCTGTAGAACTTCGTGGTTGCCCTGCTTCCCATGTTCATAACTGTACTATTCGCAATTTGACCAACGCTATGACAGCGGCCTATACCCTAGGCAACAACCCATTGGCGACAACCAATGGTCAAGCCTATGTGACAGTGACCCACACAGGTCATAACCTAACGACTGGAACTTATGTAACAATCTCAGGTCTAGCTGTAGCAACCTATAATAACATTCCTTCAACACAGATCAATGGCGAACATATGATCACTGTGATTGATGCGAACACATATCGCTTCACAACGGCGGCGACCGCTAACGCAGGTACCTCGTTTGGTGGAGCTGCGATTGAAACTGAGTACCGTGACCGTTTGGGTTATGGTGTTCTTATCTATGGTCAGTCTTCATTTAGTATCGTTGAAAACATTTTTGTATCTGAATCTCGCCACGCTGTAACAACAGGTGGAGAAGGCGCATCGTGGAGTACGACACGTTGGATGGAGTGGGGTTCACCAACTCATGTAATCTTCCGTAATATTTATTCTTATGGCTGCTATGGTATTCCTTTCGATACACACGAGAGTGGTTCAAGCATCCTGTTCGAAAATTGTACAGCTATCTGGCCAGCTCGTGGACCAACCAATGGTTCTTATGCCCCGTACGGTATCCAGCTTCGTGCTCGTAACTGTACTGTTAAAGGGTATTACCAGAAGGGCGGAAACTACGGTATCCGATTCCCTAACGAACCACAGCCGGGTTCAACTCATATCATTGAAAGTGCGACGTTTGAAACACTGGTTCGTTCAACTACAAGTCAGGGTATCGCCCTAGTATTTGACGATATCTCAGGTCAATCCGTTGCAAACCGTTACAAAGTAATTGTTGGCGACATTATTTGTAATAATGTTGAAACAGGTGCGGAAATTGCAGCAGGACATAACGTTCAGATTGCTAAACTGTATGCGCGTAATCTAACAAATTACGGTGTCAACATTACTGGTGCTTCAACTGTTAGCATTGCAAATATTGATCTTGCGAACACAGACGGTACAACTTACCCAACGGGTATTTTGACATCTTCTGCGGCAACAACTCTGACGGTTGGTAAAGCCAACATCACAAGCCTAACAACTGGCTCAACTAACTCTGGTATTTTCATTAATGCCAACGTCAACGCTGTTCTCAAAGATATTTATGTCGATGGTGGTGAGCATGGTATCCGTCAGGAAGCTTCAGGTGGAACACTTGTTATCCACAAAGCAGTTCTTAAGAACCAAAATTTGAAAGCTCTGTTGCTACAATCTGGTAGTCCGGTTATCGATGATATTATGATCGATGGTGCTGGTACTCTCCAACGTGGTATCGATGTTCAAACAGGTACAACTGCAATTAAGATTGGTAAGGCTAAGATCAAGGGTATCGCAAATACGTCTGTATCTAGTCAATCAGTCAATATGGGTATCCAACTGGCTTCGGCAAGTATCGTAGCCTCAATGGATGATGTTAAGATCGAAACAATCGGCGGTTCTGGTTCGTATGGTATTTATACCAATCAAACTGGTATTGCCCTAACGATTGATCGTCTAGTGGTTGACACGGCTGAATTCGGTACACGTTTCCATGATAGCGGGACGTATAACATTGAGCATGCTGTTATCCGTAATACAACTACAAATGGTATGGCTATCAAAGCATCTTCGACTCTGAATATCGGTACATTCATCGGTAAAGGTAACACAAACGATAACCTCGAAGGTGAACAAGACGTTGCGATCAATATCGCTTTTGCTTATATCAATGATGGTAAATCCTTTATTGATTGCCAGAAGAACACTCGTAGCCGCATTGGTCACCTTGTTGCTGACTATCGTGGTAACGCCGCAGCTGCTACTTGTCATCTGTTCTTCTGCCGTTCGGATGTAACCGCTGGAGGTTCTGACACGGCGGTTGACCATATTACTCTTCGTAAAGACGACGCTGTTGGTCTTCCACAGTATGTCTTTAATGAACAGGACACCACTGCTGCTAAGAAAGTTTGGGTAGGATCGATTACTCAAGACAACTGGAACGGCGTTGTTGAAACCAAGATCATGGCAGATAATGCTACGACCTTGACTTATAACGCAAATATCAGTAAGCGTAATATGGGTACAGTTGATAAGACCTATACCCAAGCACCTATCACTATCACAGGTATTACGAAAGCCAGCCCTGCGGTTGTTACTGCAAACAGCCATGGTTATTCATCAGGCGACTTGGTTATGTTGTCGGGCGTTGGTGGTATGACAGAAGTCAACGGTAATATCTACCGTGTAGCATCTGCAACGACAAACACCTTTGCTCTCAATACCTTGGCGGCTGCGGCGGTTAATTCGACTGCCTATACGACTTACACCAGTGGTGGTACTGTTAACCCTGTTCTGAAACATTCAGACTACAGCACAGATGGTATGATTTACGCGAACAACGCTTCTGCACAAAACATTGGTCTGGCTAAGAACGCACAGATCGGTGCTCAGTTTAATCTAACTCAAAAGGGCGCGGGTCAAGTATCTCTCCTGATTGAGACTGGAGCAACTCTTCGTAATCGGGCCAGCCAAAATAAAACGAATGCTCAATATGCAGTTATTCATGGTCGAGTGATGGGCAACTCAGATGGTAACTCGGCTGACTGGTTGATCTGGGGCGACACTGGTGCATAATTTTATTGACTAAAAAGGTACAATAAGATTAAATATAACTTGAAGATTTACAGGGGTTACTTGTTAATATGAGTAAGAGAGTAAAAATTACTCCACAACTACAGGCTACTATCAGAAATGCACTAGGTGATCCCGAAGCTAATACTGATAATTTTGCTGTGTTTGAAACTCGTATGCTAACCACTGAGCCCTTGACAAAGGGCGGTCTCTGGAACGGTGCAAGAGTGTCAGCCTCGACACTCCATCAAATGGAGGTTGCTCTTAATCAAGAAGCTGGTGCAATTCCTCTACACATCATGCATAATGATCGTGTTCTTCCAGTGGGTAAAGTTTTTGCAGCTAAGACCCAGCGTATGGGTAACGGTGAACTCGAAGTTCGTGGTCAGTTCTATCTTCCTCTCGATGAAAAAGAACTGATCTCTAAGATTGATAATTCTGTTGTTGACGAAGTAAGCGTCGGTATTCTTACTAAACATGCTTTCTGTTCTGAATGTAATTTCGATTATTTTGGACCTGATGCAGACATCATGAACTTCTTTGAGCTGACCTGTAATAAAGGACACAAGCTCGGACAGAATGGTGTTCATACTAAACTTACTGAGCTTATTGATTTTTCTGAGCTGAGTTTAGTCGCAACGGGAGCTGCCAAAAATCCTAAGATTCTTCCTCGTGCTAAACAAAGTATGAGTAAGGAGAATTTGGAACGGTTAGCCGCCAGTGGTAATGCTGGAGCTATTCTTCTAACTGCTTCCTATAAAATGGAAGATGAAAAACAAACGACTAAAGGAGATCCAGATATGGATATGACCCCACTGGTAGCCGAGCTATCATCTAAGACTTCGGAGCTGACGACAAAGACAATCGAATTGTCTGCTGTCACTGCGAAAGTAACGACACTGACAAGTGAAGTTGAAGCCCTTAAAACGGCTGTTGCTGAGAAAGATGCGAAAATTAAATCGCTCGAAGAAGGCAAAGACACTTCAGTCACAGAGCTAGAAGCGAAAGTTTCTGATCTGGAAACAAAACTAACTGCGGCTTATGACAAAATCATTCCGCATGCTAAAGCTGCATTGGTTGCTTCCGGTGTTGCAGAGGCAGACCTTCCGAAAGATCTGGCAACTACGGTTGATCTGATCGTTGAGAAAGGTTTAAAACTCCATCAGGTAATCGGTTCTACCGCAGTATCTGATGGAAGCAAAACAGACGAACAAACGGAAACGGTTGCTCGTCACAAAGGAAGCTTCAAACTGTCGTAATAAGGAGATAATTCGATGGCAGCAATTGGTAAAGTCTCTCTCCGTGGTTTAGTACACGATGAATTCCAGTATACGTTTCTGGTTGCATCGGGTACTGGCGAGGCCACGATTAGTGATGCAGGTGTAAAGGCGATGTCGCAAGACACAAACGCTAGCAACACCGTTAAACTCGCACTTGATGGTGAAGAAATCATTGGTCGTCTAGAAATCTATGAAGACCGTGTGCTCGAAGGCATTGTTGTTGGTACGATCTCGTTGAAGGGTGGCCTGAAATTCATGGTTTCCCCACACGCAATCGGGACCAGCCCAGCAGAAGTCCCTACACTTAGTGACTATCTGGTTGGTGCAGTTGACAACGACGGTATTGGTGGTTATGTGCGTAAAGCAACTAGCTCCGAAATCTCGGCTGGCAAATGCAAATATAAAGTCTTTGAAGTTGCAGAAGATGATTCATACGTCATCGCTGTAGCTGTGAAATAAGGAGACATAGGAAATGGCAATTCGTCTACTAAGTGAACTACAGAAAATTGATCTGTCAGTTCTTGTTAAAAACCTGAAGTCTGAAAGCAAACGCGACTCGGAAGAAGCTGGTGTTAAACTGGCCCGTGAAGCTGCTTCTTTCGGTCTATCAACCAAAGACTATCTGATGCTGGCCGTTGGCCGTGAAAGCAACGATGAGTCTGCACTGAACGGTTATGAGCGTACGCTGTTCGAACTGAACCTACCAGTTCGTAACGACTTCGCAAATGGCGTTCACCTGCAAGCTGCTTCGGAAACTTTCCAAACGCATCCGGGTACTCGCGCACTGTTCCCAGAAGTGATCGATGACGTTATTCGTTTCGCCACTCGCCAAGAACAGTTCGAAACAGTTGCGCCTATGTTGGCCAACAGCCGTACGATCAGTGGTGTTGAACTGCTATCAACGGTTATTGACGACGATAGTGATGAGCGTGATACGTTCGTTGTTGCTGAGATGGCTCGTATTCCGATCCGTACAATCCGCACCAGCGAAAAATCAGTTAAGTTCTACAAACATGGTTCTGCTCTCCGTACTTCGTACGAATTCAGCCGCCGTGCTTCACTGGATCTTCTGGTTCCTCACGCCAACCGTATTGCTCGTGAACTTGAGCGTTCGAAAGTTGCTGTTGCAACCCACGTTCTCGTAAACGGTGACGGTGCTTATGGTGCTGCTACTTCTGTTAACCAGTCGAGCTTCAATGACGAGACAGGCTACACAGCAGTAAACGGTAAGATCAGCTGGCCACACTTCCTGTACTGGCTGGTAACACGGGCGCAAGCTGGTGTTCCAATCGATACAGTCCTGATGAACTGGGACGGTCTGTTCCAATGGCTCCTTCTGTTCGGTGCAAACCAAACCGGAGCTTCTGGAACCCAATTCGGTCCAACACCTGTCGAAAGCCTGAACAAGGTTGGCGTACAGATTGGCGACGTTGGTCAAGCCCTGAACCTGTTCCGTCAGATCAACCCTGTGCTGTCAAGCGCAATGCCAGCAGGTAAACTGCTTGGCTTTACGAAAGGCGACACTCTGGAAGAACTGAAAGAAGCTGGCTCGGACATCTCGGAAACCGAACGTGCGATCCTGAACCAAACGATGACAATGACTCGTACAGAGAACACTGGCTACCGTCTGGTTTATGGTGACACCCGCGAAATTTATAACTTCGCCGCTTAAGGTTGAGTTATACTAAATGATACAAGGCCCACCCGCTTGGGTGGGCCTTTTCTAAGAAACAATCAATGGGAGCTAAACATGGCAGCAAAACCAAACAAACGTGTATACAAAAAGTGCATTGTCGAAACGACAGGTTCTTTTATGCTTTTAAATTCAACAGGTGAAGAGATTAATGCAAACCGCCCATCAGTGGTGGTTCATACTGACTTCGTTGATGAACAACAAACAAGCCGACCAAAGCAATTGAATATCCTTGCATCTGGCCTACCTCTCGATGCAACTGATGCTGAGTTCGAAAAATTTCTGAAAGACTCAAATGATGATGAAGCACTTGCTATTGAGTCGTTCTGCGCCGCACACGGTGTGGACATCAAGGGTGAACCAGTAAAACAAGAACGTGGTCGTGGCCGTAAAGCTGCTGACACACAGGAGTAATAAATGGCTAAGTATGTAGCATCAAATACATCTTATAATGTTCGCGTTGAATTTAAAGTTGACGGAGAATATGTAGAGATCGCGTCTGATGCTACCTACACTCTACGAGATAATGCTGGAGCTGTTGTCGATGGACTTTCAGAAGAACCCATCGTCGGCAGCTCTGGCCGAATGTTTACTGTTATCAGTATTCCATCCTCAGCAAACGTAAAAAGTCTTGCGAATGAAGTTAGATATCTAGAAGTACAATATAGCTACGAAGGTAGCGATTATACTTATGAAACCTATTACTTTATTCGTGACTCAATGCGCTTTCCTTTGTCACCTAATGACGTTCGGATTGTCTTGGGTGCAATGAGTGTAGATGATGAATACATCGATATCTTTGACGCTTATAGACAGGTACAGGACGATGCTCCTGATGTTAATCTAGAAGCTATCCTTACTGGCGGCGGGGTTTTGTTCTCTGTTCTATTGGATGCTGTGAAATATAAAGCTGCGCTCCTAGCTGGTATCGGTGTTCAGGCTTCTATGTTCCAAATGGAACAAGCTGATAATACAATGTACAAACGTTTTGATAACGTAGATTTTGCGGGTCAGGCTGCATCTATTGCTGATCTTTATGCGATTGCTCTGCGTAGATTAACTGGTGTAAACTCCGCAACAAGTACTTATCCACTATCAACTATCGCTTTGGGAACTGACCCTGTAACAGGACAATAATGAATCCTCTCGCAACAGTTGGCACTTACTTTCAAATGCGATTTAAACTCATTAATGGGATTTATTTCTATGGGCAAATGCTCGACATTCCGGACACCAGTCGTGTTAGTAACTTTTTGTCTGCTCGTCGTTATCTTAGAACGAAACCTAAGGTGGTCATCAAACCGGGTGATGTCTTTGTTGCGAATGGTCTAAAGTACATTATTGCCGAACATGGTGATGGCTATTATAAAGAAGTTATTTATAAGCATTTCAAACTGTTCGAAGCTGATATGGTTTTAAACCATACTCGTATTGTTCCTACAAAAGATAGTTTGACAGGTTTAAATTCCTATGACACAACAACTCAATTAGGTACTGTCTATCTATCAAGTCAACCTCATGCGAATACTGAGGATTCTATTCGTATTCCTCAAGAAGTAAAGATCGCAGTTTGCAATAAAGAAGTTAAAGTTGAGGACAAAGTTGGGGATTTTATTGTAGTTAAGTCTGACAAAGTTCTAGGTGTTTACCTCCTTGAGCTTAAAGTCCCATGACCATAGATGTTTCAATTTTA
>Ga0172380_10001278_pt1 | contig 43761 bp, 97 predicted proteins | sample Leawe162metaG_FD_119747 | JGI IMG/M metagenome (GOLD analysis project Ga0172380, IMG submission 119747) | Leachate microbial communities from a municipal landfill in Southern Ontario, Canada - Leachate well 162 metaG | ecosystem: Engineered > Solid waste > Landfill > Unclassified | place...
GTAGATTATAAAGTACAAAAGGAAACGTATAGGCATATTCCTATTACTGGTGATCCTGGTGATGTAAAGAGAATTAAAGATTACATGAAGAAGAACGATATTAACATTCTTCATAATGTGGTAATTGTGGCAGCAAAAGTAGCGGCTAAGGAATTAGGCATTCCAGTTGTACAAATGAGACACCAGATTGAATACAGTATGAATACTAGTGATAATATTCATGTTTCTATCAGTGAAGCAGGACGAGAAGGAGAATAAGTCTTTGACCACTCACATGTAATTTATAATGGACTGGATACCGTTCTATTTTCTAGGGATGAATACAATGGTAATCTTCTTAGAACTTCTTTAGGTGTATCTCCCAATGAAAAGTTAGTATTGTGGGCAGGAAGGCTCCATGATGATAAGGGGCCAAGATATGCAGCACAGGTAATAGCAGCATCAGAAAATAAGTTTCTTTTCATTCATGTGAATGATGATTCTAATTATGATAAATTCTTAGAGAGTCTTAAAGGTTACAAAAATGTAATTATTAAAGAAAATGTGAGTAGAGAAGAACTTCCTACTATTTATAGTGCATGTGATTTTGTTTTGAATACATCAAAAACTGAAGGAAACGGTCTCGTTATAATGGAGGGTATGCTTTGTGGTTGTGTTCCTGTTGCCTTTTGCGTTGGGGGCATTCCAGAAATTGTAATGCATGGCTATAATGGCTTCTTAGTGGAGCCTTATAACACAGATGAAATGGCAAATATTATTGATAGTTTAGATAAGGAAACTCTAATTAAAATGTCTTTAAATGCTCAAGAATCTAAGAAGAGATTTAACTTGTGTGATACAGTAACACGTATGGAGAACATCTACAGGGAGGCCGTTTCATGCAACTAGGAGGAATGTGTGTTGTTAAAAATCAGGACGATTATGTTTACTATGCTATTAAGTCAGTACTTCCTTATGTAGATCGTATGGTTGTCTTTGTGAATGACGGTAATGACAGAACCTACCAAGAGGCAATGAGAGCAGGAGCAGAAGTATACAAAAAGACAGGTCAATTAGCAGACTTAAGAAATGAAGCAGCAGACATGCTTAATTGTGATTGGGTGTGGTGGTTTGACGGGGATGAGGTTTGGCCCCAAGAGTCTGCAATGAAAGTACGAGATGTAGTTTCTAGTTATGACAAGGACCTGGATACTTCCATTCTTAGTGTAAAACTTGTTAGATTTGTAGATGACAGGTTTCATTGGGATGGACAAACACATGCTATGCCTCGTATTTACAGGCATAAAGACGTAAAGATGTATGGTAAGGGGTTTCCTGCTTGTGTTGATGCTTTAGCTCGTAGAGAAGAAGATTTAGAAATTGTGTATGGAGAAACACACAATGAGGCAAGGGTTCCTCAGCCCTACATTAAGGACGTAGACTTGCTTTATTATCATTATGCAGAATGTAATACTTTGCTTCAAAGAAAGCAAAAATGGTATGGTTACATTTCCTCTTCAAATGATGATGGGTTCGCCAAGAACTTTAAAAGACTACAGCAGCAAAGATGGGGAATTGAGCATCAAAGCAGAGCATGGCAAGGACCACAACCAGAGGTGTTTGGTTAATGTTCCAAGAAGTTCTTGAAAAGGTGCAAGGAAGATGTGCTGTACCTGATAATCAACTATTTGCTTTGTTCTTTTTAGCGGGTAGAACTAAAACACTTCCAGGTTGTGCAATAGAACTTGGTGTATTTCGTGGAGGGTCTGCTAAAATGATTGCATCTATTTTAGATGACAGGCCCGTTCATCTATTTGATACATTTGAAGGTATGCCCGCAATTAAGTGTGAACACGACTTAGAAGAGTATCATAAGGAAGGTTCTTTTTGTGGGTCCTTAGAGGAAGTACAAGAGTTCTTAAAGGATAATGAGAATGTTATTTACCACAAGGGCCTTTTTCCTGATGATGTATTAGATGATATACCAGAGGAAATCTGTTTTGCACATGTAGATGTTGATTTGTATAAACCAACTCTTAGCTTTTTAGAATTGATTTATCCAAGAATGGTGCATAAAGGAATACTTGTAATTCATGATTATGAATATCCTTGTTGCCCAGGGGTAACAAAAGCATGTGATGAGTTTTTTATGGATAAACCTGAGATGATAAGAATGGAAGTTGCAGGTCAGTGTTACACCATTAAGGAGAAATCATGATCCCACTTTGGCACAAAGAACCAGAGCCTTATCCCAACGGTAGAATTTTATGTTTGACAGATTTGATTAATGGGTATACTCAAAAAGATGAGTTTTCATTCTGTGAGGTTGGCGTATTCATGGGTGATGTGGCTCATCATTTGTTGGACGCTTTTCCTGGCATGAATTATGTTGGTGTTGATTTATGGAAAGAGCAGGATAGTTCTCTTTACCAGGATGATGCCAATAATCAATATCTCTTAGACCTGGCAAAAGCAAGAACACTGGAGAGATGTAAGCCTTACATAGATAGAACATCTTTCCTGGAAATGAGTAGTGCTGAAGCATCTTTCCTCTTTAAAGACAATGATTTTGATATCATTTACATTGATGCCAATCATTCTACAGATGCAGTTTACAGTGACATCATGGATTGGTGGTTCAAATCTAAAACAGTGGTAAGTGGGCACGATTACACTGAGGGCTGGGAATCAGTAATTGCAGGAGTAACAAAAGCACAAGATGCTCTTAATTTCAAAATTACATCAGACAGACCTCGTTCATCAGTATGGTGGACAATTAAGGAGGCTAAGTGATCATTGTAAAAGCTCCATTAAGAGTATCTTTTGTTGGAGGAGGCATGGATAGGCCAGAGTTTTATAACTTACATGGTATGGGTTCTGTTGTGAGTACTACCATTAATAAATGGTTCTATGTTTATATCAATAAACCAACTTTAAACAGAACATTTAGAGTTTGCTATAAAAATAGTGTAGAGAATGTAGTTAATATTGAAGACATTCAACATGATATCATTAAAGAGGCTCTCTTAAAGGCTAATGTTGAAGAACCCATTGAAGTTGTAACTATGTCAGACATTCCCGGTAAGGGGAATGGATTAGGTTCCTCTTCTGCTCTCTCAGTGGCACTATGGACCGGGCTATGTCACTTAATGGGAATTAATCAAACTCCACAAGAAATTGCTGAAAGTGCATTTGAGATTGAAAGAAAGTACTCTTGTTTAGGGAAGCAAGATCAATTTGCTTCAGCAATCGGTGGATTTAAGGAATACAGATTTAGTCCCACAAAGGTTGATGTTACAGAATGTGAAGGATTAAACGGAGTTTGGGACATGTTTCAGTTCTTTTGGATTAAGCCCAGTCTAAATACCCATGAGGTCTTAAAAAGCCAGAATCTAAGTGACTTACAACACTATGAGTGGCAGAAATTGCCTCCTAAATTCAAAACAGGGGTAGCAGAAAAAGATATTACTAAAATTAGTGAGGCATTAAAAGCTAATTGGGAGTTTAAAAGAAACTCTTCATCACTAATCACTAATCCAGAAATTGAGATATTATGTGAAAGCGCAGAGGAACAAGGGGCATTGGGCTATAAGATTCTGGGCAGTGGTGGTGGTGGTGTATTCATGACATTCTCTGAAAAGAAGATTGAGTTTTCAGGGGTAACTGAATTAGAATTTAAGAATATTGATACAGGAGTAGAGTTATATGAGAACTGATAGCAGAAACATGAGGTCAGGAGCAGATTTTGTTCAATATGGCCCAACAGCACCAACACATACTCTGGAGGAAGTAAAGCGTATGAACAAGGATGTAAAGTTCTCTGATCCCACTGTAGTTCAACGAGCTAACTCTTTAGTGAATGAAATATTGCAAAAACATGGAGTTGACCCCAAGAATCAAGACTCCATGAAACAGGTAACAGATGCTATGGCAGGTAGTAATGCTCCTCTCACTGAACAGGGGAACATTTTGGATGCCAACGTTAGAGGAACAGAGATGCTACAGACTGAAAACACTCCTCCACAGATTCCTATATATAACACCCCAACACAGACTCCTGCTCCTGTGACTATGCCTTTAGTTACTGTTTCTCCTGTGCCTACGTACCAGACTGCTCCTCCGCCTGTAACAGCCCCAGTTGCACCAATTCAGGCTGTTCCACAGGTACAGGCGCCACCAGTGCAGCAAGCCCCAGCACAGCCCGCTCAGACGCAGCAACCACCACCACAGTTAATGAACAATGGAGTTCTTTATAACTTTAGTGGCTACGGTAGTGATGGGCGTCCTGTGTACAAGCAGGCAGTCAGCAGCATTGCTCCTATTCAGCAGTATCAGCAACCCCCACCCACACAGCCTGTTGCACAAAAAACTGGTTGGGTAAAAAACTTCCTTAATACTAGCAGAATTGTTAGGGGACGATAATGAACAACATAGTTATGTTCTTTTCAGCATTAGGGGCTCTAATCAAAGACATGCCCGATGAAAAGACATTCTTGAAGTGTGTCATTGATGTGTGTGAAACTCTATTAGCAGATGATAACGAGTTCACTGGTGTAGAATTAGAACAAGTAGATGAAGAGTTTACCGATGCAGAGTTAGAGCAGGCAGATGATTTAACAAATATTGATGATGAAATGCAAAAGATTGTGGAAGAGAACGGAGCAAAAGATTGGAATGAACACGTATCCAATGTAGAGGCAGAGGTTCTATCTGGTCCTGATTTAGAAGAACAAATAGAAGAAAAAGATGAAGAGATTATGGCTAAATATGATATTGAGATTCTAGACGACACAGTAGAAGAAATTGTTAAACCAGATAGAGAACGTAATAAAGAGAAAATTCATGTTAAAAAGAGACGCCCTTATCGGAGGACTACATGAGTGTGTTTGATACTCTTAAAAGATCATATGATCCTTTAAAAGAACTAAAAGAGCTTGATAAGCCTCTTTTAGATGAATTAGTTGCTGAATACGGCAGTGCTTCTCAGTTGGCGAGGGCATTAGGTGTTTCTGATAGAGAAGTTAGAAGAATTGTAACACCAGATACTAAGTACACAAAAAGAGATGATTGTTTAGCCAATCAAATGCAGGAGTATTTACAACGAAAGCGTGGAGAAAAGGTAACAATTGAAGAATTAAGTAACAAATTCGATAGAAGTTACTCTACAATTGGCAAAACATTAGAAGAAATTAAATCGCTTGGTTATGTAGTTGATGACATTGATTTAGATTCAGTCTCTTTAAGAGCAGACAAACTCCCCAGGAAAACAGAGCATTTTATCAAGTTTGACCAAAAGGAATATTGTATTGGGGTTATTAGTGATACTCATTATGGTTCTACTTACAATGATGAAGAATTCATTAATTCTGCTTATGATTATTTTAAGAAATCTGGTGCTGCATTCGTACTAAATTGTGGAGATGTAACAGAAGGGCCAGGAATCAGAGGCTATCATGGGCACCACAATGATGTCTATCCCTGGGCACAGGAGAGACAATCACTAGAAGAATATGTGAACAAGAATTATCCTAAGGGAATTGACACTTATCTTATTTCGGGCATGGCACATGACCAATGGGAGTACATGAAGTCAGGTATTGATATTATTGATAATATCTGTAATGGTAGAGGTGGCAAGTTTCCACTTCAAAACAGAGAAGATTTACATTACCTGGGCCAACAAGTAGGAGACGTGTACATTGGGTCCAAAGTAAAAGTCAGACTCTTTCATCCTGGTGATGGGTCTTCTTACGCTGTGTCTTATAAACTCCAGAAGTTTGTGGAATCTTTTCCTGGCGGGGATAAGCCCAATATCCTTTTAGTGGGTCATTATCATCAGGCCTGTTACACCACCATTAGGAATGTAGCTGCCTATTTAGTCCCAGGATGTCAATGGGCTACTCCATTCTTTATGAAGTACGGCAAGGAGCCCGTAGTAGGGGCTTACATTTTACACATTAGACTAGATGACAATGAATCTCTCAGGAGTATTCATACAGAAACACTCTATCATTACTTTGAAAAGGGAATCTAATGCAAGAGTTTCTAGACACATTTAAAGATGTTTCTAGTCAGCTAAAAGTCCCTACTTCAGTGACTAAACGTAGAATTGATAGAATAGTTAGATGCAACGAGAAATACAAGGATAGTCCAGATAATTGGGATAATCCTAGCTGGGACTGGGTACAATATGGTAGAGAAGAGTTAGATGATCTCTATATTTATGTACTTAGGGGCCTGTACACGAAACCTTATAACAAGACGCTCGTAGTAGTGCTGTTAAAGGAAATTGAGCATTTGAGGGATTTGTATGAAACACTTGAGTCAACGAGAAGTAAGCCTTAACCAGACTTTAGATAAGAATGGTAATGTTGTACGAAAAGGTAATATTGTACATTTTGATAATAAGCATTATTGTATTGAGAACATTAAGTACTTCAATAGTACAATTTTCATTGAAAGTGACAATGATATTGTTTTAGCTAAATATTGCGAGAAGGTGGCATGATGCATGAAGAAGAATTAAAAATGTGTAGATACATGTTGTGGAGATTAGAGACCATTGTTAGACATCTTGCACAACCAATTCCACACTTAAAACAAGTGTCACCTTGTTATTTTGATGCAGTTGATGCTAAAAATGTATGTGAACAGATAATTGAAAAGTTAAAAAAATGACTGTTAAAGAGCTAATAGAAATCCTAAAGGAATCAGAACCAGACGCCGTTGTAGTCATAGACGGTGATGTTTACTTTCCTTTAGCGGCAGTAGAAGTAAATGAAGAGTTGTATCTTAGTACTACCTTGAAACCTATTTTATGCACAATATTAATAGGAGAATGATATGATCATTGAGTATGAAAGAAGCAATGAAATGGTCTATCAAAGAAGAGACACAATTGGTAAATTAACACAATTACATCTTTGTTGCCAGTGTAAAAGAAACATAGAATGTGAGAGGCTAGACAGGTTTCATGATCTTTGTGATGAATTAAATACTGTGGCTGTCATTGTCTCTTGTCCTAAATACAGATGAAATATCTATTCATTCTTTTATTGATTACAGTTCCCGTTCTTCAATGCAATGAGGATGTAAAGAGTAATTGTACTATCTTTTGGCAGCAAGACCAGGAAGTATATTGGTTTGATACTTATTCTTATTCCATTGATTGGTCGGCAAGAGTAGTCATTGCCACAGTAAGGAAACCAATATGTCCTCTTTGGGACTACAAGAAATATCCTATTAATAGTGTTATAAGAGTCCCCTTTCCCTGTGTCATAGTAGATTCTAAAGTAAGGAGAGTAAATTGAGTAAACAGACAGTGTTTCTTTGTGATCTTTGTAAATCAGAAAAAGATGTTCATACATTTTCTATAACATATGGTCCTCCAGTTTTTAATGGTGTAGATTCAGATAAATCTATCTGTGCTGTTGATTTGTGTCCTGCATGTATGGTAAAAGTAATTAATAAGTTTCTTAATAGTCTACCAATGGAAGAGAGACTACCAGCACTAGGAGTAAAAGAAGGAAGATGAAAGAACAAATAATTGCTAAAACATGTGATCGTTGTGGCAAACCGGACAATGTAAGAAGATTTAAGTTTAGAATAGAGACTTGTGTTGATCTTTGCTGTTTGTGCCAACCACATGTTTTATTGCATTTGCTAAAGAAAACAACAGCAGAAGAAAGAACAAAAATGGGAATTAAGGAGAATCTTGATGAATGCCATGATTAACAAGAATGTTTTGGCAAAACTAAAAGAAAAAGATGTCATAACCCTACAAGAGCTAAAAGATGTAACTGGCTACACAACAAAAACCATCTTTTCGGCAATAACAGAGCTTAGACAGATTGGTTGGACTATTACAGGATACATGGAAAACAATGAGTATAAATATCAATGCAGGCTAACAACAACATCAGGAGGAATTGTTGGACAATGAGAATAAGATTCTTAATTTGGGTATTTGATCACGTTCGCTTAGGAAGATTTGCTCCTTATGTTTTTGGTTTAATAATCGGCAGGATGCCACATAAAGTAGGAGACAAGTAATGGCTAAAGTAACTACGTTCACATGTGATATTTGTGGCACAGAGACTAATCTTAGAACATTTCTTGTAGGTAAAGACTACTTGTTCGATCTTTGTTGGGGCTGCCAGGGAGATGTACTTCGTATGTTCATAGAAAGAACACCCTTTGAAGAATTAAAGAAAGAACTTGGGATTAAGCAGCTAAGAATGGTAGAGGCAGCGTATTAAATACCTAGATTCAATAATTATTGAATCCCCCTAATAAACGCAACAAATCATATTATCACATACCAGGAGAGTATTTGCTTAGGCAATTACTCTCTTTTTCTTTGTCTAGGCCGGCCAAAATAAGAAAAAAGAAGAGAGGACCACATTCTATCTATAAATAAACATAAGTAACGTAATAAGTATACTAAATGACAGAAGACCATAAGCACTAATCACCATTAGCACTGTGTTAGCTCATTAGTACAATTACCGTATTACCATATCTATTTATACTATAAATAGCTTTCCAAATCGGCGGCAAAGAAGAAAAAGAAAGGGGGGGTTTAACGTTTTATCCTATATATACTTATAAGAATGAAAGAGTATACTTAGTACAGTCATTACTAATGATACTTCATACTACTATTACATATATGTACACATTTGTATCTTTGTGTTCTGTTACGTCCTGGCGCCCTGGCTGTGCTATACTGTCAGTGTAGGTTAGTATAGTGTAATATAGTATAATCCAGGGTCTTGCGCGTTCTTTGAAAATGCGATTTTGCGCGAATTCCTGCCAAGAATTTCTGAATTTTGGCAAGAATTCCAAAAAATCGCCACATTCTCCACGGAGGTTTCTGCCATGAGCAAAAAATTGCCATGTAGTGTGGCAATTGAGTACACGGTTCCGTACAAAAACAGGGAATATTACAATTCCTTGTCATATCGGCACAAGAAAGGAACAAAGCGTACATTTGACTTTGAAAGTGTACCAAGGAATTGCGAATTTGACATTATTGCCGAATTCGTAATTCGTCCAAATCCACCACGAAAGAGACATGAGAATCATGGGTAAGAAACTTCCGACCAATTCCGTCAAGTCCGCCACAAATCGCCGCCCCGTTCGTGGTGTTTCCTACCTCTTTATTGAAGAGGAGGAGGGTACAGGTGTCGAAAAACTGGCAATCTTGTTGGATTTGCCAAATGCTGATCTGGCGAGCATCAAACCTGTACTTTCCACGACGGGAACGCGCGAAAGTGCCATTTTGGTGGATATTCCGCAACAAACTACCATTTCCGATGGCGGAATCCCCCAAACTGTGACCATTGGCAAGCATGAGTACAACGTTACGATTGTCGCCCAGATTCGGGCGATTCGCAGCATCAAGAAGTAATTTCCGTGGAGGATACGAAGAAAGGATGGCGATCTGCCATCCTTTTTTTGTGACTTGTTGAAAGCAAAACTGTGAACTTTTCAACAAAAAGTCTACGGGAGTTACCATGATTAGTTTAATCGAGGCGTTTCTTCTGTTTATCTTGGCCATAAAGTAGTTTTCTCTTCCCTATAGAGGTTATCTTTTCTTTATAGGGAAGGGAAAACTACTCTAATAATGCCATTTCATAAGGGGTAAAATAGAATTTCTCAGGCAATTACTCCATTTTATAACATCAAATGGAGTAAAACTGAAAAACCCCCGGTAAAATAGAATTGCAAAAAGGCTATTCATAATATAGAGAGGAGTAATTGTGAACGTAAAAAGCCTTTTGATAATATAGAACCTAATACGGTAAAAAGGAGGCAAATCATGTCTGACAAGGCAAAGAAGGTTGTTAAGTTTGTTGTAGCAGGCATTGTCATTGTTGGCGCAGTAGTACTGTACATTGTTAAGCGTTAAATCCCTTCTTTTCTCTCTATTTTGGGCCAAATAGAGAGAAAGGAAAGGGTTTATAGGAGGCTAAACATGCAAGGCTATAACAAAGAAATAAAGGAATTAAAGACTATGTTTAAAGCAATTCTCTATACAGCAGTAATGCTCAATACAACTGCAATATTAATACTACTAGAAAAGGATACTGCTATAAACAATAGCATAGTAGTAGTGCTATATATCCTTTCTTTAGTGCATTTAGCCATAAAGGGGCAAGAAAAGTGAAAGAAGTATGGTATACAACAATAGAAGCAGCAAAGATACTAGGTATTTCTAGTAATACTGTAGTAAATAGGATAAAGAGTGGTGAGATAAAGGCAAAAAAGGTTAATACATACACTAAAATTAAGTATAAGATACCTGCATGTGAGTTACATAAGTGATTTCTTATGTTTATGGGGAGAAAAACATAGGAAAATACTTAGGGGGATACCTTAAATTGATATGTGGGGGAAGAGTGTTACCAGGTAACACATGTTACATTTCAATTTTTCACTCTGATGTTATAATACGGAGGTGTACTATGATTGACTGTAAAAACTGTGGTAAAACATCAGAATATGATGGGTTCAGTTTTCCTGATGGATGGGCTATGTGTGTTGTTGCAAAAGGTGAAAAATTGGTTATGTTTTGTAGTGAGTGTGTTAAAAACTACAAAGTAGGAAACATACTCCTTGCTATCCAAAAGGATTTGGATCACATTAAAAAACATGTTACTCTCTTTGATCTTCAGGATGATTTGCAGATTGTATTAAACCTTCTTGATAATATTGATAGAAGGTTGACTTAACCTTCTTTTCTTCTTGGTTTGCCGCCGATTCAAGGTAACACAATTCACAAAGTCAAAAACAGTCTTGATGTTATAATACGAGGTGTAACATGGGAGAATACTACATTTGGTGGTGGATTGATGGAGAGGAATATGTAAATGGTCCCTACACTTTAGATGATGCAAAACAAGAAAAAGAGCAAATGCTAAAATACAGTGGTATTTCTGTACGTATAGTAATGGTTGTTGAATAACCCTCTTTTCTTTTTCTACTTGGCCGAAAAAAGGAGAAGCCATGAAAAAGTACATGGTTTGGATTTTGTACGAGTACAACGAGAAGGATACCTTGTGGTTTCACACTTTGCAGGAGGCACGGGCAAGATTGAAGGAAAAGTTGCAACAGGATATTGATGATGCTAAATACATGAACCATGAGACTTTCATCAGAAATTCCTGTATCCTGGAGTACGTGGAGGGATTTGAATGAAGTGTGTTTCTGTTACTGCAGGTACTGATGGGTTTTTTGTTGCTTACATTGTGGATGATTCCGTTGTTCAGAAGGGTTTTGCTAACCCGTTTGAGGCCCTTACTTTTGGAGGTGAGCTTGCCGATTTCTTTGATGTTGAGTTTCTCGTGGATAAGGGTTTGTTTTACGGCTGGGAGGGCTAGAAGTTTTCTTTTCCTCACAGGAAAGGAAAGTTTCTAACAAAAAGGAGGCGTGTCATGAATGTTTATGTTTTTGAACACAGAAGTGGTCATATAACTGAGTACGTTGTACAAGTAATGGAAGACGGCATACTAACAGACCAGAAGTTTTACCCCACAATCCTGGAGGCTTTGGTTTCTGGACTTCACATTGCTTTGCAAAATAAGGCAAAACTCTGCATCATTGACTACATTCAGTGCTAATTCTCCCTTTAGGGAGAAAACTTCAGGAGGTGTCACATGTGCAGATTCGTAAGCATGGTTGTAACAAAGGACAGAATATTTTGGGGTGCTTCTCAGAACCACAATCAAATTATTGAGGAAAATAAACTCATAGAGGAAGTTTCCGGTAAACTTTGTTTTGTTAGAGTGGAGATTCTTCCTCCTAATGATGATTTTTCTAAACCAACTAAGGGCTGGGATTTCTATGTTGACCAGGACATTCTTCCTGATTGGTGGAATCCGGTTGAATACGAGAAAAGAGTAAGAGAATCCCTTAAATCATGGTTGAAAGAATTTGTGATTCTTTCTGGCAATCATAGTGTTGAAAACAAAACTGTTTGGATTTATGACAATTCAACAGTAAAAGCATATGGTAATTCAACAGTAAAAGCACATGACAATTCAACAGTAGAAGCAGATGACAATTCAACAGTAAAAGCATATGGTAATTCAACAGTAAAAGCAGATGACAATTCAACAGTAGAAGCATATGGTAATTCAACAGTAGAAGCATATAACAATTCAACAGTAAAAGCATGTGGTAATTCAACAGTAGAAGCATATGGTAATTCAACAGTAAAAGCACATGACAATTCAACAGTAAAAGCACATGACAATTCAACAGTAGAAGCAGATGACAATTCAACAGTAAAAGCATATGGTAATTCAACAGTAAAAGCATATGGTAATTCAACAGTAAAAGCATATGGTAATTCAACAGTAAAAGCATATGGTAATTCAAACATTATTAAGTACACGAGAGGAGAAGTTGTACTTACGGATAATGCCAAGATGATTGATCGCTCTTAAATCCAGGAGGTGTCACATGAAGCATTTGGGAAATAAGTATCCAATTCCGGCAAGTGTAACTACTCTTTTGGATTCTCTTCCCGTGGGAGAAGTTTTTCTAACGGGAAGCAGGTGGCTAGGTTATGCTTCTCCTTCTTCTGATTGGGATTTCTTTATTCAAAGTTGTCCCATGCACGAAAAAACTCTCCAACGTATTGGTTACACGCAAATCCCCACGATGTTTTACTCCGACCCCTCCGTTGTAAAAGTTTATCTTTCCCCCTGTGGTGAAATCCACATTCAACTTGTTCGTGATTCTTATCTTAAGAGTCAGGTGCAAGATAAGATTGCACCAACTCTCAGGAGTTTGTATCTCATCAAGGACACAGAACTTCGTAAAAAGACTGCACGGCTTGTTTGGCAAGCCGCGCTTCGTGCTGCTCAGTAGAAGTTTTCTTTTCCCCATTTTGGTGGGGAAAGGAAAGCTTCTAAGGAGGCCATCATGCAGGATTTTTATACTGTAAATGACATAGCCACCAGGTTCAATAAATCTCAAGAGTGGGTTCGTAGATTCATTAAGAAAACTGGAATACGTATATTCCAGCGGAAAATGGAAACCGACAGAACCCACACTGTTCTTCTATACGAGGACTTCTTCAAACTTTTTCAGATATTTGATGAAGAAGAAGAAAAGTTAAATGATTCTAGCCTTTTAACCGTGGAAAATGCGGCGCATGAGTTAAATATTCGTAATTGTTGTGTTTCTGCGCACATCAAGAAGGAAAGATTGCATAAAATCAAGGTAAAGCTCCATTCCTTAGTTCCTAAAGATGAAGTACTTTCTCTTAAGGAAAAGAAGGAAGCAGAAGAAAGACTGATGCAAGAAAAACTAGTTGATTTTTGTACTGTAACTGAGGCCAGTAAAAGATTAGGTATTCATGAGGGTTCCGTTAGAAATCGCATCAGGAAAGGAAATCTGGAATCAGAAATGGTTTTCTATCATGGCATTGAGCGCCACATTATCTCCAGAAAAAGTCTTGAGAAAGCGGTGAAAGAGAAATATGGATAAAGAACAAATGATAAAACTACTTTCGTGTATGAAAGCAGATGAAAAAGTTACTAAAATCTGCATGGAAGAAACAATAAAAATTGTGATCGCAACTCCAAATGCCTTCAAGTTCTTGTACTGGAGCAATAGTGCAAAATGTTGGAAGGAGTTTTAGGAGAAATATGGACCTCACACCTGAAGAGTTAAAGTTTCTTAAAGATTTGGTAGAAGATGAGTGTAGTTCCAATCTGGATGAAATTGTTTTTTGCCTCACTCAAAACACTGTTGTTTCTGATAAAACAAAGAAACAAGAAAAGTTTCTAATAAACCTACTAAAGAAACTGGGTGGGTAAATATGGATGAGTATCAAGTAAAAGAACTGGAAGATTTGGAGAGAAATTTGCAAGAATTGCAGGATGAAGAGGAAAGCATCAAGGATAGGATTTACGAAATCAAACTGGGTACGTTCATGGAAATCTATCGTGACATTCAGGGGTGTTTGAAGGACATTACTGGGTACAACGATAAAAAAGTGCTTGATGATGAAATTATCCTTTTTGGTAGTATTCGTGATGAATTGAAACTTTTTGTTAAAAATTATAGAGGAGTTCGTGGTGGATAAGCTTGATTACATTCTTAAGGGATTAACTCCTGGTAGAGGACTTTACTTCCTTGAATGTCTCAAAAAAGACCTTGGGACTGCTAGAGTTATTTTGAGAGAAGACCTTTTTCTTTCTTTAGATTTGGCCGAAAAGACTGTAAGAGAAATCAAAGATCAAATGATGGGTTAACATGGATACTGGTTTCTCAGAAGAAGAAGTTAAAAACCTACTCATTGTTTTAAAGAATGACCTTTTTTCAATTCAGTCAAAGATTACGTTCCTTCAGCAAGAATTGGATAATAGGACTTTTGATCTCAATCACACAAAAAAGACTTTGGACAACTTTTTGGCAAAAGAAGAGGCTGTCACAAAGATGATTAAACTGCTGGAAGCGGGGTTTAGGGCAACACGATGAAAAACACACAACCATTTAGGTTCAATAATGAGTTTAAAACCTTTCTTTTTGCTAAGTTGGCCGATGAGGCAAGAAAAAGAGGCTATAACAAGGATAAAAAGTATTTTACAAAAGAAACTACAGATTACATCAAAGCAGGAATGATGTGGTGGTATGGATAGCACGGCGCAAGAAATTCTTTTAGAAACCGCTCTTGTTTTGGTGAGAGAGCTTCCGAAATACGGACTTCAATCAGATTTGGTTAAGATTGGTTATTGCAGTACAAATCACTGCCCAAGACTCACTGTGGAAATCTCTGATGATAACTTGCTTCTTTCTTGTGTAATTGTTCATGTTGTTGAACTAAAACAGGAACTTTTTTCTGTACACACAGTTACGGACACACCAAATGCTCATGCAAGTATTGTCGTACTGGGAAAAATCCTATCAAAGGTGGGATTGTAATGACACGAATTGAAATTACAGACACAATGGCGGGCATAGTAACAAAAATGTCAGAAGGTAACATTGAGGCTGTTTCTGTTCTAAGTCAAATCCTTGAAAAGACAGATGAAATTGATCCAGATAATTTTATGGGGGGACTTGGGGTTATTCTTTCTTTGGACATGTCTAGAGTTTATGGGTCACGAATTTGGATGCTGTATAATGATGTTTGTAATAAAAACATTAATCACACTCTTGGGCTAATGAGAGCCCATCAACTTGGTTTTCTTTCTCAAGAAAAGTTGGATCATGCAATTGATAATTACGGGGAAGGAATTGATATAGTAAATTTGCTGCGGCAGGTACAAGAACGTCTTCCAGACTTTAGGATGGGTGATTAGCATGGATTTCACGACATATGAAGATTATGCAATGGATATAGGAAAATTGGGAGATGTGTTTTATCACAATTTGATGCATTTCCTTAGAATGCGGCCAATAGATAATGAATTTGATCTTCAAGGTGTAATTGATGATCTAAATATTCTTGTTGATAACATTCAAATGGAGATTGAAATGGTATCTACAAGACCTATAGAAAATGACCAAGATGTTATATCTCCACAGGATAAAGTTCTTGATTGGAATGGTACTCCTGTAAAGATTGTTCAGTTTAATGATACTAAACTTGTTGTTGCAGGTCCTCTCTCTATTCTAGAATCTCCTTGCATTAAAGACATTTACACAATGGATAGTAATCTTGTAGTTGAACTTGAGGATGGGTATGACATTAAGTTCATGCCTAAATATGTAGAAATTTATCACAATGGAAAGTTTATCAAAAATCGAAATAGGAATGATGTGGTAATGATGCGGTTTCATCAGAAAGATGGGTATCATTTTACTCAGGGAGGAGCACAGGATTACCTATGAAAATGTATAAAATTGTAAATAGGGTTAATAGTGAACTCATTTCCTGTAGGGTTCATAACCATCTAAAAAAGGTCTATGAAAAAGATGGTGAGTTTCTTTTGGTAGACGAGTGCATGGCTTTCTCTTCTTTGGATGGAGTAAGAACTTTTTTAGATATTCATGGATTTAGTGGTGATTTGATTTATGAGGCGGAATGTGCATCTTGTGAGCCCATTAATGTAGTAGGATACACTAATATTTTAGACAAAATCTACAACACTTACTACAAGATTATGAAAATACCATTTCTTTACAAAACACCTGCTCCCTATGATACCTACCTTTGCAAAAATCTGAAGCTAACCAAGGAGGTTAAAAATGTCTACGTTTGAAGACCTATCCAATGACGTGGAAAAGTTGGGAGATGTTTTCCTTCATTGTTTGCGACAAATGGTAAATGCTGAGTGTAAAGACTATTGTCTCATTGATATTGTGGCTGATGATTTGGATTGTTTTATTAGTAATGCACAAAAAGAGTTGGATAAACTTCGTAAGAAGATTCTCATTAAGGTGTGGAAAGTTGTACAAGATGAATCTGGCAATCTTGTTTCAGCCAGACTGTATAGGAGCCATCTCAAAAAGACTTATGCAAATAACAAGTGCATTCAAACAGTGGATGAATGTTTTGCTTTTACTAGTTTGTGGGCAGCACAAAAATTTGTGATAGAGTTTCGTAGTTATGGTGACCAAATTTGGGAAGCAGAATGTGAATCAGTAGAACCTGTTCAAACTGTTCTTACATCTGTTGATTCATTTCCAGGGCAGTGTAGAACATACCAGGAATTGATGGAATACTGTCAATGCCATGTTGCTGGCAGTTTGAAAATTGCCCCTGAAGGAACTGTTCTTTGCAAGAATCTGAAGCTCACAGAGTTTGTGGAGACATCACAATGATTAATACCGATGAGTTCTTTGCTACGTTTAGGGAACTAATTGCCAAAGCAAATGAAGGGGATAAAGAAGCAATTCAAAAGTCAGCATTAATTGCTACTTACACTTCAGTTCTAATCACAAACCTAAAACAACAGGTAAAAGATGTTAGTGCTCTTTCCTGGGAAGCAAGAAAGAGTCTAAAGGCTTTTTATCGCCTGAAGGGGCTTATTGCTCAATTGAAGGATTTTGTGGGTCCTTTAGGAGGTTGTGAAGATGAAGGCTAGATTCAAAGCGGATTTGTCACTCTCAAAAAAGTTAAGGGAAGGAAAAGTTGGTACTTTGTTTGGTGGGCCTAAATTTCTTGGGGATAAAATGGCAGTGGTGGCTAAGGTAAGTAGATTCTATGTAGTAGGAACAAAAAGTGAGGTGTTAGGGCACATTAAAAACAATGAATCTTTTGATTGTTATTGGACAACCTCTCCTCTGGCTGCGGCAGAACGGTTTAATTCCTTAGTTGAAAGAAAGATGAGAGAATCATGAAACTTGCTTTTTCTGATGTATTGTTGACTGTTCTACAAAGTGCCATTTACGCCAATCAGGAATCTAAAGAGAAGTTTGCAAAGGTTATGCTTGAACTTTTAGATGTTCTTTTGTGTTTTGATGACTCTTTGTACATATCCAGGACGTTTGATGCAATTCATGAGAAGTTTCTTTACCTGGATGCTAAACTTCATTTTTCTTGTGATAGTTTGGACAAATTTATGCAACTACAAGAAAAGGTCAATGAAATCTATATTCCTTTGGAAGTTGTGCAACCACCAGACGATGTGTTCATGATTACAAGTGTTTCTCTTAGACTCTTTAAGCAGTCTTTGTTAGAAGAAAAAGAGAGGAATAATGAAACTTAGAATTCTTCTTTTTGAGATATGTCTTTTCATTATGCTTTTCTTTTTATGGATAATTGAATCAGTAAGGAGACCAAAATGAAATTTGAGTTTGATGTTCCAGCACAATTGGGAGAACCAGTTTTCGTTATAAAGAAAAAGAATGTTTTTATTAAAACAGAAAAGTGTGAAGAGTGTGTTGGTAGGGGAGAAGTTTATGATGAAACCAAAGATATTTGGAGATGGTGCCCAAAATGTGATGGGCGCAAAACCATAGAAATTCATGAATACAGATACATTGTTTCTGACAGGTGTTATTTTGTTGGTGGTTATGCCATAAGAAAGATTAATGAAAAAATAACCGTAGACGTAGAATTGTGTGATTCAAACGACTACTATGTACAAAATAGTCCTATTGATCTTATTTTTCCAACCGAGGAAGCGGCTTTGATTAGGGCAAAAGAATTGGAGGCGTCATTATGACCTTTAATGTACCAGTATCTTTGGGAGAGAGGGTTTATGTTGTAAAGGGGAAGAAGGAGTATATTGGAACAGAAGAATGTACAAACTGCAACGGCAGGGGGGAGATTTATATTGAAGAAACAGATAAATGGATTTACTGTAAAGTCTGTAATGGTAATAAAAAGATTGATCAGTATAAAACTTATTACATCATTAAAAATGCTGTACTTTATGTGAGAACTTATAAAATAGGTATTAATACAGATAGTACTGAATACCTACTGGCTGAACTTTTTGATGGGAATAAGTACTGGGTCTGTGATGAGCCTGTTTCTATGGTTTTTGCATCTTATGCAGAAGCACTACAGAAAGTAAAAGAGCTTGAGGTGAATTGACATGGATTTAGTTCTAAGCGTACCCGTTCCTTTGGGTGGACAGTGTTATTACATCTACAAAGTAGAGAAAAAGCTAAAGGCAAAAAAGTGTACAAACTGCAACGGTCATGGTGAAATTTACATCGAAGAAACTGATAACTGGAAACAGTGCAATAAGTGTTATGGTTGTGGAGAACTAGAGAATTACAAGGATATTTATGATGTATATAATAAACCTGTTTACGCTAACCTTTACTACATTCAAACAAGAGTAAACGATACTCCAGTGACGTGGGTTGAGCTTTTTACTGAGGATGGTGCTTATGTAGCAGAAACAGATGTACTTAATGTTTTCTCAACTTTTGAGGAAGCACAACAAAAGGCAGATGAGTTAAATGCATATAACGATTGAAATTCCAGTAATGATGGGATACCCCTGTTATCTAGTAACTAAAAACTCTACATGTCCAACATGTCGTTCATTCATTGAATACGGGAAGTACATTGTAGAGGGTGTTGATTTAGACCTAAAAGTGAAGGAGTACATCATCTCTGAGGACGATCCTTATTCAGCAAAGGAGGCATTTCTATTTGCTGATGAGGAAGATTATGATTCTTTTCCCTGCACGCATATCTTTGCCTCTTTTGAGGACGCTCAAAAGTTTGCAGATAAGTTGAATGGCAACAAAGTGGACCCGTAATTCAATTGGCAGAATGCTGTCCTCATAAGACAGAAGTTAGAGGATCATACCCTCTCGGGTCCACCAAACAAAAAATGAGGTTAAAAATGAATGATACACAAAAGCTAATTGTAGAAACATTAACATCTCTTGGGGCAAAAGAAAAACCAATTACTATTGATGAATTAGTAGAAAACTCTAATCTAATTCTCAATGGTAGTCTCATGGCAGATTTGATGCTTTTAGAAATGAGTGAAAACGTTAGAAGGCATCCTGACATTAATTATAACCACTCATACATGGTGCTTAAGGAGCAATAATGTATCACGTAAAAGTGACAGATCAAAACTGTAAAACTAGAAATCATACAGATTGGAATAATGAAAAAGTAAACAGAGTGTCTGGAAAACTGTCATTTTGTAAGAAGGGAATACATTGTTATTCTGCTAGTTTAAAGAAAAGTGCTCTCTTTTTGGCTAGTTTTTTCAACAAACAGCACACAGACTTTTGCTCACCAAGGTTCTTTCACTTTGTAGTAGACGATTCCTCTGACATGCTTATTGGTTATGACAAAACTGTGGTAAGAGCCGGACATGTTGAAAACGAACTCTTTCCTGAAACGTATTCTGACACCTTTAAACTTGACTTTGTATATAGGTGCATAAAACGTGTTTGTGATGTTCCATGTGTATGGCACAAAGTACTAACTAATCTTCGTGCTGACAATATTAAAGATGCAAAGAGGAACTACGAACATGTAGACATCCTTGGTAGGAACTCAACTACAGATTCTGTTTTGTATAAGTTCAATGAGTGCTTGAATGACTTCTGCATTCTTGGATATTGTAATTTTAACGGTCTTGCATACTCACTAACTCAAATATCATACCAAGAAACGTGTAGTTTGTGTTCTGGTGTACTGGACTATGACATTAACTGGAAACTAAATGATTATGGAGTAAAATAAAGTGAATTGGAACACCAAAATAATTAGTGTCAAATATTTTGATGAAAATAAAACAACTTATGCTGAAGTAATAGAAGAGAGTGGCAAGTTTTCGGCATCTTTTTATGGATCAGCCTTCCTCAGGGCAAGGGAATCATGTGAAAATCTGGGAACAGAGTTATTGTTTTTTCTTTTTGATAATGATGACAAAACCATTGCACCGTGTTTTGACACCCTTGAAGAGGCACAGATATTTGCAGAAACTAATTTTTCTAACTCTATTCAGTTTATGAAAAAGGTGGTTGAAGAAAGCATTAGAGGATGTAGTGCTTGGTGTGATAAAGACGGAAATCTTTGGATTCCTTATTATCGGTCTGGGCATGAAGATTTTGATGTAGGTATTTTTTGTCCCAAACTGGATAAAACAATTAATGGCTTTACAGATGGGGAAAGAATAGAAAACCTTTCTGATCTTGTTCCTCGGTAAACTAAAAATGAATATAACAAAGTGGATGAATCGCGCACAACAATTGAGTAAAAAGAGCACCTGTACAGAATGGGGAATTGGTGCAGTTTATATTGTAGGAGGTAAAAATAAAGGAGAAGGATTTAATCGGTATTCTGCAAAATTTGAGACAATTTCTAAACGATTTGGAGTTCCTTTTTTCTCTCTTCATGCTGAAATGGATGCCATTTTCTCCTCAGGATGTATAGAAGGAGGCACACTTTTCGTCGCGGGCATCAAAAACAATGGAAGGAAGGTAAATTGCAAGCCGTGTAAGTCGTGCATGAAGGTGATTTCGCATCTAGGAATAAATGTGTATTACGAAACAAAGGAGGGCATCCAATATGTTGGGTGCTGACATTGAATTTGAGCTAAAACGAAATAACAGGTTCGTTTCGGCGTATGATGCTCTTTCTAATTGTCGTGTTATTGATGGTTGTTGGGATGGTTGTGAAAGTTGTTCAGAATGTGAAGACAGAAATACAGACTGGGACTGTAACAGGCCAGAAGATGTAGAATGCGGTGGAAGAAATTGTGATGGGTGTGAGTGGGGAGAAGAAACGGCCTGTTCTAATTCGGGGAATTCTGGAAATGGAGACATTTATTCAGAAATTGGTTGTGATGGACGAAGAGAAACCGGGGAATTGAGGCCTCCTCCTGGAAATTCCTGGCAGGAAATTTCCAGAAATACTAAAAATCTGGTGCGTAGACTTATTGACTCTATTGGGGATAGATATGATATTTACTCTGGTCCTTTCTTTGATTATGCCATTGGAGGCCACATTCACTTCTCTGAAGTAAACAGGTACAAATATGACATTCTTCCTCGTCTTGATTATTACTTGGCTATGCCCTTAGAAGAATTGATGATTCCTTCATTAAACATCAAGAGAAAGAAGTCCTATGGTGCCTATAGCTCCTCAGAACCTAAAGATTGGGGATGGGAATACAGAACTCTCCCCTCTTTCATCATTAATGAAGACTTAGTGGATTTCGTTTACTGTGTAACAGAAAAAATTGTAAAAACAGTTATCAGCAATGAGTCCTTTCCTTATGGGTCATCGTTTGATAGTGATAGTTTGGAGGATATTCATAAATTCTGGGGTAAGTACGTTTTTGATGAGTGTAAGTATGCCAAGTACCTTTATGGACTTTTGCGCTCTGGAAGGACGTTGCCTAATGTAGATGCAAGTATCAATAACAACTGGGTCCACAAAAAGACATCAAGTTTCATCTTTTCTAAGGAAGTTATTCCAGTAGACTTAATTCGCTTGAATGCCAATTGTGATAAAGTGTATGTTTATGGTCTAAGTGGATCAAAAGGAAAGGACCTAATCTATACATCAGGGGTTGAGTTTTCTCCTGAGTTCTTACAGGAAATTGCATACAGGAGATACACCATTGTAAAAGGAATTTCTGGTTCCGCTGCTCCTTATCGGCGGTCAATTGGATTCTCTAAGAACATGAGAATTAATTCTTACGGAGAAGTACTAGATGGAAGTTTCATTACAGACATTCTAAATAGCATTATTACAACTAATGAAGTACCAAAGAGGCTAACTAATGTGTAGGCTGTATGTGGTTACTCGAAGAGTTCCTCAAAAAGTACTAGAAAAGAACATGAAAGTGCTGGAAGATTCTTGTGGTGGAAATGGTAATGGTCTTGGTTGGTGGGACAATGGAAAAAAGATTGAGAAGGGTGTAAAAAAGACCTGTGAGGAGTTATCTAAACTTGCTGCGGTAGGGCCATATCCAAAACTATTTCATACTAGACTGGCAACTCATGGAGGAGTTTTTGATGATTTGTGCCATCCCTTTGACGCAGGAGATCATATTGTAGCTCACAATGGGATTTGGTCTTCTTACGATGATGCTAAATGGACTCTTCTTGGAAAAGAAAAGACTAGGGATATTGTATCTGCATCTGATTCTTTAATTGCCGCTATGCTAATTAAACACTTTGGGGATGATGTATTAGACCTGATTGATAGTGGAATGTGGGTAACAATTGATAAAGATGGAAGTGCTCTACTTTGGAATTTTGGAGGTTCTTTTTACTTCTGGAAAACTCGTTGGGGCTGGAACTATGCCTCAGAAGTTTTGGATGAAAAGTCAGAAGTAACAAAGTGTATGAGATCAGATACTGGAAGTGTCATCTTCTTGGGAAAAGAGCCCGAGGTTTTAAGAGGAAAACTTATTGAAACTCCTGTTCCAATAAAATACAGTGGTGGGGATTGGGAAGGGCATGTTACATGGAATCATGGTAAACACGTTCATGGAAAACCTGTAGTTAACGCTGAATTTGATCCTGAGAAATGTTTAGGAGATTGTGGTCAATGCAATGAAAATTCTTGTGAGTATTGGGATTCTATGGTTTTTGATGACCCATTTTCAACTCAACTAAGGAAGTCTCATGTTAAAAATCACGAATCACGCTTGGGAAAGGATAAAGATGAGGTTCGGATGGTCAAATCAGAAAATAAAACAGGAGAAGCAGGAACTGCTTGAAACTATAAAAAGAGAGGAGCAATTTTGGGATAAGTTTCCAGTAAAGGTAGTAAGGGGTGGAGTAGTCTACATTATCACAAAAGACGAAAATAGATACAATGTGTTAACAGTACGATTAAAGGAAGAGAGTGAATGAATAGTTCAAATGTAACAAAGGTAGATTTTAATGACATTATTCTGGACTCTGAAGTTCTTTTGAATGTGCGAGAAGATGGGTCTGGTAATGGTCTTCACGAAATGGATGATTTAGTTTCCTCCATTAAAGAGGTTGGGTTATTGCAACCTCTTTCAGTCTTGGATGTTCGTGCAGGAAACGAACACACTCTCGTTCTGGTGGCAGGATTTAGGCGCTACCATGCCATTAAAAAGATTCGTGAAGAAGATGAAAGTCTCTTTGAGAAAGTAGAGGTTAAAAAGTTCTATGGAGATGCCACTACTGCTCAAGTAATTAACCTCATTGAAAACCTTCAGCGGCAGGACCTAAAACCTCATCAAGTATGTAAGGGCATCTATAACCTCTCTCAGAAAAAACTGTCTCAGGCAGAAATTGCCAAACAAATCGGTAAGACACAGGGCTTTGTGTCTCAAATGTTGAAGATTTACAATGGGCTTTCTTCTGAAGCGTGGCTTCTTTTTAAGAGAGGAGAACTCACTGTTTCAGGGGCTCTTGAGCTAGTAAATGTTTCTGAGGAGGAGCAGGATAAAGTAGTAGAAGAGATCAAAGAAGTAGAAGAAACAGAAATGCCCAAGCAAGAAAAGAAAGAGGCAAAAAATAAAGCAATTGATAATGCTACGGGTAGGATTAGATACGTAGTAACACCAGGAGGTTGTAATCAAATCTATGAAGCAATTAAAGTACATGGAATTAAATCACAAACTGAAGAGTACACTTGTGGTGCATTAGACATTCTTGCCTGGATTTTGGGGCATCAAGACCTACCATTTGAGATTGAGGTGTAATATGATTCTTAAAGATGGTCAGCAGGTAGTAATCCATTTTCGTTTCTACAAGGCAGACTGTGCCATTGACCCAAAGTTTGAAGTACAACAAAAGGGAGGAATTACCTGCGTAATTGAAAGAGTAGGAAAAACTATTACTTATGATTACGCATTCTGTTCTCCTGATGATAACTTTTCCAAGAAAATGGGCAGGAAACGGGCGAAGAAACAGGTGTTTACCAACTCTTCCCTAGAACTTCCTCAATCTAAACCAGAGTTGTTTGTAAATGCAAAAAACTACCTATTGTTTCACGCGAAACATACAATCTGGCTTGAGAAATCAATTAGAATGATCATTCATCCTTACTACAGACTATGTGCGGAGTATCCAACAAAAGACACTCCTCATTACAAGAACATCTCTGCACGACTAACTTAGGAGAATACTATGAAATACAGACTTGATGTTCCAGCAAAACTTGGTAGTACCGTTTATGTTGTAGACACTTTTTGGGAAGAGGTTAAAAACTCTGTAGATTGTGGGTGTTGTGGTGGTTTAGGAGAAATTAAGGGAAAAGATAAAAAGACATATCCTTGTATGCACTGTTATGGAAAGGGGAAAATAGACACATCAGGAGAAGTTGTTGCAATACAAGAGTACAAAGTAGATGGTTACACACTTTCTGATGATGGAGTAACTGCGATATTATGCCTTCTTGGAGAAGGTCAAGAAGAATTTAAGTTACATGAGTTCTTTATCTCAAAAGAAGATGCACAAAAAGAATATGATAGATTAATTAAGGAGCACTAAAATGCCTGACTATTTTGAAAGTGGTTTTTCAGTAAAACTGCCAATGTGGCATGGTTTGGGAATTGTCTTAGACCAATATCCTAATGATGCTAATGATGCTGCACATATTGCTGGATTAGATTGGACAGTTTCTCTTGAACCTCTGATGTGTTTAAACACAGAGATTCGTGATTACAGAGGAATTGTGCGCAGTGACAACCAGCATGTATTGGGTGTTGTCTCTGGAAAATACAAGACAGTACAAAACATTGAGATGTTTAAGTTCATGGAGCATCTTATTGATGATGAGAACGTTAAGTTTGAGACAGCAGGTTCTCTCAAGAACGGACAAATTGTTTGGGCACTGACAAAACTTCCTAAGGAAGAGTATGTAATTCCCGGCACAGATGACAAAAACGAAGTCTACTTGATGGTGTCTACAGGGCATGATGGTAAAACCCCATTCCGTTGCACTGTTTCCGGAATTAGGACAGTGTGTTGGAATACTTACTCTCAGAATATTCGAGAGGCTGTTGCTTCTTGGTACATTATTCATAAAGGAGACCCCACAAGTCGCGTTGAAGAGGCCAAGGAATCTCTTGGTCTGGCGATTAATTGGGCGTCTGAATTCAGGGACATCTCCATTGCACTGTCTCAAGAATACGTTTCAGAGCAAAAAGTAGCTGACATGGTGAATCACCTATTTCCAGTAGTGGATGAAATGCCAAAGAAGGCCAAGACTATCACAGAGAAGAACCGTCTGCTGCTCCACCAGCTTATTAATAATACTGAGGTGCGAATGCCCACCATTGCAGGTACAGGATGGGCTGCATTTAACGGTGTCACTGAATTGGTGGATTGGCACTCTCGCACGAAGGGCAATAAAATGGAACGTATCTTTGAAAAGGCATTCTTTGAGAACAAGAATGAGCTTAAAAACAAGGCTCTAGATTTCCTCATGGCATCTTGAACTGAATGACAGAAACTTTACTAAATCTTTAGTATAATCTTTTGCTCAAGTATTGATTGAGTGCTCAATACTTGATAACTTTCTTGAGACAATCGTGAGGAGTCTTTACATAATCTTTATGTAAATTGTCTGTGACAGAGGGCGTGTTATAATATACGCCCTCTGTTGCAGGAGGTGAAAAATGAACCACAAGAAGCTAGCACCACAACTACTAACAATGAAGGGTGCAGACTTAAGTCCATACGATTATCGTGTCTTGATGTATCTTTTAGGTATTTCAGACCACACACTCATATGTATGCCCAAGATTGAATCAATTGTTGCAATAACAAATATCTCCAAAAGACAAGTAATTATCTCCATGCAAAAACTTGAAGACCAAAAATTGATTACTTTTTTGCGCCCAAGTGGGTTGGACAAGCGATCAAAACTCTATAAAATTAACTTTTTTGTGTCTGAAAACGGGGTCATTGAAAATGCTCTAATCGCCGAAAAAGATGGTGTTTGTGATGCACCAAAGAGTGAAGACACACTATATGATGAAGAGGGAGAAAACACGGCGATAGGTGCATCTCCTGCAAGCACCCCCCTAGAACCCCCCTATAGGGAGTACGAATTAGAAACACACTTCTCGCCCGGCGTTTCCGCCGGGACGAGTTGTGGGGTTAAAAACCTTACGACTTCCCCAAAATTTGTTTCAGGAAAAGTGTTTGAAGAAGAGAAGATTGGGGTAAAGTCAAAATGCGTTACCGCTCCTCAGGAGGTTCACGAAGCTGCGCTTCGATCAGGAAAACCATCATCCCTTTTAGATTTTTGGCGCTTGCTCTACGAGCAGAATTTTGGTATAATGTGCGTGCTCGCCAAAGGCCAGAAGAATTATTCAATTCTCAGGAGGGCTTTAGCAAACTTCCGTAGTCATGGCGATTTGATGGTAGCCATGCGCTTTGCGGTTAATCGCTTCAAAGACGAAGAACCTTTGTTCCCCGGTTCAGAGTTAGTGCGCCCAACATTCTCCATGTTTGCCTCGGAGGCTGTGGCGCAACGAATTATCTCCCTTGTGATGGAAGACTCCTTTTGGAGGAAGAGTCGCTATAAATACAATTTGGTCGCGTTAGGTGACCAAATGGAAAACGTATTTCCGTCGGCGGAATTGGAGCGAATGAAAAATGAGTAAGGAGTGGGGTGTCAATGGACTTTTCTGAAGATGTTGGTTGTAGCACTGCACTTTTTGTTGGTTTGTTGTTGTTTCTTTTATCATTTTTTATGAAGATTCCTGACAGTGTGTATATTTTCTCTTTTGTTTTTGTTTTGGTAATGTTTGCTTTAAGCTATGTTTTTGAGTTTATCAAGAAGTTGAGGGGAAAGGAGCTTTTAAATAAAAATGAGTAATTTTTGCATGGGAATGGACTTAGACAAATACTTGGATTATGCGTGGGGAAATCTTGTAGTTGCTTTAGGAAGAGGAAATGCTAAACAAGAGTTAGGGTCAATAATTGTGCAGGTTGTAGAAGCCACATTTCAGCGAGGAATAGAGGAACAGAAAAAGAGGATGAAAGATGAAAAAGATTCCAATTAGCGGTTCAGAGAGTGGTCGCTTTGAGAAAGCTTCCATTACATTAGAAGATAAATACATGCAGGAGGCAAAATCTACATTGGAGAAGTGCAGTTTAGACACAAGAGAGCTTGAATTTATTGTGGCTAAGTTTCTAAAAGATGATGATAGGGATAAGGTTGTAATTGTCAATGACGGCAAGAATTGCCGTGTAGTTTATAACCCTAAAGGAATTGAAGTAGAAATTATCAATGTTGGACAACGTTTTGTTCCTCCAGACATTGTGCATCAAGAATGGCACAGCAAAGAAGAAACAAAGAGTTACTTGGAGGACTTTAGGCCATGAACACATTAGAAGAACTAATCAGTCAGTTAATCTTTAATGAATATTTTTGTAAGTATTGTGGTATAGCGCCTCCACCAGGAGGTTGTGAAAGTTGTGATGGTTATTTTCTTAGGGATGATGCAGAGCCTGTTGAATTGGATTACATAAAAATAGTCCCTATCGCAAAAGGAGTTTACCCAGCAGTAAGGACACTGGTACTGTATGACAAGAAACAAGGATATGTAATTGCGTTTAAACTTGTAAAACACCGTTCTCTTAGTAGTTCATATTTTGTTGAAATGATCACTGGGACTTATGATGAATATTACTGGATTGATGCTACCAGCAAAGCACTCGCTACTATTTTTCCTGCTCCTTGTGTGAAGATTGAGATTCAAGATGGAGTATTAGCAGTAACAAAAAAGCCAGAAGGGTTAAAAGTAATAATCGTTGATTATGATGGAGTAGTTGAGAGTGTAGAGGTAATTGCTACCAACGTAAAGGTGGGTTAAAATGTCTAATATTGAACAGTACATCTATGATATTTACTTCAGCAAAGAGTTGTGTAAAAACTGTAAAGTGGTCAAAGATTTCGATAGGCAGTGTGCAGGCTGTGTTGGGTTTTTCCTTAGAGTTCCAAATAAAGAAGTTACAGTTAATGGGTTGTCTTTTAGGCATATTGGACGTGCATCAACTACCTATTGGAATGTTGACAAGTTCTTGATTTATGACACCAATTCTGGTAGGATTTTATATTTCCAAGTAAGGTATGGGGACCCAAAAATCATTGCCCTACAGTTTTTAGAAGACCCATTTCGATGGGAGGAAGTACTTAAAGATACACGGGATAGGCTTCTTCCCAAGAAGGATAAAAAGAAGTTAGTTATCAATGTTAGCGGTAGCATGATTTCAGTGGCTGAAAAGCCAGAAGATTTGGATGTAATTATAAGAACAGTCAATGGTGAAACAGTTCTATAGTTTTGAGTGCCGGTGTGGCGAAACTGGCTTCCGCGTCCGCCTCAAGAGCGGGTGTCCTTTAGGACATGAGAGTTCAAATCTCTCCACCGGCACCAATAAAAAGGAAAACCATGAAAAGCAAAGAGTGGATGTTTAAGTTCGAGGATGAATTCTACGCCTTAGGCCCCATTCAGTACAAAGAACCAAAAGAAGAAGCAGAAGTGTTAGAAGAAATCAGAATGACTTACTTTCCAATGGAAGTTGATATTTCAGAAAAAGTCTCTGTGTGGCCTTATGTGAGGTGGTATTAATGGCAAAGTACAAAGTGAGTAGCGGTGAATGTCTTGGAGGAAATGTTGGTGATTTAATTGAGTGCGAAGTTGTTGTTTATTTGGGGGGCGTGGCGCTTCTTCTATTTCCAGAGGATGAAGATACTTGTGCAAGTTTAAGTTTTGGAGTTTTGGATAAAGATGGTTTTTATACCAGAGTAGAAACAGTAGACGATGCTTTTGTGGTTCTTCCTGATAATTATGTGTTTACAGAGAATGACCACATTTCTGTATTGGTAATTTCTAAACGTTAAAGGAGCAATAAATGTACTTTATCTTAGCAGCTATTTTGGCAGCAAACCCTTATACAGACCCACTTCAGAATCATGCTTACAGAGCCTTGCATGGTGAATGGGGACCAATTAAAGAACAGTGGAAAAGAGATGCCTATGATATTGTTCTTGAGAGGAATATTAAATGTTGTGGTAGGGCTTATTTAACTTCATACGGTCCGTGGGACCCACCAAAAATGTATGGTGGCAAATGGGCATCAGACGATTCAAGAGGTCCTTGTCTTTTGGATGATACGATGTGTGCTGCAAATCCAGAAGTAAAATTTGGGACTTTAGTTTGGGCAGCAGGAGAGTTTAGGATTGTGAGGGACCACGGAGGAATGGTAAAGATTAAGTACGCTAAACAACATGATAAGAGAAATACATTTAACTTTGATTACCATTGTCATGATAGGGATAGGTTTCATTCAGAAAGTACTCCTTGTGCTGTTCTTCCGGGTGATTGGAGGGACTAATGGAAAAGATGAAAGTATTAATAACTAAAGATTGGGGAGGCAAAGAGAGTACAGTTATGTGTTCGGTTTTGGCATCATATGGACAAAATGCACTGGTTTATGTCCCTAAAGTGCGTTCAGGGCAACTTGGTGGTTATATTAGGGTTGCTAAGTTCACAGACACAAGCAATGACACTTTGATTACCCATGATTTTGAATTAGTTTTTCTGAAAAAAGAAAGCATTCTCAGCTTAATTGGAAAATTAGAAGAGATTAGTAAGGTGGTAGATTGATGGCTATTTTAACGTTTTCTGAATGGATGGGTGATACTTGGGGAGATGTGGATTACAACGAGGAGTGTAAAGTTTTAGTTGATGGCGGAACCAGCGCGGTTTTATACTTTCCTCCTGAAGGTAGTGAGAATGGTTATCTTGTAATCGCACAAAAGAGGAAGATTGGATTGTACTATGTAAAGATAAAACACAGGTTTTATATCAATAAAGAGTGTGCAGAGCATTTGGCACAGAATCTATTAAAGCTGTTCGAGGAATAAAGATGAAATTCAAACGAGGTCATAGCACAGTAAAACTCACAGGTAATGCGGCCAAAAGGGTTAACCAGGCAAAGAAGTTGTTTAAGTGTTTTAAGGAGGCATAGATGCTCCCTTCAACGAAGAAACTTTATCAGGTTCTGGATACTTGGGATAGTCACAAGAAAAAGCAGTTTGTAGATGGGTATGAGGGTAGAGAGCCTTCTAATGATGTTTATGACATGTTAAAAGAATATACAAAAGATTCTTGTCAGTTAAATAAAAATGCTTTAGTTGAAGATGTTTATTTTGCTTTGAGTACTGGATTGGATACCTCCTCAAAATACGCAGATTGGTTATTAGGGGAAGATTAGTTTTTGCCCCTTTAGGGGTATACCTCAACAAAAGGATGGTGAAAACCCCTCCCTATTTACAATTGAGTGTGAAATGGCGCTGATAATGAGGTAAGTCCTTGCACGGGAGGGGGAGGGGTAAAACCCTCCCCCTGCAAGAAAAGAGGATAATATGAAGGAATATGTTGTGTATTCAGAAGCAGTTTATTTTCAGAAAAGATATGTGTTTGCTAATTCAGAAGAGGAAGCAAAAGATAAAATCATTAATGACATTGATTCTGAGATTGATGTTGTTGATTTAGATTATAAGTGTTTAGTTGAAGAAACTCGTGATGTGTGGAGAGTGGAGAAGTTATGATTTACAACATTGACACAAAGTTTGAAATTGGTGATTTGTTTTATGTTGTTAGGTATAGATATGATTACGATTTGATCACTTGTTCTTTTTGTGGTGGAGATAAGAATGTTGTAGGTAAAAATAACGAGGCTTTACCCTGTCCTTCTTGTTTGGGGAGGGGGGCTGCTTCTGTTGAGCGTGGTAGTTATGATGTGATTCAGGACGTTTACCAGGTAACTGGATTTCATGTTTCTATTCTTAGTGATATTGATATTGAGGTTTTAGATTATAGGGAATGCGTGGAGGAGTCTTTTAATCTTGATAGTTGTTTTTCAACAAAGGAAGAAGCACAAAAAGAGGCGGATAAGAGAAATGGAGTTTAAAACAGAGTTTAATATAGGAGACAAGTTTTTTCCAATAGACATTGATTATGATGATGATAGATGTTTTTGTCCAGAGTGTGAAGATAAGTGGGCGTCTCAAAGAACTGGTTGTTCAATTTGTGGAGGTAAGGTAAGAATCTATTCGTTCTTTTGGAAAGTGGGGGAAGAGAGAACTGTACATGGATTTTTTGTGAATAAGGAAGGAATTAATGTTATCTATGATTCCTGTATTTCTGATGAAGACGATGATTACTGGTGGCCTCAATATGAGTGTTATAAAACAGAACAGGAAGCACTAGAAGAAGTAGAGAAACGGAATAAAGAAACTATGGAGAGTAAGAATGCCAAAGTTTGAAGTAATTCAATCAGTGTCATTCACAAGCAGTTTTTATGTAGAGGCGGAAACAGAAGGAGATGCAGTTGTAAAAGCAAAGGAAATGGACAAGGAGTGTCCTGCTCTTTCCAATTGTATTGCAGACAATTATGATGAAGATTGGCAAGCATTCATTGTGGAGGAAGATAATGCCAAAATTAATCCTTAAAGAAAAAGGATTGAAAGGTCTTTTTAGTGGAAATAAAGATTTTGAGTGTAAAGTGCTTTTAGAAGACAGCAATGTGCCATTGGCTTTGATTTCTGTACAATGTATGGATGGCTCTAATCCTACAGAATTTGTGTTGTTGATTGCGGAGAAGAGAAGTGATGATGATTACCAATTAATGGAGACATCACCAATTGATTCTGAAGATAGTGCAACAATTTATGATTGTTTTTTGACTGTTAAACCTGGAATTTCAATTAGTATTTTTAATAAAGGAGAAGATAATGCCAAAGTATGATATTGTAAAGAAGATTCCATATATCATTACTTATAAAGTAGAAGCAGACACAGAAGAGGATGCCTTAAAAATGGCAAAACTAATGGAAGAAGGAAGCACACCACCAGATTTTGAAGATTTCGTGGATGATGAATCAGAGTGGTTCGTTTACGAAGATGAGTTTGTGGTAGAAGTAGAGAAATAGTTTTGTGCGGGGCAGTAGCTCAGTAGAAAGTAGCGAATCCCTTCTAAGGATTAGGTCGAAGGTGCAATTCCTTCCTGCCCCACCAATTAAAAAAGGAATAACATGTATCTTATAGTGTTTGAAGATGATGATTGTTTTGAAAGTAGTTTTGACACTTTTGAAGATGTGTTAACTGACTTTGTAGAACATTTTGATAGTAAAAAACATTCTGCAGAAGACATACAAAGACAGATTTTTGGTTGGTTGGATAGTTACAGAATCATAAAGATTGAAGAAGAAGTTAGTACAGAATGTATGGCAAAATCATTAAGTCTTGGAAAGATACAAGAGATTCTTGATAATCTCCACAATGTTTCTCCAAAACAAAAACTTGAAAGACTTCTCAATGAAAAGAGAACTTTGACCAAGGAAATTCATCAACTAAGGAAAACAATGGAGCATTAAAATGGCAGGTTATAGAGTAGTTAAGGTGTTAAGAAATGGTTCTCGTGTATCAGTAGTGCTTCCTTCGTGGCATCCTCTTTATCGAGTGTATCAAAGAAACGGTAAGAATCAGACGGTAAAGACTTCTCTGTTGTTTTCAAAGTTACGTGCGGCATACGAGTTTATTCAGCGACATTATGAAGATTACCCTGAAGAGTGGTCAAAGTTACATCCTGGTGAATTTGTAGAAGTGTGGTCGGCAACACACAAGAAACAAAAGAGTCAGTACACTGTTTATAATTGGAGAGCCTTTACATATAAGGGTAATTGGAAACAAATGTATCGTAATTGGATGAATTTTACACGAATTTGTAGATTTGTTAAGTCTTTAGGTGTGAATGATTTAGAGAACGAGATAGGCAAGGTTTACTTTTTTGGATTTAAGGGCAACAAAGTTGCTCACACATTCTTAGCAGAAGATGTTACTTTAGACAAGAAGTTGGCAAAATATAACCATAAAGATGGATTTGTTTATTATGACAATTAAAGAACTAATTGAAAAACTAAAAGAGTATGATGAGAATTTAGAAGTTTATTTACACAATTATTGTTATGATGGATTTCCAGTTGTAGGTATGTTTTTAGCCAATGTTAGGTCAAGAGAAGAAGTAGAAGAACTAGGTCAAGTGCCCTTTACATATGATGCAGAAGAAATTACGTTTGATGGGGACGGTAAACCCGTGTTGGTAATAAGCGATGAGGTGGATTGATGGACAAACTACAAGAAATTGAGAAAAGGTTAGAAAAAGCAAAAAGCGGAATTGGTCCAAAGAAGATATTGGCAGGATTAGTAATAGATGATGTTGATTATGAGTTCTTCATTCATGCACAGGAAGACATTGAGTATTTACTAAATGAAATAGACTGGTTAATGTGTGAACTTAGTAGTGGTGACTAGGAGAATAACAATGGGATGAAATCAAAGGGTTTAGTGTTAAAAGAGTATCCTAAGATAGCTTTAGATGTTGAGTTGTTTTGTAAAGGCATTCTTCATAAGTTTGAGTTTCCTCAGTTTCTTTATTCTATCGGCAGAAAGTATAACTTTGTTTTCTTTTGCAGGAAGGGGGTTTTCATTCTAAGACCACCAGAGGGTATGGTCAGATTCTCTGATGAAGACTTATCTTCTCTGTGTGAAAGGATGGGAATTTGGGTATTCTATACTTCCAATCCACATATTCTTAGCAATTGCAGATACTACGCACGTAGTTGGACAGGAGAGGTATGAATCCTGAAGTTTGTTTTATTACAAAGGTGATCGAGACTGAAGGAATGTCACAGGCCATGCGCCTGGGAGCAAAACTGGAGCATTTTCTAGGTTATTCTAATGTGTGGAACTGGGTACTGGACTTTTATGAGGATAACGGGTACACACCAAAGCTCCCAACAATTACTGACGTTTTCAATGACTTTGTTCCAGAACAGTGTCCTGAGCAGTTGGATTTCTACTTTAGTGAAATGCTTTGGCGGAGGGACAAAGCGCGTTACATTGAGTATGTTAAGGAATTAACTACATCCTTAAAAGAAGAAGATAGGATAAAACCTGTAGATTTAACGTCCAATCTCTACAAACAAGTAATCTGCAGTCGTGGCGGCAGCAAGGACATTGATAGTGAAGAAGAAATTAAGAATGCAGAAGATACCATTGCTTACTTAAAGGACTACTTTAAGTCTTGTTATCCTACAGGATTTGAACGTGCAGATATAGAGTTTGGTGGTTGGGGCAAGGGTGAGTTCGTTGGGTTAATGGGTCCACCATATGTAGGAAAGACTTGGGTGCTTCTTAATTCCATAGACGCAGCAATAAGGGCAGGATACAAAACTTTACTTGTTAGTTGTGAGATGTCTCCTAGTAGGGTATGGTACAGGTATTTAGCTTATCACCTTAGAATTCCGGCGAAGAGGATGTTGCAAGGTAGACTAACAGATCAAGAAATTAATGATGTAAAAAGTAAGTTAGACACCATTAGAAATGATGGTAAGTTAATCATTGTTCCTCCTTCTTCTGTTAGTGGAGGCGCAATGGACGCCATTCGTAGAAAGGTTTATGAGTACAGCCCTGATGTTGTGTATATTGATTCCTGGAAGATGTTAGACCCAAAGACTCTTTATAGTAGCAGGTGGGAACGTTTAACAGAGCTAGCAGAAGAGACCAAGTACTTTGCTTTAGAGATGGATATTCCAGTAGTTGTAACTCACCACGTTGGTCGTGAGGGTTCAAAACGGAAGCAGGGAGCAAGGTTTGAAGATGTTAGTGGAAGCTTTGATATTCTTGGATATTTAGACATTTGTGCTTTCGTGGCCTCTAATGACGAGTTGAGGCAGAAGAAACAGGTTGGTCTTCTATTCAGAAAAGTTAGGGATTTTGAACCTTTTTCCTTTACAATGACTTTTGAAATCAATGAAGGAAAACCCATGAAAATGGCGGAGAAGGTTTGGGTGCTGGAAACAGCCCAAAGAGAGAAAGGAGATTTTCTCTCAGATTCAGAAGTAGACAACATTGTGGAAGAGGGATTCTTTTGAGGGCAGCGGACATAGAAGGATTAGGGATTACTGTTGTAAGAGAATCCAATGAAGAGTTGTTGTGCTTGTGTCCTTTTCATTCTGATACAAAACCTTCTATGAGTATTAATGTTGAGAAGGGAGTTTGGATTTGTTTTGCTGGGTGTGGTAGTGGTTCTATCAGGGGTTTGGCAGAAAGACTCAAGGTACAGTTAAAGGAAAGCTCACCAGCAGAAGTAAAAGAAACAAAGAAAAAAGATTACACAAGACTTTGGGATAAGAGAGTTTTAGCATTTAATGACAAGTCTGTTTATCAGTATTTGAAGAGTAGGTTTATTGCAGATGAAAGTATTTATAGATTTAATCTTTCAGCCTGTGATGGTTATCTAATATTTCCAGTAACATCCATAGGAGGACAACATGTAGGAATGCTTTTGCAAAAAGTGGACGATGGTCATAAGGTAGGAAAGGCTATTAGTCCCTTTGAGAATAAGTCTCTCCATTTGTACGGTCTGTATGAGACAAAAGATGTGTTTGGCTCCCCTGACCCTACAGTTATTGTGGAAGGCCCAATTGACGCCATTAGAGTGGCACAGGCGGGATTTAGAGTTGGGGCATTAATGGGTTCAACGTTGTCATTGACACAAGCAGCTTTATGTGATTTCCCATGTCTGTTTTTAGATTATGACGAGGCTGGATATAAAGGAACCTGCTCTGCCATTAACACTTTTCTTTCGTTGGGTGTTTTTCCAACAGTAGTGAATTATGAAGGGTGTGCAGTAGGGACAGACCCAGGAAGCTTAAATGAAGAGAGAATTTGGGAGCTAATTAAAAACAGAGAATCCATAGACTTTAGGATGTGAGAGATGACTATTTTTGATTCCATGATGTTGGCTATAGACGACGAGTTGAGTCTTCCTTATTTACATTTTGTTCATATGTTTTTAGAAAGGGTTAATTTCACTCAGTTTTCGTCCAACTATACGGAGATAGCCAACATACTTGACAGGGTTAATTGTAGGATTGATGCTATTAATGGTGGTATGCACGATAGTTTAGAAGACTTAGAAGGATTGATGAAGTTCATGAAAAATGAAGTGCGCAGTCGAACTATAACAACAGAGGTGTAATGATGGACATTTATGAGCGTATGATTGCAGCAGTAGAGTCACAATATCATTCCTATGTAAGTCTTTACTTTGTCATGGACTTTTTGGATTGTGTTGCTGCTGGTATGTATGGTAAGGATAGAGAAGAGTTAGTCAGGGTGCTTGATTTCATTGAGGTTAAGAAAACAGCATTAGAGGGGACTAAAACAAAGAGTGCGTTGCGTGATGTTGTAAACGTCTTAACCTGCTTTCAGCGCACGTTTGAATCTTAGTTGTAGATTAAAAAAGATGTTTATGATATAGTAAGGTGTGGTAAACTCTGTTTAAGGGTAAGTTGTTCTCTTATCAAGCAGAAGACGTTAGGCGTATGCTGAAGTACCGTAATTGCATTAATGCTTCAGCGCCGGGTGTGGGTAAGACGGTGGAGGTGTTGGCTCTATGCGAATACCTCCTACAAGAGAAGGCAAGTAAGGTAGTTGTTTTCTGCTCTAAGTACTCTGAGTGGATAAAGATGTTAGCCAAATTCACAGACTCCAAAGCTGTTTTGTTTCATGGCACACCAGAGAAAAGAAAGAAGCTATATCAGGAAGACTTCAAGTACTTAGTTTGTACTTATGGGACTGCCATCAATGAACTTGATTTCTTAAGAAAAACAGTAGATGAGACTACAGTAGTAATTTGTGATGAAGTCCACAGAATTAAATCCAAGAAAAGTAGACGAGCTAAATCGTTAAAAACACTTTCCCTTTTCGCGAGAAATAGAATTGGGATAAGTGCTACACTCATTTGGAATAGGCTGGATGATTTGTTTGGAGCATTTGAATGGGTTGATCCAAATTACTTGGGAGCATGGGGTTCTTTCAAAAACATGTACATTGAGTCTAATGATTACAACCAGATTGTTGGTTACAAGAATTTAGATGTTTTAAGAGAAAGAATTTCACCAGTAATTATACGCAGAAACTCTTCAGACAAAGAAGTAGCAGAGGAAATGCCAGAGCTTCAGGTGATTGAAGATTATTGTGATTTTGAAGAGAAGCATTTAAAGTTAATGCAGCAGCTTTGTATTAAGATTAGAAGTTCTATTCAGAATTCAACAGACAATTGGTACAGGTCACCTGAGGTTTTTAAGCACTTAACTGCAGCAGATGTTGCTACCGTGTGTCCCATTCAGTATGGGTATGATGGGTCTAAGATTAACTACGTGCTTCCTTTGATTGAGGATATGGTTTCAGACAGCAGTGTTGTTGTTTTCTGTAGATACTTGGATGGGTGTGTAAGACTTAAAAATCTGTTACAAGAACAGTTTGAGAGAGTGTTTTATTACGTTGGTGGAACAGATGATTCTGTAATTGAAAAGTTTAAGGCTACAGGGAAACCATCTATCTTAGTTTCTTCAGACGCGGGAAGAGAGTCTTTAAACATCCAGGAGGCCAGATATGTGGTGAATTTAGATATTCCTTGGGGTGACTCTGATTTACTTCAGAGAATTCATAGAATTAGAAGAGTGGATAGTCAAGAGGATTATGTAATTGCAAGGAACATTATCTGTCCTGGATTGGATGAATACAAGTACTCACTGGCAACTTGGAAGGGTCAAGTAAGTGAGCATATGCTTGATGGCAAGGAATTAGATGATTACAGTAAACCAAAGATTCTCCATTATTTGGACAATTTCATAGAAACAGGAGCCTTTTTATGATTTTCGTTCCATTTGAGTATCAATATGACGTTATTTTAGCCGATCCTCCTTGGTCGTTTAAATGCTGGTCTGAGAAAGGTACGGGTAGAAGTGCATCACAACATTATGAAATCCTTTCTTTAGATGATATTAAGTCAATGAATGTAGGTGCTTTTACTAAAAAAGACTGTTGTTTGTTTTTGTGGGCAACAAACCCATTACTTCCAGAAGCTTTTGAAGTAATTGACGCATGGGGGTTCACATACAAAACAGTAGTATTCACTTGGGTAAAGATGTGTAAAGATGGTGTTACTCCTTGTTTCGGAAATGGTTATTGGACTCGTGCTGGTTCTGAGTTATGTTTTTTAGCGACGAAAGGGCATCCAAAACCAGTAGATCACAGTATTAGACAAGTTTTGATGAGTCAAAGACGAGAACATAGCAGAAAGCCCGATGAACAGTATGGTTTGATTGAAAAGTTGCTTGGAAATCCAGAGTGTAAGATAGAGTTGTTTGCAAGACAGACTTGGCCTGGTTGGGATTCATGGGGCAATGAAAAGACAAAGTTTGGTGGTGATTCGTGAAAGGAAAAGTAAGCAAGTTTAGATTAGGTGATAAAACAGTACATTTTCCAACGTGGTCCATTGGGGATGTTGCTCAAGCCATTGACAGAAATGTACAGACTGTCAGGCTTTATGAAAAGAAGGGAGTATTTGATAAACCCACGTTTCGTTCTCGCGGGAAGTCAATGTTCAGAGTTTATACGAAAGGAGAAATTGATTTAATTGTAAATGCTTTTAACATGTGGTGGACGGAACATTGGGAAAAGACAGCAAACAGGGTTCCTCCACCTAAAGTGCCAAGGTTAAAAGAAATCTACACGGACATGAAACAGTACATGAAAAGTAGTTCTGAGTATTTCTTGGAGCTTAAATTACCAGAAGGGTATAAATTACCGGAGGTTGAAGAGTGTACACAATCAGATATTCAAAGCGACTTTTAAAGAACATGGGTAACTATGAGAACATCACAGTAGAAGTAGGTCTTGAGTTTGAATCTGATGATAAAGAAAAAGGTCTCGAAGAGGCCAAACAGTTTGTAGAAAAAGCATTAACTCAAGAAGTAATTGAACTTAAAGCTTATATTAAGGAGAAGAAACAATGAGTTTTACATCTAAAGGTATGCAGGCGGTCTACGACGAACTAGAGCGACAAAAACAGGCGAGAGCAAATTCATATGATCGTATTCCAGAATTCTATCTAAAAGAGGGTGATGCTCCTGCCCTCATTCAGGTATTGGATGATGAACCCACAAACATTTTCATTCATACCATTCAGAAAGTAAGTTCAGGAGGTAAGAAGTATACTGCTGTAAAATCCTGTATGGGTGACGAGTGCCTTTATTGTGAAGCAGCGTCTAAGAAGGCACTAGGGGTTTCTAATCGGGCGTTTCGGGCACACCTTACTGTGTTAGACGGTCGTGTGTTCGAGAAGGATGGGGAGAAGCTAATTTGGGTAAGGAAGTTGTGGAGACTTCCTGCATCACGGGTTACTTCTATTTTCTCTCTCAGGAAGATTAAGAGTCGTGGGTCGCTTGATGGTGTTCTTCTTATTGTTTCTCGTTCAGGTTCGGGGACGGGAACAACCTATACTCCAGAGTATGTTGATCCAGAAGATTTGGTAGAGGATATTGATTTTTCTGCGCAGGTTTCTGGTGTTGGTTGGAACCCTGTTAATGATAAACTTGCCCCTTCAAACGATGGAGAGACTGTTCCTTTTAGTTATGAAGAGATTCTGAAGCCTGATACAATGGAAGAAGCAGGTGCTTTCCTTTCTGGCGGTTCAGGAGAAACGCAAACAGGCGCAGTAGAGAATAAAGATGAGGATGATTCGGAGGGATTTGTTCCCTAATGAGTGAGAATGTATATTGTGGTAAGTGTAGGTTTATTAAATATGCTGATTACAAGAACCACGTTTGCCATGCTACAGTAGAAAGGTATTACAATGATTTGTTTAATGGAAAGGAAAGAGTAGTTTACTCTAAGTGTGCAGAAGTAAACAGATACAATGATTGTAAGAAGTTTAAGAAGGCAAACTGGTTTATTTTGTTCTTGAGGAGATTTGAATGAAAAAGAGTTCAATCATTGTAGATGAAGTAAGAGAGTTCTTAGACGATTCTGGTGATTGGGTAAATGCTCCAACAATTCTAAGACACTTACGCTCCTCTGGCTATTCGGTAACGGAGAATGAGTTGAAGCAGGCAATTTTAGAGTTAAATAAGAGTCCGGGAACAGTAAGTGTAAAGGTTCAAGCGGGTAAGCCAAGGCAATATAAACTTAATGGTGATTGAAAATGTCACAAATGGGACTCTTTGACGGAGCAAAGAAGTGTGAAGGGCTTATTACAGACTATGATAAGTGGCATAGGATTGTTAACTCAGAGTCCTTTTCTTTTGACTTTGAGACGGAAGGAAAAGAGTTCCCAAATGTAAAACCATTAGGTTTTTCCCTGGCTATAAAAGAAGAGTCTACATATGTACCTCTGGTTGATATTAGGAATGAGTTGCCCAATTTCAACCAGAGGGATTCTTTTAAACTGTTGAAGACGTGCGCACAATCTTCTCAACTTAAGATTGCTCACAACATTCCTTTTGATTTGAGAATCTTTTATGATTGTGGCTTTGAGCCAAAGTGGCCTTGGTTTTGCACTATGATTGGAGCTTTTGTTCATGATTGTACTCGTCATGGTTTAGGTTTGCAGGAAGTGTGCAAAAGGTATAATGTAGGAGTAGCCCCCGATTTTTCAGACTTTGCTGATAAAAGAACGATGTCCTCTTTTAGTGTGCATGATGTTGGAAATTATAGTATTCCTCATGCTGAGAAGACTTATTCCCTCTACAGGCTCGTAAAAGATGGCTTAATTTGCACTAGGCAGTATGATGCTTTTGTGCTGGATATGAAGACTGTTCCTTCTGTCATTTGGATGGAACGTTGTGGTGTTTGCATAGATGATACAAAGTTTGATGAGATAGCCAACATTACCTATAAGGTGCAAGATGAATTAAAACAGGAGATTCTTCAGGAACTTGGGGTAACCATTAATTTGGATAGTGGTGACCAATTGGCTGAAGTTTTGTATAAGCAGAAGGGACTAAAGCCTCTCAAGTTTCTGGAGAAATCAAATAGGGGAAGTGTGGATGAAGACTGTTTAGAGTACTTGGTACTTCAGGGTTTTGAGTTAGCTTCTAAAATCATTGAGTACAGGGGATGTTCTAAGGTAAGGAGTACTTATGTAGATGGAATGAGGGAGAACATTGACAATGGAAGAATTCATACATCTTTATCATTTACGGCGGCAAGAAGCGGAAGGTTCAGTAGTAGAAGTCCCAATTTGCAGAATATACCTACTTTTGATACTTTTGGGATTAGAAGCATGTTTGTACCTTCTTCTGGTTATAGGTTTTCAGTATCAGACTATTCACAAATTGAAATGAGACTTGCGGCCATTCTTTCGGGAGATGATAAGCTGTTAGAGATTTACAAGGGTGATGGGGATATTCATACCGCTACCTGTAAAGCTATTTTTGGCAAGGTTACTCCGGCACTAAGAAAGGTAGCTAAGACTATTAATTTTGCCGTAGGTTATGGTATGGGTGCCCCCGCGTTAGCAGTAAGTCTTAATACCACAGTAAAGAAAGCAGAGAAGTACTTAAACAGCTTTTGGGGAACATATAGTGGGTTTAGGGCGTGGTCAGATTTACAGGTTTCTTCAAGTCGGCACAGAGGATTTACTTCTACATTGGGAGGTAGGAGACGTATTCTCCATGATATAGATTCCAAAGATTTTAGAAGTAAATCACATGATGAAAGGGTAGCATCAAATCATGTGGTTCAAGGAACAGCAGCAGAAGTATTGAAGATGGCTCAAGTGGCTTTACATGAACACTTTAAAAACACAGAAGTAAAGATGGTGCTATCAGTTCATGATGAAGTTGTGTTGGAGGCACCAAAAAGAGATGTAGAAGAGGTAAGTATGGAACAGAAGAGAATCATGGAAACAGTTCATGATGAATTAGAGTTTAATGTCCCATTGTTAGTGGAAACAAATATTGTGGATAGATGGAGTGATGCCAAGTGACAAAAGAGACATTAGATAATTGGATGGATTTTAAAGGAGTTCGTACATTAGGAAGTCTTAAAGTGTACTTGAATGCTATTCAATGTCCTTATTATGAACAAGGTCAAACTATTTGGTTTGATGTAGACGGAGTTATTACTGAAACAGTTGATGATTCTGGAACTTGTTATTCAACAGATGATACAATTGTTGGATTTCAGTCAGTAGTCTATGAAACAATGGTAGAAGAGTTTGAAGCATCTTTGGTAAGAACTGAGTTACTAAATAAGTGGTTAACAGAACAGGAGCATAAAAATGAGTGATTTAGTTCAGATGCTTTTTGGTGCTTTTGTTTTTGGTGGAGTAGTTTATATCGTGTTGAGGATTGCAGAGTACTATGAGAAAAAGAGTAAAACTGTAACAACAGAAACATCAGAGTGTACTCATTTAATCAGGGAAGAAAAAAGTAAGTACATTGTTACAAAGTGTGGAAGGTTGTTTTTAAAGAGCAGATTTTCAGACACGTCTGGAAAGAAAAAGTGTAGTAGGTGTTTTGGAGGAATGGAATGAGTATTGCAGAGTTTTTATGTGCATTGAGTGAGGTTAGAACTCCTTACAAGCTAGTTACTTTTTCAGAGTTAACATCTTTTTTGAATGACAAGAAGATTCAGTTTTTTGAGGACATTGAGTACCAATCTTATTATGCTATTTTGTTTAAGCTAGATGATGGTGTTTTCAAGTTTAAATCAACATATGTTATGATGGGCACCAACGATGAGCTTGGGGATATAGAGCGTGCTTCAACAGGAGAGCTTGATGGGGTTGTTGATGATTTATGGGATAAGTATTTAATGCTTGAGGGTTGGTACAAAGCACAAAAGGAGAATGGCGGATGACATACTCAGAGTTTTCAAAGTTTTGGGATGAAACAGATTTTAGAGAAAGAAAAGTTTGGCACATAGAAACAACACTAAAACGAAATGGTATAGTGTGTTATAGCATATCAGGTTGTGAATTATTGGTGTTTTTAGACGATGGTGTTTTTACAACAGATTATATTGTTAAGGATGTTCATAAACCAACCATTAAGGTAAATAGTCAGTATTTGTTTGATACATTAGATGCACAATATACAGAATATCTTAGATTAAAAGGACTGCTTGAAAAGCATGGATATATCCGCGACAATGGCCCAGCTAAATAAGAAGTATGGTAGGTCTGTTATCACCAATGCTTCCAATGCTAAGGGTATGGGTTTTAGGCGTTGGGATACTGGTATTATGGGTATTAATCTTCTTTGTGGTGGGGATGGTGAGAATTGGGGTATTCCAGGAGGAAGGATTACAGAACTTTGGGGGGATAAGGGAAGCGGTAAGACAACCATTTCCTTAAATGTGGTTAAGAGTGTTCAGAAGGAGGGGTTTTGTGGTGCTTTTGTAACTACAGAAGGAGCTTGGGATGATACTTGGGCTCAGTTTGTAGGAGTAGATTTGGATAAAATGATCATTGCAAGGGCGGATAGTGCAGAGCTTACTATTGACCTTGTTAATAGCCTTATTA
>Ga0172380_10001279_pt1 | contig 43702 bp, 50 predicted proteins | sample Leawe162metaG_FD_119747 | JGI IMG/M metagenome (GOLD analysis project Ga0172380, IMG submission 119747) | Leachate microbial communities from a municipal landfill in Southern Ontario, Canada - Leachate well 162 metaG | ecosystem: Engineered > Solid waste > Landfill > Unclassified | place...
CCTTCTCCAGCGCCTCCACCCTGGCCGGTGCCTTCACCTTCTCCAGCGCCTTCACCCTGGCCGGTGCCTTCACCTTCTCCAGCGCCTTCACCCTGGCCGGTGCCTTCATCGCCAACTGGCGGTTTCTTGCCCGCTGCAAGACGTTCTTCGACTGTCATCCCAGCATTTCCGGCTGCGGACGCCGCACTCGCTGTCGTGTTTTGTGCTTTCGCCATGATGTTTTTTCCTCATCATTAAGGTTCCCTGCCTGTTTTTTTGGCGCGGCAGTATTCGCCTGCACTTCGTAGCCGCTTCGGCGTAGGAGTGCCCTTTGTGATCTTAAAATCCCACGATCCGACCCGCCGCGCAATGGCCTGTTCGGCGAAATGGACGTATTGGACATTTTCGGTGACATCATCACCCTTTTTCACCTCTAAACACAAAACGGCCGGGGATTTCTCCCCGGCCGTCATCTGCTTGTCTTGGCTGGCCAATACTTTTAGCCCGGAATCCCGTCCTGCGACGGTTCCTCCGCCAACTTGTTCCGCTGCTCCTTCAGCCGCAGCCGCTGCAACAAAATCGCCTTCTCCTGCTGCACCAGCGCCGCCTCCTGCACATCCAGCTCCGCGTTCTTAATTGCCCGTTCATCCATCGTCATGCTCCCTCACCCCCTTTCGATTTTTATTTTAGTTCCGTCGTCTATCGTCCCTACCCCCTGCCCTTCTTCAGATCGTTGCCCTTCTTCACCAGATCAAGAATCTGCTCTTGCGCGTCCGCTATTTCACGGACTCCGCCGGCATAGAAGGCTCGTTGTGCATCCGGCAACTCGCAAATCGCCGCTTCTTCCTTCTTGACTTCTTCCCGGCCGGCCAAGACCGATAACACCGCCTGAAGCCACGGCGTTTCCGAATCCACCGCAAAAATCTCCAGTAGTTTTTCGGCGCTGACTACCGGCGCCCTCTGAATGTAGACCAGCGTGATTTTACTTTTTTGCTCCCCGCAGCCGTTTCGGCGCCGAGCCATTGACCGTAACCATGTCCATATCTTCATAACTGACTCCTTTCAAAAACACCCTCATTATTTCCTGCCGTAAATACTTCCCGCGTTTCCTCCCAGGCAACCTGACCGGATGGATCAGCTTTGCCTTTATCACCTTGGCCAGATCGTGCTTGGTGATTCCAATGCAAAGGCAAATATCTTTCAACCGTACGAATGTCGTTTGGGGTAATTCCATCGCTGCCTCCTCCCTTTGTTGTAATTCATCTTGGCAATCGCCGCGGTCCGTAATAAACCCCGTTCACGCTCGCGCCGCCCGAATTCCGCCCGTATGACACGCCGCCGCGGCCCTGGTAATCGTTCGGCCCCACGTCTTCGCATTCCGCCATGAAAAAATAACGGATCAGGTCAATCGGGTCTTTACATGCCCCGTTCTGGCCATCCGTGGAATTCATCCAGTTCTCCAGCGCATAAATTGAATTCTCGCACTCTTCTGAAACAAAGAAATGCGGCGGGTTCAAAAATCTTAGATCTTCACTTTGTGCCTTTGTGCCTTCTGCCTCTGCACCTTCCTCCGCCACCTCGTAATCCAGCGCCGAATTGATCTCCCCTACGCCGGTGTCAATATCCTTCCCGGGTGTCAGGAAAAAAAACACGTTCAAATCGTCGAACAGCGTCAACAATGTTTTTGGCATATCGTTCTCGATCCGCGGCGAGCTGGCCGCCCGGCTGTCAATGAAGCGCGCCGTGATTAATTCCTCGGCGCCGTTGCGCTCATCCCATTCCGCCAGGTCGTCGTCTTTCGGATAATCATCCTGACCTCTGACCTCTGATCTCTGTCCTCTTTCTTCCCTCCACTTCCGCCAGTCCGTCCACCTTTCCAACCTGGCCATCTCAAACTTGTACCGCGCATTGCCAAACCCGAACGAAGGCCTTTGCGCTTCCCCCGGATCCCCATCGTTCAACCCGTCCTTGCGCCCGCTGGGTATCGCCCAGGGCCCGGGGATCCCGACGCCCGGAATATCATACCTCCCCGGCCATTCCCGATAGAGATACACATCTTTTCCCACCCGCTTGAACCAGCTCATAAAACTGTTCCGATCGCTCGCCGGATCATAAAAAAAGTAGTTTGTCCCGCTGGTGCGGCCATTGCCGCCCGCCGGGATCCGGCTGGCTGGAACAACGTGGACCTTCCGGTTGAATTTTGGGATCATCACGGAAATGGTTTTCTCGGCCATGCCGTAGAACCGCTCGCGGACATACCACCGCGCCTTCTTCCGCAAGTCCGCAATGACTTCCTTCGGATTGCCGTAGGGGTTATCGCTCGGGTTAAAAAACACCACCGCTTTCCGTGGATCCACGCACTTCATCACCCGCGGCACCTGGTCAAACACCCTCTCCTGTAACCGCGCCGGTAACGGCGTGGTCTTCTCCGGTCCGTCGTCTGGTGCGAGCCATGCGAGCACATCCTCCGGTTCGCATTGCGGCACCATGGCCGCCCTCTTCTTGTCCACCGCCTGCCATAATTCCGCCAGTTGCGCCGGCGTCAGGTTCAGCGCGCGCGCTTCGTCCGTTTCCTTATTATCCCGCGGACACAAATACGCCGTAATCGTTCTCACGACCGTCGCGTTGTCGCAAAACATTTTCACCGTGGGGGTATACCCGTTTTTCGGGGTAAAGGTCGGAATCATCTTGCCGGCGCGGGTGGCCAACCGCAAAATTATATCCTCCACCCAATCCACCGGGATTAATTCGTCCGGACAAGCCAGGTCCATTTCCTTGCCTTCAAAGGCCACGTCCTTGTTCTGCTGGTAATTCAGGAAATACACCATGGCCCCGTTGGGCGTGATAAAACTGTTCTCCGAAAATCCGGTCTTCTTCTTGTATTTGATGTAGGCCGTCAGACTCGCAATCTGAGTCTGCCATTCCAACGGCATATACTTCCAAAAAAGCGGCTGCTGATCCGTCACGCTCCGCGGATCGCTCATGTGGAAGGCGCAGATCCGCGCATGGGGCTTCTCCGCCACCATCATCATGCTCCGCTTCGAAGGATATTCCGATTTTGACGAGCGGTGCCCGCCCAGGATCAACAACGCCTTCACCGGCCGCTCATACCCCAGGCATTTCCGCATCCGCTCGCAAAAGTCGTCCCATACTTCCCGGTCCGTGACGCCATCTTGCGCGCCAAGAGCCTTACGGCATTTCCGGAGAAACGGCCGATCGTAGCAGAATGAAAAACCCAGGAGCGCGTCGCACACATGCCAAATCGGTGGCTCATACCCGTTATGCAACGGGTCCGCCAGCTCCGCCCCAATCTCCGCCGTCCTCATCCGCATCAGCTTATCCGCCGCCACTTCCGGCTTCGTCCCCGATATAGCCGCCTCCGCCCGTATATCCTCCCACCCCGGCGGTGGTATCCTAGCATGTCCTTCTATACCATTCATATATTACCTACAATCCGCCTCGATCTTCATTTTGTCTTATCCTCGTAGCCGCGCCGGTAACGGCGTGGCCTTTTCCGGCCATTGTCGTACAAAAGCACTGCCGCGTTTATCGAAGAACGGAATCCCCGCCTGTTTGCATTCCGCCGCCAGATGTTGAATCCACCATCCCTCACACTCCCGCGCCCTGGGTCCGGTCTCCGGCCCCGCGATAACCCATCGTATTTTCCGGTAATTAAATCCTTCGATGGGTTCCAGTAGTTGATCTTCATGGGCGGCTTTGTCGGCATCCGATAAAAAATACTGTTCCAAACCCACCGGCCCCAGCATCGGCTCCACGCTCACAAAATGCACCGCCGCCGGGATCTCCAGCAAAATCGGGATCCGTTCATCCGCCCGCGCCTGGTTCTCTGCCGTCACGCCCAGCCACACGTTCGCCGGCACAACACGTCCTCCAAATGCCAGCTTCATGCGCTCGGGACGTTTTGTGAGAATCATAAATGTGTGCCATTTCATGAGACACATTCGCGCAAATATTTCCTCGTGTATTTCTCGTGGCACGTCCTCGTGGAACAAATCCCCCATCGAATTGACGAATATCCGCCGTGGTTTCTTCCACTTTGTCGGTAAGTCAAGCCGGTTCGGATGAAACGTCACCTGAAACGGATCGCTCTTCGGCCCGCCCGGCAGAGCCGCCCCGGCGCCGACGGTCCCGCCCCCCGTAGCTCCCGGAGCGTAGGGGGGATACCCAAACCGCCCGGCCAACCGCTTCGCCATCCTCTTGGCATAGCAGTTCTGGCACCCCTCGCTGATCGGCGTGCACCCGGTCACCGGGTTCCAGACCTCATCGCACCATTCTATTTTTGTCGGCATCTTCTACCTCCTTTTTCCCAAACTCCCCCTCCATCCACCGCACCACGTAATCCACCACGCTCTTCACAAACCGCATCTCCGGGTTTTCCGTCATGCCCTGCGGGTTGAACTGCTGATACGCCAACTTCTCTACCAGTTTTGCCAACGGCACACCCTCCTGGAGGCACAGACTGATCAGGATCCCAATCGTGTCCGCCATCCCGTCCAGCGTGGAGCCCGCCTCGTCCATGTGCAAAAATATCTCCCCCGGCCTACGCACCCCCCGTAGTTCTCCTGGCGCAGGGGGGCCCTCCGGAAACAGCCCCACCGTGAAATAAAACTTCACCCGCCGCGCCTTGCCATCTTCTTCCGCTAGGATCACCGCCTTATGCGTGATGGATGCTCTTGTGTCTGGTAATCGTTCCCGCATTTATGAAATCCCAAGTTCGTTAAACACAATCTTACGCATGTCCTTCAGATGCTCCTGTACGGCCGCCAGCGCCCCGGCGCTCCCCGTTCCTTCTGACGGCCGCAACCCGCAATTCCAAAGGTCATCCATCAACATTTGAGCTTGCGGCGCGCTCAGGTGCATCACCGGAGGAACTTCAAAACACTCGGCCAAATCCTTTTTCATTTCGAACGTGGCCACCGCGTATTCCCGTTTCTCCGGATCAAGCATGAATAAATCGATGCGGTCTTTCCAACTCATCGCAGTTGTCATTGCCCTGAATTGCATCATGATACTTTCTCCTTGTTCTAGAAGCCCCCGGCGGGCTTGCCCCGCCGGTTAAACAGACCGTCCAATCCGCTTGCAAACCACCCTCATCACCCCGCGCCAGGTCCGCGCCCTATGCGCCTGACCATCCACCTCAACCCAAACCCGGCTCTCATCCCCCACATCCAGACACCGAACCACATGCTCCCCTCTAAACATGGGCCCCGAGAATGTCACCCGCCCTATTTCCCGCGCTTCACTGACCGCCGCCAACCGCTTTCTCTCCCGCGCAAGCACGCCCTTCCGGCTTCGCTCTAACAACTTAGCCCTGCGCCGTTTGTAATAGTTAGGTGACATGTCGCTTTCTTATATGACCTTGTTGGCGGAATCAGACAAACACGATGCACACATCATTCCATCATCCGTTTCCGTCACATGGCTTTCCGGGAACTCTTCATACTCGTACAGTCCGCACACCTCGCAAACGGGGTCTTCGGCTTGTCCGCGCCATCCCGCCTCGTAGTAGATGCGTGCATCTTTGGTCCAACACAAGGCGCACGGCGTGTCTCGCAAGCCGTCGAGTTTGGGCAGGCGGCGGACTTCCACGTCAGCCCAGTCCGAACAGTCGAAGCCTTCGTGTCGCATGGCTTCGGCCCGCGCTTTGCCTCGCGTCTCCGCAAACACGATGCAACCGCATTCGGCTTCGTAGTCGCAGCACCCCCATGATTTCATCGGTCCACCTCCCCGCCAACCACGCCGTTCGACGGTACGGCTTCGCCGCCCGTCAACGCGGCGTTCGGCCACACTTGTTTGCATCCGTTGCGCTGGCACCGTAACTCCACAGCTACCCCATCAACGTGCGTCAGGCTATACTTATCCAACGGCATCATGCGCGGATTACACGCCGCCATATTGCGGCCAGTTGAGACGTGATATTTATATGAAACACCGGGACACGCAAACCAAGAGGCGTCGCGTCTTGCGGCCATAACCGGCCGAACCAACGGCCCGAGCGTACCCTTGCCCGCATTGCGTTTGCTGGTAGTCATGGTTTCCTTTCGGGCAAGGGCCGCTCACCCGGGGTGTTCGGTAGATGAAGAAGCCGCACAAACTCCTCAACGGGCATGTTGATTTCCACGTCGAGGTCACAACATCCGTCGTACCACCCGGTGATTACGATGCGACCGTCCTTATGTTCTATCATGAGCCCCTCGCGCCCCTCATATACACCGCCGACAACTTTAATCGTTGGAGTTTCGCTCATAGTTTTTCTCCAGTAGAAGAAACTGCCGAACCAACGGCTCAGACGACGAGTCATATCATGCCTTGAATTTTAACGGCCGTAATAATTCGATGATCTGCCGCATTTGCTCGGCCCGTTTCTTAAGCGAATAAATATGCCGCGCCCACATCACGATGTAACCGAAAACACATCCGCATAAAAACATCAACATGGTTTCTCCTTGTCTTTGTTCGCTGGAATGTGGCACAGCGTTCCCGGCAGTCGGCTCGCGTGATGCTCGATGCGGTCGTAACACCATGCGTGTTCGGTGCAGTACAGCCACAGTCCGTCATGCAGGTGAATCAGGCGTCCGCCTCCGTCCAACCGAACCACACTTCCCGGCGGGAGGAAATGCGCGTTGTCTGCTGTCACGCGCTGGCCGCTTTCGGTTGCGCCCATCAAGCCAGTGCCGGCGCGTAATAGGGACCGCGAACAAACCGGTGCAGCTCTACGGCTGGCCCGGCTATGTGTTTTGGTTCTGCTCATGTTTCCTTTTGGGCCAGCCGAGGCTGACGCCCGGTGTTGGGCAACTCCGTGCCGTCGTCCTTGAACGGGTGGCCGGTAGTCCTCTGCTTTCCTAATATTCCAGGGTACGTGAGTGCCACATAATCCTTGCCATCCTTGCGTTTAATCGCGAGTCGTCCGCTTTTGTCCAGCGTCACGCATTCGTCGGTGCGTTCTGTAATCTTCTGAATCGCCACCCCGCGAAAACACGGATCGTTCAGATTCCCATTGAAGCAGCAATGCGTAGCCTCTCCAAAACTCTTTTTGTACTGACCACAGACCGTCATTATTCTCCTCCTTCCAACTCGGAATGCCCAACCAACCCGTCCAGCCTATCGCGCTCCGCGCTCAGGCTGACGGCGGGGTGTTCGGCATTATACTTCCCACCGCTGGAAGTTGGCTCTACGAATCTCATGCGCCGCTCGCGCCCCGATGTCGCGCCCGATGTATTCGATCATCGTGGCGTCGTCGCCGTGCATGAATCCAAACTCCAGAATCATGGCGTCAATCTCAACCACCACGCGCAACCGTCTGCCACTCGGATCGGGCGGGCGCTGCACGGACACGTTGCATAACCGCCGCCCGATTGCGGTAGTACGCTCCGCAAGTTCGCGGTTCTCGTTTTCAATCCTCGACGTCCGCGCTTGCGCCTGGAACAACTTTCTTTCGGTTTCGCGGAAGACCGAAGATCTCCGAACCATGCGCTCCACGGTATAGAAAACCGCCGACTTGACCTTGTTCTTGATGTTCATGCTTCCTTTCCGGCGGTTTCCCGCCCGCGATCTTTCTCGTTCGGTGTATAGCCTTGAAACTCGAATTGCCAGTCGTGCTGTCCAGTTCCGCCCATGTACCAGCGGTCCACACACAACGCCTTGTAGAATGCCGTGCGCCCACTCCGCATGGGAACCTCGACAATCTTGCCGTGCGTCAAGACGCCAAACGAAAGTTGGTGGTCAAAGACGCATCCGTGGAAGAAGTCCAGTCCTTGCTTCTTCGCCAGCCTCCGCGCCTGCCGATGATTCCACCACCGAACCAACGGCCCGAGCGTACCCTTGCCCGCGTTGCGTTTCTTTTCAGTCATGGTTTCCTTCCTGCGGGCAAGGGCCGCAAACCCGACGTGTTGAGTTTATCCATCATGGGGGCCTCCTATTTGACTGTTTATCGCTTCCTCCGCCTTCATCCGCATCCGTTTCAGCTCGCGCCGGGCCTCCAACTCCTTCGCCTTAACCACTTCCTCTTCCAATACCTCCACAACCATCTTCGCATCCCGCTTGCCGTAGAATTCCGTCATGGTTGCAATGATCTTCTTGAACTTGTCCCTGTTCTCCGGCTTTCTCATAAACCGCTCCCATACTCATTTCCAATACTGCACGGCGCCGGCCGCCCGTGTCTTTTCGTCGAAATATTGCCAGCTCCCTTCATCGCCTTTGTCAAACCACAGCCGCCGCCACACCTCTTCACCGGTTTCACGGTTCTTCTGGATGATGAAGCGCGCGTCCTCTTTGGGTAAAAACTTGTTCCGTACGGACGCTGCATCCGCATTTTCGCCCGCCCTCTCCATATCGTCAGCCGTCGCCAGGGCAATCTCCTTTTCCTTGTTACGCCAAACGCAGATCACGTTATCCGCCACGTTCGAAATATTTCCGGATCCCGATATGTCATACTTCCGCGGGGGATATTTGTCTGGATCGTGCTTGCTGTCCGGTTTCTTGCTGTGCGCTACCAGGTGCATATGGACGTTGTAATCGGTCGCAAACTGCTTTAGGCGCAGACACACTTCCTTTTGCTTATCATATTCCTCGCCGCCGATCTCGGTCAGCATCATCAGCGAATCCAAGACGAAATGCTGAACGCCATATTTCTTCGCAACGTATTGGAACACGTAGAGCGCATCTTCCAACGTCGTCTCGCCGATGTGCGCGTAAAGCCAAAAATAATTATCCATCCACCGGATCACTTTATGAAGTTCCTCGGCGGAAGCCGGGTGCCCGCGTCCCATCGCCTGCCGGCAAAGATTTTTGAATGTCTTTCGCGCCGGAAATTCCAAGCTGGCAATACAAGAACTTTTCCCGCACAACGCGGCGAAAACCAGCATCACATGATTCAGCAGGATCGTCTTGCCGTTCCCACTGTAGCCGTGCCAGATCGTCAGCTCGCTCGGATTAAACGTGAAAGGCAACGCCGGCCAGGGCGTAGGATCACCAAGCCGCGCCTTGTCGTTTAAGTCCGGATAAAATTCAAACCAAATATCCTGTTCAATCTCGGAAGGCTTCAGTAATTCTTCCGGATCGAGATCGCGGGCCGTGTTCATTAACTTCCAGAAATCCTTCCCCTCAATGCCGGCAACAAGACAAGCGTTTGAATCCTTCATGCCGGCCGGATAGTCCAAAATCCTGCACCGGGTCCGTCCCACTCGCGGAATCAGCGCCGCGGTTGCCTTCTGTCCGGGCTCGTCCGCATCCAGGCACAGAAAGACCTCGATGAATTTCTCAATCCACTCGTAATCGTGCTTGATCCACTCCGTATTCGGGTCTTTCCCATCCGCTCCTGGCCACTTCGCTCCGAATGGAACACTAACCGCCGGAAAGCCATAGGCCGCAAGGGTCATTGCGTCTATCTCTCCTTCGCTGATGAACAAGTCGCATTGCTCGGGACTGATCGCCTGGATCCCAAACAGCATTTTTTGCGCGCCCTTCGGGAGAACGAACATCTTGGATTTGTCCGTGATATTCCTGAACTTCAGGCTGTTCAGTTTTCCTTCCTGGGTGAAGCTGGGGAATACAACGCAATCGCCTTCGCGGCTTTCCCCAATCCGGTAGAGCTCCAGGACTTTCGCGGGTATTTTTCGCGTCTCAGTCAGCCACTTGAAAACCGGACCGCTCTTTCGTAACGGTACATATTCATGATCTAAATTCACCGCCGGCGCCGTTATCCCCGGTTTCGTAGCCGCGCCGGTAACGGCGTGGTCTTCTCCTCGCTGGTCCGTCGTCTGTCGTCCGTCGTCTGTCTGCCCCGCCGGAGCGGTTTCGCGTAGGGGGATTGTCCGTCCACTCACCCGCCGCCAGCCGCGATCCTCTTTAATCCCCAAAAAGTCCATTGCCTCTTTCATGGCCGGAACAAATTCAATCTTGCGGACCGCCATCCAGAGCGATAACAGATTTCGCCCGCGGTATTGATCGGCCGCCTGAAAATCCGCCCAATAACCCACCTTCGCGCCGCTCAAGTGGATTCGCAGACTTGTCCCAGGCGTCCCGGTTACGTCGCCGCATACCCATTCGGCGCCGTCCTTCTTCCCGGTCGGCAACAAGTAGACGCAAACGCTCTCCGCCCGTTGATTCAAGCGTTCCTTGATCTCGTTTCCGTCCATGATTAAAGTCCCTTCCTGGCTAAAGCTTCGTTTGCCCTTTCAACAAGTTCTTCCACGCTGAGATTTTCAACGCCTGCAGCCTGTCTCCCGTAACTCCCGGAGCGCAGGGGGGCGGCGTCTTTTTCAGCACGGTAAAGATAACCGCGCAATTTTTTAACCGGAATTGGCGGCACCTCCAGAGCGCCGATCATGTCCCGGCCGAAGTCGCGCATCCCTGCCTTCCGTTGTTCAACGTCCGGGCATCCGGCGAGCGCGTTTTCTATGTCCACGTCGCGCAGGGCCTCGAATTCTTGCCGGATGCTCTTGATCCAATTCACTTGCGAAAGCAATCCGTCCGGCGGTGGTGGAAGATCGAGCAACCCTCCTTCCTCCTTTCCTTTCCCTTCCCTTCCCTTTCCTGGGCTCTCGGGTGCTTCCCCGGTGCTTCCCGGTTGCTTCTCGGGTGCTTCCCCGGTGCTTCCCGGTTGCTTCTCGGGTGCTTCCCCGGTGCTTCCCGGTTGCTCTATTGGCGGCTTATCTGATGTGGGCGGCGGGGCCTCTGGTATTGATGTTTGTGGCTTTGGTAAAATGCTGATGCTTTCGGCTTCTTTGCCGCTAATGCGCTGGTGTTTTTTGAATGTACGAACCCAAATCATTTTTAACCCGTTCACTTCGTAACGAAGAATGAAAGGGCGTTCACCTAATTGTGATCCGTGTACACAGTTTGCAATCAGGTCGGCTTTTTCGGGACCTGATTGCTGATCGTGTACACGGTCTGCAGTCTGGTCGGATCTTTTCACCCCTGATAATTCAGCCAGCAGTTCCTCCATCCGGATCCTGTTGTAGGGGAATATCTCGGCCTTGATCCGGCCGGGTTCGTCCTTCAGGAGACCTTCCTTGTCGGCTAAACCCCATAGGCCGATGAACAGCAACCGCGCCCATGGGGTCAATTTTGCCAGTTCTTCATCCTTCCAGAACTCAGGTTTTACTGTTCGAATGCGCATTTCGGCCCCCCTTCAGTGTCATCGTATTTCCACAGCGTTCACACCGGATAGCCACGCTATTGTCAATTGTAGGCATCCAGTTAGCCAAGTTCTCGTCGCCGGCCTCCAGTTCAACGATCTGCCCGCACTCCTTGCAGCACATCTTCCATCCAACCCACCAAGGCCGCCAATCGCCATTGCCTTCACTGATTGTCTTCACCACTTCCCCCTTCCCCGCGGGCAGCGCCCAATGAAGTCATACTGGCGCGGGTTTTTTTCGGACAGGTTTCGAATAGGAAGCGCCATACCAAGGATGAAGTTGACGTTGCTTTTCACCCGGACGTTGATTGTCTTGGCGCCCAAAAGTGCTTCAAGGTAATACGGGTTGTGGGCGTAAATTTTCGTCACCACGGCATCCAGGATGACCGTGGCCGCGCCATCCGTCCTATCCGCCACAGTTCCCCTATGATCACTGGCGGAAGGGCCCGGGCTTTTGGGCTCGGCCGACGTAGGAAGACCGGTGAGGACCGCTATATCTCTCAATTTCGCGCCAGGCGCGGCGCTTTCTTTGAGGATCAGGCGAAGCTTCTCAATCGCGGAAGGCGAATAACAGATGCCATGGCCGCCTTCGTTTATGAAGTCCTCGTCCAGGTAGAGTTCATCCGCGCGCAGTTGTCGCACGGTTTCCCTGGTCAAACCCAGGGCGGCGGCCACGCCCTCTTCAGTCAAGTTGAATACAGCCGTCTCTTTCATTTGTTATGCCTCCTGGTGATCCGCCTCGCAAGTCTTCGCCGTTTCTGTTCGCGGCTGGCCGGTGAAGTCCCCTGGAACGTGTGCGGGTTTTCTATCCGGCGCCGCTTCTCGAAAACCGGTAGGCTCTCAAGCTCTTCCCGTTCGCGCTGTGTCCCAAACATTGACTTGAAAATGTTGATTTTCATCGTCCCTTCAACCCCTCCTTTGAATAATTTTTTGTGAGCCGTGAACCGATTGTTATTAAAGGGGGCCCGCCGCGGCCGCCGATCCCCCCCCCGCCCTTCCTGCTTCTCTCCCGCGCGCGCTCAGCTCCTGATGGCGCCGATCAAAACCATTGCCGCCACCAAGCGAATTCTCCAGGCCGGACTTCCCAAGCGCCTGTTGCGCCTCCAGAATGTCATCCATTTCTTCATGTCATTTCCCCTTTTGTCACGACGCATAGGAATACTTATGTCTACTAATCACGCTTCCCGTTTTGCATCGTAAGTAACTATCGGCCATGTACTTGCCTTGATATTTTGCAAATCGCTCAAAATAATTATTCCGACATCAGTTTAAACACCCTGTTTTAACTCAATGTTTACGGGCATATCGTCTGACCGGTGGGGCGTCTGCCCTACGCTGTTTTGATGAGCCTCCAACAGAGCCACCACGCGCCTTCCCGGGCATTTCGCCGGCCGCCGGTCTTCTTCTCCGGGCGCCTTCGAACCGTTCGCCGACGTCGCCCGTTCGCCTCCAGGAGCCTTCATTCCCTCTGCCGTCGCCGTCTGAACAGCCCCAGGAGCCCCGATCGCTTGCCTCCCTTGCCCTTTCTCCTCCGCTCTTTCCCTCTTTTCTTCCGCTCCTAAACCCATTCGGCGCTCATACTCTTCGCGCGCCCATTGCATATGCTCAAGGATTCCGACGGCGGCAGGATCTCCGATTGTCTGCACTCTCGCGGTTGGAGCTCCGGATAACAGTTCGTGCTTCTCAGCGAGGATGCCGAAGGTTATGCCAAGTTCCTTGATGCCCATCTTCTTCCGTTGGGCTGGATCGCACAGCAATTCTAGGATTCCCTCGACACACATCCGCGCTGCTTCTCGGGATAATCCAGCTATCCTGCTTTTTTCTATTGCCACACATTCAGGTTCACGCTCCCGTACGCCCATAACGGTATGAGGGCTGACGTGCAGAATCTTTGCAATGCGTAAGACACCCAACCCTTCACCGCTTAGCGCTACGATTGCTTTGTATCGCTCCGGATCTTTAGCGAAAAGACGCGCGCCGGTGTATTCGCGCTGTTCAGCCGTCTCTTCAGCGGCAAAAAGCGCGTCGGGCATTTCAGTAGAATTAAAAAGCTTGAGCTGTTGGTTTTCACCTTGAATGAGTGAGGGGCTATTGGGGGCAGTCATAGTATTTGCGCTCCGTCATTAAAAAGCGCCCCACCAAGTTTATGGAGCCTATATCTGTTTTCACCATGTAGTCCGCCGTAATCGCACACCGGACAATCCATTTCGCCACACAATAGTCCCCATAGCCGGCGCACTTGGCGCTGAGTCAGTCGCCAATCTTTAGCGTTCACTCGCGCCTGGCGCCGATGAAAATCATTTTTGAAAGTCAAGGTCATGATCAATTATGACGGTGGGCCCCAAAGAAAAACGCCAGCGCTTTGATTCGTCCAAAAATTTGTGACCAGCTTTCAGGTTGTGGGATCAGCGGCTTGATCGGATCCGCTGTCATTTCGCATATCCATTGATGCCGGCAATGGCCACCATTCCTTAAATGACGGGGACAACGATCGCGCACATCTTCAGTTTCTTGCATGGCGGTGCCTCCTTTACCCTGATAGCCGCGTTGATCTTGAGCTTTGCATCTATCAAATCGTCGGCTATGTGATCCCATTGACCGTTGCCCTGGGCGTTTTCTACGGCATGCCGGATCATTTTTTCGATCGTTCCTCGCATGCTCTTGAGTTCAGGAAAAATCCACAAATTTTCCATTGTGTTTCCCCTCCTGTTACAAAAAACAAAGAAGGCGCGATGTTGCATTTCTGCATCATCGCGCCTTCTTGGCGTAACTTATTGATAATCAACTAAAAATATATCTTATGTCTACTAATGATGATGCAGGACCACTATGGATGGTGTTTTTCTGGATGGAATCAATCCTCCTAAACTATTGGGAAAAAAGGCCCGCGCATGGGGGCCGGGTGATACCCACCGACCAGGAAGGCCGGAAGACCGGACACCCCACGGCGGGCTGAATTGGTATGCAGTATCACTTGCATGGTTAGAAGATCCCAAAACGGCGCGATTTTGTCAACAACTATTTTCAACTTTCTTTCTGAGGCTCGGCCGGAGGATGCCAGCGAGCCAGCGCGGCGATCCGGGCGGCTCGAGCCTTAGCCGGCGATCCTTTTCCTGCCTCACCGCCGCGCTTGCCCCAGGATTGGGCCGCGGCGTGGGTTATCAGGTCTTTGGGCAGCGCCGTACCGCAATTAGGACAAAGAACCGGTTTAGATTTCACTTGGTCCTTCCCTCAATTCGTTGATCTTCGTCTTGATGGATAACTGCTCAAGCTGCCTCTCTAAAAGCTTGTTTTCAAGATTAATCTTCCAAACACGCCATTGGGACTTGGTTAAAAGAAGGCCTCCGGCCAGCGCTGTAATGGCAATAAATTGAAGCAGCAGGCGCTGCCAGTCAATTTCGACTGAGCTATAGTCATTATATTGTGGAACTTGAATGTAGAAAGCGTAATAACCAGCCGGAGCGACTTTCTCAATATCACGGATCTTTATGGTATGCACCCAGGGTGGAATCAGGCACATCAAAAAGACCAGCGCCGTCCATACTCCGATGATAAATTTAGAGCTCATGGGCCTCCTCTCCGTTTTAATGCACGTTCCAGATCCTTCTTGTGTTTGCGGTCCGCGGCGTCCCACTTTGCTAAAACCCAAAAGATTTTAGCCAGGGAACCCCGGTACACTGTTCGCCGGCGCTCCTCGCGCATGGCAAGAATGTCGCCCGGCTCGAGTATCACCACGAGGCGCCGACCACTCGATAGACCATACGCTGTTATTGTTCGCCTTCTGACTGGTTTGTCAAGGTTTTTCATGGGTTTAATCTTCTCCTGGAAGCATGATTGTGATGACCGGTTCGCAGGTGTCGCCCGGTCCACAGAGCGCATACAGATCAACCTTGTTATGGCGCTGGCCATCCAACACGCTGAGACTGAAATCAATGCGGTCGCCTGGGCCCCTACTCGATTGGATTGCCGCCTTCAATACCATCAGCAGGTCCCACAAGCGGCCCTTCACGTCTTGACCAGCCGACAGTTCTCCATCAATAGGCGCGATAGCGTTTGAAAACGCCGCGCTTGTCATTGCCATCGGATACTTGAATCCGGCCTCAAGGACCAGGGCCCGCAGATCGTCCAGCTCCGGCCGTTCCGCTGTCGGGTGCTGGAAAAGATCCACCAGTATCCCATCTTCGATTGCCTGGGCCCGGCTGTAGCTCGATATAACCTCTGCATCCTGCCAGAAGTCCGGCTCCTGGTCAGCCGCCGCCTGGCGTCGGGACAGGTCAGATGCCGCTTGCTCCGCGGCCGCCTGCCTGATTTCTTCTTCGCTGATCGTGCAATCTATTGTCATTGGCATGGATCTATTCTCCTTGATTGGCCGGGATCCGCCCGGCCGCGGGTTTGCTATAATGTTTCCATCAATCCAGCAACATTCCTATATTTGATACTGGTGGCGCCGGCATTGGGCATTCCAAAATTATCCAACGGGTGAAATGCATCTTCTGTTAATCCATCAGGCAACACACAATAGCCTTCGTAATAGAGGTTTTCATCGGCATCGAATAACTGAAAAAACCTGCTCTTCTTATGGGCTCTGATTTGAGCGGATGACAACGTGCATTCACTTGGCCCGCATACTCCGACCGCATTACCTTTTTGGCCTGGTCCCGTAACCAGGTCTTTTGTGATTGTCCATATGCCAGCCACCGGCTGCTCTTCCACTTTTACAATCCATCCCTGACCGTCATAAACCATCCCGCAGGAACACCGCACGTGTTCCGCTTGGCCATATTTGCATGGAATATGCTTGCCGCACGGGCAATTAAAGCCTCCTGGAGCTGTCACTCCCGCGGGATACCCGGCATCTCGTATCCAGGCCAATTTCATTAATCCTGTCTTCATGATTCATATCTCCTTTATATCTGGCATTCTCCCAACCGCGTTTTTCATGGTACTGATCTTATTAATTAACCAATTTCTTCGATCTATCTTCCGTAAATTACTAGCGAATCTCCGGCATTCACCCAACCGATGCGTCACCTGGATGCGATCTAACTCAACTTCATATTGCATAATTGTTTTCATGCCTATCAAATAAAGCATAATCCATGCCAAGCAGCTACGCATTAAACAAACACCCAAAAAGGCCTTATAATATACAAGTTCAATTTTGCTTGGTCTTGCAAAAGCGTAGCAGATACGCATAAATGCAAAAGATGTTTTAGAAATTGAGAAGAAAAACCCGCGCCGGGCGGTAGTCTCTTGAGTGTTGCTCTCTATAAAAAACGCGGTAAGATGCCCGAGGTTTAACGAACGGCAGCGGGGCTTGGTGTTACACACACCTGGAAGAGCGTAGAGGCAATCAATGCAAAGGATGCACCGTTTATTAACTGATTTACACAACAATCTAGATGGGATAATCAAGGAAGCAATGAAGTGTTCCGTTCAGCGCGCCAATGGGTTCTGTTTGATAACCGACGACCTGATTGATGCCCGCGAGCACTTGCAGCGAGCTATCAAGGTATCCCAGCGCTCACCGATCACTCATGATTTCCCCGGCGACGGATAGTTTTTGTGTTTTTGTCGGCTGGCGCTGGAAAATCCTGCTTCCCGTTGGAGCGTAGGAAAGTGCGGCTTTCTTGGTCTCTCCCATGAAGTGCGTGAAATAGTAGCGCTGAAGCGATAACTCCACCGGTAGGAAACCATCCTTATAGGTTTCCAGGAGATAGCGCCCCTGGGCTAGTCGCGTCTTCGTGTCAATATCAAGCTCGCCAGTCTTCTTCAGGTTGACAACAGCGCGTTCCACGTCCATCCGGATACGGGCTTCTTGTTCCTCGATCGGCTTTGTGGCTTTCTCCAGCCGTTCACGATACCCAGCGTTGCTGATCTTAAACCACCGGCCGAGAACCTGGGAAATTACCGGCGCCCGCAAGAACTTCTCCGCCTTTGTTGTGGCCGCGTCGGCGGAGCGCTCTGCATCCGGGATCCGGCCGAGCAGCGAGCCCAGCGTAGAATTCCACGTATGGCTACCCATGGCTTTCAAGCCAGCCAGACCGCGAATAACTTGTTCATCATCCGTCAACACGTTTTTCCCGCGAAATTGAACAAAAGGATTACCACCCATGGCATATTGCACCCAATCCAGGCTCAAGCTCACCAGGGGATTTAACCCAGGCAGTTGCCGGCCAGCATAATCGGTCAGCGCCGGCAGGATCTCGCCAGGTTTACCAGTCAGAGCCGCCTGCATAGCCGTATCCGTAACAGCCGCTATCACGCGCTCATTTTCTTCCAACGGCCACCGAAGATACAATGCTTTCCGCTCATCCTCGTCAATCCACATGATTGGCAGGCAGTTATATGTGCGCCGGTCGCGCTCGCTGGGGCCGTCCTGGTAAAGTGCTTCCCACTTCGTCCGATCATTCTTCCGGCGACCGACCGCGGCCGCAATCCCGCCGCCCACTAATGACCATAAAGCAATCCGCGGTAGCAAAGTCCAGCGGACCATATTCCAGAACATTTCCCCTTTCCTGCCCTTTTCACCGTTGAACCCTTTCCACGCTTGCCACTCGCTCCGGACGCCTTCCTTTGCCGGGTTGTAGAACAAGGCCGCCAGATCAATCAGATAATTTGCGGATCCCTTTTCCAGGAAGTCCGGGGACCCGGACCATTTCCGGATGATGATCCGCTTAATTTCTTCCGGCATATCCGGAAACTTATCATCCAGATACATCATACCAGAAATCTTCACGGTCCGCTCAAACACCTGGCCAAGCTCCATCCACTTGTGCGCGAAGTTCATGGCCGCGTCAAGTTTGGTTTGGTCTTCCTTCACCAGGACCGGGAGACCGCGCCGCTTTATTTCCCTGTCGAATTCATCGTCTTCCTGCATCCCCATATAGCCAGCCGCCCGGCTGATTACCATGCCGCGGCGCAATGCCTCTATGCCGATCGCATTAGGCTTACCACGGACCGTACTGATTGCCGCCTGGCCAGCCGGGATAGCGTAGCGGCCAAACACGCCGCCCGTAAACGGTATCCAGTTCCGGATCTCCGTCCCCGTACCCGGCATGGTCCGATTGAATCTCCGAATGTCACGAACCAACGCCACCGGCCAGAAGGCAGGATTTGCGCTTGTAAAAATTCCCTTGATATATCGGGATCCGGTAGAAATAGCGCGGGCAATCAATTGTGTTTCAATCGGATTCCGGAAACTGAACGCATCCACCAGGGCCCGCGGACCGTAGAACCCATGCAGCTTTCCGCTGCGCATGAATACCAATGTCCCTACCCTTTCATTCTCAATGATTTTGATTTCCTGCCGTTTGCCGGTCCATTGCATTTCCGCTGGCCGCCACTCGGCCGCATATTCAGAATTCAGCAGGGCATTGACCGCCTCAAACTTCGCTCGTTCGCGGAAGATCATGGCGCCGATGGCCAGCATTTTCTGCACGGTCGCCGTGGCCGGATTCTTCACCGGCTTCAGCGTCCCGTATTGCTTAAACAGATGGCTTGTCACACCATTCCCAAACTTTTCCGCCAGCACCTGTTGAAAGCTGTCCGCACCTTGCTTTGCCTGATCCTTGAATACGGCAAAGGTAGTGTAGAAAACATTATCCTCCAGCATTTGCTGGAGATTGCCATAGATTCCCCATTCCCGCGCCGGCGCAAGAACTTCCTGCTCGTAAATAGACCGTAGCCAGAGCGAGGCCTCCTCGAGCGCCGCGTAGCGTTCCGGCCCGTATTCCTTCCGCATTTCCGCCAGGCGCTCCGCGCTGGCCTTCGGGTTGAATCCCCAGGGATTGCCAATGTCCGCCCGGTCCCCATACTGGATCCGCTGATGCAAGAGATATTCGCCCAAGTTGATCCATAAAAAGTTATTGTCAGTCAGCCTCGGCACAACTTCATTCTGCACCCTGTCCAGGATCAGCTCGCCAACGGCACCGCGGTAGAGTCCATCTGATAGCGCCCCAAAGGCCCGCCGGCGCATTTCCGGATCCTTGATCGTGGCCAGCCGGCGCTGGATCGGTCCAAACCGGCGATCAATCGTATAGAAGGCCGCGTCCTTCCGCTCCTGCATGGTCCGGGCATTGGAGGCCGTAGCCCATTCCGCGGCCGCCTGGTCCGCCTGGTCCATCTCCTTATACATGAGCTCAACCCGGTCCTTGTAAATCTTTCCGGAGTTGATCGAATCCTGCACGGCATCGTAAAGCCGCTTCACTTCCGGCTTCTCTGTCAGCCAGTTTTTCCAGACGGCATAAAACTTCGGCGCGCGCTTCGCCGTGGCCGCCGGATTGTTCAGCAAGACCGACATGGTTTCTGCATACATCTCATGCGGCCGCTCAAAGTATTCTTCCATTTCCCCATCCGACCCGCGCCACCAGGCCACTAAGCCTTCCAGCTCAGCGTAGATATCCTTATAGGTGACAATGCCGCGCCGCTTTAATTCTGCCGAAATCGCTTCCCGGTAAAACTGTTTTACGGCCTTTGGATCGTTCTTCCCGCGCTTTTGAGCCTCCGCCCGGATCCGGCTCCGTTCTTCCTTCTCAAGGAGATTTCCCTGCTCGTCCGGCATGGCCGCCAACTGGCTTTTCGTGTAGTCCACAAAGCTGGCAATTTGCCCGAGGATATTGCCGCGGCCGCGGACGATATGTTGCGGCAACCAGCTAATCACATGCCCGATCTCATGCGCCAGGACCTTGCTGGCCAGAAGCGGATTCTTGGTCTTGGCCAGTTCGTAGGCTTCCCCGTAGATCTTATTAAACCGCTGTTCTGCCAGTTCAACAATATCCTCCTTTTCTTCTGCATGTTCCAAAGCCCATCCTTCCGCCGCCTTCATCATTCGGCGGCGCTCATCGGGCGTAATCAGTTTGAAAATCCGCGCCAAAATCTGAATATGCCCTTCCGGATAGGCCGTCTCGCCTTCGGTATGGCTGAATAGCCCCAGGGCATTCCCCAACTTCTGCCGGATCTCGGGATACTTCCCGCCCAGCATGGCGCGCTCCAACTGCACCAGCTCCGGCAATTCAACCGGAAACGCGCTGTAGTTCGGATCGTCGGCCGGGACCGGAGCGAATCCGGCCGCTTTGGGTTCCCCAAGGACCGCCCCCGGCCAGGCCGCGCCGCGGTCGCTCTCGAGGTCCGCATCCGATACCCTTTCATCCACCAGGTCCGCATCCGTCATTTCCTCGATGGTTTTCGCCGCCCGCCGCCGCCCGCCGACCGGTCCGGTCCCGGGCGCAACTGACCCCTCAACCATCACTCCCGCCGGCGCCGCTTCGACTTCAAAGTCCGGCAGCTCTTCGGCCCCTTCTTCCTGCTCCGGCTGCGCGTTTGGATCAAAGCGCTCAAGGTCAATGTCCGCGCCTTCCTGGATCCGCTTCAGGATTTCCAGCTTCTTCTCATTGATCTCCCGCCGGCGTTCCTCCGAAAATAAGCCTCTGGCATACACATCAATCACGCGCTGCTTCTCGGGGTTCACCGTGTTCCGCCGGTTAATCCGACCCAGGATTTGCTGGTCCTTATCTCCGGCAAACTCCGTTGACGCTATAATCTCATCCCGCGGCCCATCCCCCACCTGGTCGTCAAGGTTAATCCCGGTCCCGCCGCTGATGCCCGTTGCCAGCACGACCTGCACCTTGCCGCTTTGGAACAGGTCCACCTGGTCCCCTTTCGGACCGCCCCCGTAAATCTTGGCATAGGGGATTTTGGCCTCATCCAGCAGTTTGCCCAGCTCTTCGATTGTTCCGACGATTTCCGGCTTCTTCCCCAGGATCTTGTCCCATATTTTCCCCTGTTGAATCTTGAAATTCGACGTAGCTTCCGGCCGGTCCAACCGGTCGCTGGGATTGACAAACTCGCAGACCACCACGGCCCGGCGCCCTTCGGCCAAGGTCTTCTTGATCTGTTTAAAAATAACGGGCACCTTCTTGCTTTCTACCCAATGCGAAAGAGAATGCACCTTCTGGCCCTTCATGCGCGCTTGATACAATCCCGGCGGCAGTTTCTCAATCACCGCATCCCAATAGGCTTCAATCCTCCGATGCAACTCCAGGTCTTCCGGTTTCAGGTCGAAATTCAGATTTTCGCTCGTCCCCACAAACGGGTATTCCCGGCGGATCAGCGCGCCCTGGCCGGAAGCAATTTCGCGCATGTTAGCTAGATTCTTCTTCACGTCGGCCCAGGAAAACCCTTTAATCAGGGAAATCTTCTCGTGTATCTCCCCGGCCTGGTCCGTTGTCTGGTTGATTTGAAAGCCCAGCATGTGCGCCATGCGTTGCCGCGGGATCCCGGTGATTTCCCCCAGGAAGTAGGCCGCACCGGTCGGCGTATCCATGGGCGTCGCCGTGAAGAAGGACGCATGGTCCGCTTTGTGAATCAGGCTCATAACCCGAACCGTCTGCTTTGCCGTGGAGTTCTTCAGGTTGTGGGCCTCGTCCAGGATGATCAAACCATACTTCGTTTTGGGTTCAATCTCTACCCGTTCCGGCGGCTGGCCCTTCATCACTTTTCGCAGGATTTTAGAGTGTTTTCCGCCTTGGCCGCGAATGGAACTGTATGTGCCAATATCGAAATCTTCCAGACTGAATCCCAGCCGCGCCGCATCCGATAAATAGGTCCCCTGGATCGTAGGAATATTCTGCGTGATGATTAATACCTTCTGCCCAGTCCGCTTGGCATACTCATGTGCCACGACCAGGATTTGCGAGGTCTTCCCTACCCCGGTCCCATCCCCGCTCAAGAATCCTTTCTTCTTCTGCGTCAGGATACGGTCCAGGTTAAGGTTGATCCCCAAGCGCTGGTCATCGTCCACCTCGTACTGCTTCGGAGCGATATAATCCGGCGGCGTGGGCATGCTCTGGCCGCCGGCAACCCGGATATCCGTCCGCCCGCCGCGCCGCGCATCGGCCGCGGCTGGCTTCTCCTCCGGCCCGGCCGGCCGCTCCTGAGCGCCTATCTCTCCGGCTTCTCCCAGCTTGCCGGTTCGCATTCCAAACCATAAATCCGTCTCTCCTGTCGCCAGCATCTCGTTGGCCACCCGGATAATGTCAGCGTAGAGCGGCACAAATTTGTCGCCGTATTGCCCCAGCACCTTGCCGGCCAGCTCAGGCGTTACCCGGACCTTGTTCTGTTCCGACCAAGCAACCATAACCCGCGCCGCGGCTTCAATCTGTTGGGTTCGCTTGTTCTTCTCATCATTCTCCTGGATCTGTTTCGGCGTCAGCTTGATCCGGTCGCCGCCCTCCAGGGCCGCCTCAACCAGCATTCTATTCTCTCCCGGTCCCGGCGTTCCTTCCGTTTGTAACCCTGCGCTCTTGGCGGGGTCTTCCCCTTTCATCAAATTATCCAGTTCGTCCTGCGCCGCCTTCAACTTTGCGGCTGCCAGATCCTCCGCCTTCGATTCCACCCCGGCCACCGGCTGCTCCAGCGCCGGCTGGCCGGCAGGCGCCGCCGCGGACACTGTAGCAATCATCTTTTTCAGGTATTCTTCCGGCTCAACCGCATTCCGCCCGGCCACGATATCCGCCAGGTCCTCGTGCAGCGCCCAATCCTTCCAGCGGTATTCTTCTTCCCGTAAGGTTTCAACGGCTGCTTGGATTTCTTTCGGATTCTTCACGTCAATCCCCAGGCGCGCGGCCTGGTCCGGGCGCTTCGCCACGCTTTGCACGGCTGTTATCTGGTCCCGAATGGCCGCCTGGAACTTGGTTGCCCGCTTGGCTTTGGCTTCCATTTCCTTGATGGCCGCATCATTGTTGCCGAACATGTCCAGCTGGATCCCCGGCCGGTCGATTATGTCCGACTTAATGGCCTGGAGATAGTTCGATAGCGCGGGCCCGGTCTTGCCCTGAATGGCAAGCTTGATCCCGATCTGCTGTAGCGGCTCGTTATTCGTCGGCTGGCCGCTCATAATCCCGTTCACAACAGGCGCGGCGCGGGCTATGAGTTCGGTTTGCTCGGGGGTAATGGTTTCGTTGAGGAAGGCGGTATAAAGGTTATCCCCGGAAGTGAGCGCGATGGAGAGGGCTTTCCGACCTTTAATGCCGATACGGCGTCCTTCATCCATTGCCTCATTCTCGCCAAATGCTGTCCGGTATTCTCTGAGCCATTTAACTTGGTCATAAATCGTCCCCTTTCCATCCGCAATATTAATTTCCGCGCCTAACCGGCGGGCATCATGCACGCTGTAGCCATCCGCTTCCCTCAAAATCTGGGCATTCAACCCGGTCCGGCCGCTCCGTTCGGCCAGATCCAGCCGGTGATGCCCGTTAAAGACCAGATACTTCTGCCCTGCTTTCAACCCGTATTCAGCTGGATTTAGAGGCTCCCATAGTTGGATAACCCCCGCCTTACGATCATCCCACTCGCCTTCCAGTTTGTCCAGTTCGTTCACCCCGGACTTCGTATTGTCCATCCGCTTGAACTGCATCAGGTCCGGCCGCAATCCCATCTCACCGAGCGGCACCTGGTGAACTGGAACATCTACCAGTTGCGCCTGTTCCTCGGGGCCCGGCTTCTTGACTTCTACCATGGCGGCCGCCGCCCCGGTGGGCATCGTAGAGGAGAGAATCGTTTCGCCCGGCGCTAACATGCCATGCGTCCAGGTTCCATCCGGCAGCAGTTTCCCGATACTGGCTATGCGTTCTTCTTTGCTCTCCCCATTCCGTAGCACGTAATACTCACCCTTGAACGATGCTTGATATGTGGATCCGTCCGGCCTCCGTACCGTCACCAGCTGTTCGCCTTCCTGGATCGGTGCCGGCGTTACCGGCTGAACCGCACCGGCGCCGGAGGGCCTGCCCACCATAGCCACTTCGGCGACGGCGGGCCTGCCCACCATAGCCGCACCGGCGACGGCGGGCGTCAATCCTTCTCCTCTTCGCGCCTCCCATCCTTCCGGCATTGTCTGCCCAGCCTGCCGGGCCGCTTCTTCCGGATTCGCCGAGATCCCGCGGGCGGACGCCAGTTCCGCCTGGGCCGCCTTGTCGCCCGCTCGCGCCCGCCTTGCCAAGTCTTTCTGCCGGGCCGTTTCCGCGTCCTGCGCCGCAGTATTCCGGTACCGCCATTCCCGCGCAAAGTTCGCCGTATCCCCCATGGCCTTGGCCAGTTCCTTGTCCTGGATATACTTCCGCACCATGCCTTCGGCGCGCACGTCGCCCTGCATGGCGCGGTTTACCCAATCGTTCGCCGCTTGCTTATCCAGTCCATTCTCCACCAATTTACTCACCGCCCGGCCGGCGGTCACTTCCTGGATGGCTTCCGGAAACTTCATGCCGGCCATGAGCGCAAAGTTGTTCAAAAATTCTTCGTAGGTCGGTTGCTTGCCGGTAGCCGCCCCGGCCGCACTCATTTCCAGCGCTCGGAGTCCCGCGCCGCCGAATTGCTGCGCCAGCCTGCGCATAACCCCGCCCTCTCCAACCGCCAGGAACTTCGGCAGCGGCAAGCGGAACGTTAAACCCATGACGGCCGATTCCCCCACGCTCTCCATGTCCCATTGCGGCCCTTGTCCTTCCTTGGCCGCCTGGTCATTATCCAGGAGTTGATGCTGTAGGTTCATCAGGGGCAGCCCCAGCCATGGGACGCTCGCAATGATAGCGTCGCCACCGATCGCAAAGCCTGGCAGATCCTGGGCCAGCGCATTAAGGAGCGGGGAGCCGGAAGACAACATTCCTGTATTCACCGCCGCATTCTTTATTTCCACCTGGGTCGGCGCCGTGCGTTTCCCGGTTACGAGCGAGTAATATCGTTCCGGATGCAGGGCCAGCTCCGCGCTGTTGGCCAGGTTCCGGCCAATCTTACCGCCCAAGGTCCGGCCAAACATACCCAAAAACGGCTTTTCGATCAGATTAGCCAGCAACCCGCCGCCTTCGGCGTATTTCTTCGCCTTCATGGCCAAAGGCTTCTCTTGCGCCGCCTGTAACGTCTTCTCTTCTTCCGTGTAAGGCCCGCGCAGCGTAGGTGTGCCCGGTCGTAGCTCTTGAGCGAAGCCTGGCCCCTCTGGCGGCATCGCCAGGGGCTCTATTTTACCCTGTGGCGGTTGTCCTACCGTATCAGGCGGCAATCCGATCAACTCCGTCATTTTCGGCGTAGGTTCGTTGAAAATTGGCGCCGCCTCCATGCCCGCCATAGCGCTTTGCGCGCCGGCAGGTCCGCCAGGGCGTCCAGCCCCAGGAGGTTGTTGACTCTGTGCCGGATCAGGCGGCGGTTCTGAAGTAAAACCTGGCACGGTTCCTTCCCGGGTCCGTGCCTTGCCCGTTTCATTAGGCTCAAAATAGATAGCCCGGCCAGTCGTCGGCTGGGCAATAAAACTCGTAGGCCGGCCGGGTGTAAGCCGCATCCCATCCCGCTCAATATAGTTTTCAGGTGGCTTCTCGGCAATAACCCGCCGCCCGGCCTGATCCTCATCCTCCAAATACCGGATTTTCATTCCGGATTCCTTCGGTGCGGCTTCCATTATAGCGGTATCGTCTAAATAGCGTATGGCCATGTTTTATCCCTATTCAATAACGGCCCGACGGCCGTTGATCAATACGATGGTGCCAACGGGCAAACCCGCGCTGGTTGCCTCCTGCTCCGTTGCAAAATTCAAGGGGGTCTGCGACGTAGCGCCAGGTGCTGCAGCCGCTGGGGTTTCCACCGGCGGAACACTCACTGGCGCCGCGGCGCTCCGCCGAAATGGATTAATCCCCTGGCCATTTCCTCCGGCCTTATTATTCGCCAGAATAACGCTCAGCGCCTCCATGGGATTCATATTCGACGCCTTCTTCACCCATTTCCCGCTCGGCGAAAGCTCAAAATCGTCTTGCGCCTGCTTGAGTTGATCCGGTGTGGCCCGCTTCTTGAACGCTGCCTCAGCCGCTATTTCCTTTTCCCACGGCATCATCCGTACCGGTTTCCATCCGTCCGGGGTGCGCTCATAGTTTTCATGGAACTGCACCACCTGGTCCGGTGTCGCTGTCTTCAAAAAATTCTGATAACTGGCCTCATTGGCCGCCGCCTTCGTCAGTTCCTTCGTGGTTGCCGCCCGGACCATTTCCTTCTGTTCCCATTCCTGCCGCATGGCCAGCGGCATATTCTCGAATGCCCTCGCCTGAATGTGCCCCAAAATCTCCTGCCCGGCGCCCGGTATCGAAGCAAGACTGCTCTCAAATTCTTCCCTGTTCTGCCAAGCCGGCGGGTTCCTCAGATATTCCGCCAAGTTCCGATCGTATTCTACCCGACGTGCCGCCAAAACCGGATCATTCTCATATTCCCCGTACATCTGCTTCATTTCCAGCAGACTCGTCCCCTTCGGTATGGCGAGCGGCCGCATGGTCCCGCCCCACGCCGAAGGCGCTGGCCCTGCCGGTGGCGCTCCTGACGCTCCCCGCTCCCCGCTCGACGCGCCGCCCGCCAGCAACTGATCCACCATGCTGCCCTGCCCCCCGTAGCCATCCGGACGAAGGGGGACCTGCCTGCCCCCTCCTATAACCGCTTCGGCGACGGGGGGCGCGCTTACCGCCCTTTCATTCCCCATCAAGCGCTGCCCAGGTAGGAGCCGCTGCGCCGGCGGCGCCGCCTGGAGCCGCCGCCAGTCCTCTTCCGTCCGCGCGCGCATGTCGGTCAGGGCCGAACTTTCCCCCGGCATGGGCGGCGGCGCCGAAAAACGCCGTTCATAGTCCGGCCCCACCTCTCCGGCATCGGCCGGCACGGATCCGGCCACGGTTGCCGGATTAAAGAACGTCCCGGCCGCATACCCCGCCACGGCCGGCATGAATGTCCCGCGCCTCTCCAATCCCAGCCTCGCATCCCGCGGCAACATCCCCATATCAATGTTTTCCGGCCTTATCCTTGGCATGTTAATCTCCTCTTAAATCACTCATTCGCTCAATCGTTTAATCGCTCAATTTCCTCAGACGTGCCACGTCACATCCCCGCCAAAATCGCTGTGCTTGCAAAACTGAAAGTGATAATCCGCCAATAAAGTCAGCGGAATATCGCATTGCGCGTTCAGGTAGCCGTCCGGAGTTGCTGCGTTCCAGGTATATTCGAAGTCGTGCGGAAACCCATCTTCACTCTTAAATTCCTCGAATTCCGCCATCGAGCTTGTCCAGCGTTTCAACTCGTTTTTGCCTATTACAAGCTCGCCTCCGTCTGCGGTCTTTAATCCGGCGGTTTCTCCTCCCGGATAATCTCCAATAACGATCAGCGTCTTGGAAATGTCGGCGTAGGCCTTGATCTTAAAAACCGGTCCGGTTTGATTCAGCCTGATGTTCCACCAGTTAGCTCCCCCGTAAACATTGTACACGTTCCAGTTGCAATCGGACCCGCGCGATAGGGTCATGTTCGTAAACGCGCTGATCCCCCATGTATCGGGATTGGCAACCTTGGCTTTGACCTGTCCAAGCACAATGTTGCAGGCCGTCTCTTTATACCAGTCATACCAGTACATGGTGTAATAATACCAATGCGGGTAAAACTGGGGACGTGGGTCCGATGGCCACGTGCCGGCCTCCGCATATTGTTCAGAAAACGATGCGGCAGACGTGGCCGTATCGTAAATCGCCGGTACGCAGTATCTCATCACTTGCAGGCATTTATATCTGGCAATCAGCACTTCAGGAAACATGCGCGTTCCGGAATTCGGTTCGCCGTACACATCCACGCCGTCATTCACTCGCCCAGGCATCAAAAGCAACTGGTTTGTCACCGGATCATACCCTACTCCGGCCGCCTGAAATATCGCCGTCGTGTCGTCGTACGGCGTATAAACATGCGTGTCGGTGTCATATGTCCCAAAAAACGAAACCGCATGCAACGGGCCGTCAACGCATTGCCCCAACTCCCATATCTTATCGTCAATCGCCAGCAGCAGCAGCCACTGCGGATAGTTATCCATCAGGTTCTTCACATACCCGCTCACCTCATGCAACACTCCTCCCGGATATGTCCGCTCGGTCCATTTGCTGATCGCCGCAAACGATATGTGATTGTCAGTCGAAAACATAGTTTCGTCGTAGATCGTCGGACTCACCAGATATGTGCCATCCGGCTGTTGCGTAGCCAGGCACCGCTCGATGATCCCTTGCAGCAGCGTGTAGATATCAACCGGCCGCATTCGCCAATCCCCGGGCCGCTGGTAGATCGGCGTCCCGGTCACGTCCAGCCCCTCAATCACATGCAGTCCGCTGTCCGCCGCGTAGGGTAATGTCGTTTGAAAATTCATGGTTTCACTTTGACTTTGAAAATCTTACCGCACGCCCAACGCTTAACCCAAATCACACCAGCACAGAAAATCCACGTCATTATTAACGCCAGTCCAAACACAATGCCTGCACCAAATCCTGTTGACGCTCCGCTTCCGGTCGTAACAGGTAAACAAGATGGTGGTAGAATGAGTCCAATCATGCGTATATCCCATCAATTTGAATGACACCCCGGTGATACGTAAACAGCGGCGTGATCACACCATCCACCAGGTTGAAACTCTGCAAGGGTTTCACAAATGTCCCGCTCCCGGACCGTGGAAAATTCGCAGCATTGGCTATCCCAAACCCAGCCACGCCAGTCGCTAACGTGTAAACCCCATAGACAACTTGACCCTGCTGTGTGATCGTGCAATTCTGTTCGGCAACCATGATCGCCTCGTTGGTTGCCTTCATCATTGGGCCACCGTGGAAAGTTGCCGTAGCAACGCTCATCTCCTTCACCCCAAACGCCCAAGGACTGTCCGGCACCGCCGCGCCCTCCGCCTTCACTGTCCCAAAATATGCCGAATCCTGGCCGCCCGCCTGCCCCGGCGCCAGCATCAGCACAATCCCTTGCCTCTGGCTCGAATCCAGGTTGCGCAAACACGCTGGCACGGCATTCCGGGCAATCACCTCCACTTGTTCCTTCGTTAAAGACCGCCGCACCAGCTCCAGGTAACGCGCATTGAAACTCCCCACAACCCGCTCCAAATCGTTCTTCGTACTAGAAAATCCGCCGATGATCGTCTTGGTCATGCCGCTGATCAGCGCTTGCAACTCCCCCACCGTTACCGGCCGGTCCTCCGGCTTCGTCTTGTTCGGCTCTGATCCGGCATCTGGCGGCCGGCGGCCGGCGTCGCGCCTTGCGCTTCCGTCGTCCGGCACCATCCCCGCTATTCTCCCCGGTGGCATGTTTCTCCCTTTCAGCTCGCGGGCTCCAGATAATCATACGTCGTCCGCAAAATCTTGGTGTTCACCACCCGCACCGCCTCATACTCAAATTCCGCTGAATGGTGGTACGTGCTCCCCTGGTTGTTCTCCTGGGTCCCAACTGACACATAGACCGTCGTAATCCATGCGGCCGCTTCGGCTGCCGTCCGGAAATACCTCACGGTGTAGTGCCTTTTCAGCTGATAAATATAGGTATGGTCATTCCAATACCGACCCAGGGTCGCGGAATACACTTGGCTCGTCACCGCCTCCGTCTCGCCAAAGATGTCCCACGAGATCCCCAGCACATTCTCGGCATCCGTGATCGGGAAATTCCGCACTTGGCGCGATTTCTTGTAATTATGCAGCAAATAGTCATCCAGCTCGTGCGCCAGGACCGCCACTTCCATGTTCGCTCCGCCGTAGGTCGGGTTCCCCTGCGCGTCCAGCGCGATTGTCCGCTCGATGCCGCCCGAATCCTTGAACTTCAGCACGTCCGGCGCCTCCGCCGCATGATATTCTTCGCTCCGGTACTCCGTTACCCGCTCGCCCATGCGCGCCACGTACTCCGGCACGCTCACCGCCTTGGCCGTGTCGGTCTCTTCCTCGCTTTTAACGTTGCCGGCCGTCGTCGGCTGCGCATCCACCCGCTTAATCACCCCGGGCGTGATCGCCGCCGGCACCATCGGTGCCGACGGGTTCTCGGTGTGGCTGACCCGCACCACCGACCTCATCCCGGTTTCCGTCCCACTGGTCGCCGTCTGGTCCTTCGGCAGGATCGTTTCCTGCACGGTCCTCTCCCGCCCCAACTCCGTCGGCGTGGCGTCCACGTTGACAATCGTACCAGCGCCGGCCACGCCGCTCGGAATATCCGGATTGAACGTGTGAATAACCCGCGTCTTCGTGTAGGCTGCGCAATCCTCGGTGATAGTGATCACCTTGTCGCCCTTACTGATCGTCTGGAAGACCAGCCAAATGAGCCCATTCGCTCCGCTGACCACCAGCGGGTTCGCGTTCCCCGGCTTGTAATCCACGTCCCCGGCATACCATAGCCCCGTCCTGGCCCACCGGGTGCCCGTCATGGGGTTCAGGATCGTCGTCTGCGCCTTCAGGTACGTCAGGCACCCGTCCAGATCCTCCTGCCCTACCGTCCAAAACCGGATCAGCACATCCTGCCCCAGTCCCTGATGCTCCGCCAGGTTGCTCAGTTGCGCCTTATTCTCCGCTAAAATATCTGCAATGCTTTCAGCATTCATTTCTCACCCGTCCGATTCCGTCTTTCCGTACTTCCGTCTCCCCGTGCTTCCGTCTCCTCACACAGTCACATCGGCCCGCTCACCCCAACCACCCCCGACAACGCCGCCAGCGCCCGATTCTGCTTCTTGGCCTGGTCGCCCTCGCTGCTGTTCGACTCCATTACCCACACGCATTTTCCCCCAGCCCTGTCCGTCAGGCCGCGCACGTCGGACACCATATCCGCCACGCTCGTGCTGTCACCCTGCGTCACCGGATGATTGCGGGTTTCAAATCCAAGAAAATCGGCATTGGACGCTACACGGTACGATTGTTCATGAGTTCCTACCGGAAGCCGGACGCCACCCCGCACGGCATACTTTTGGATTAGTCCGACTCCCCAGTTAATTTCACTGGCATTGAGCGGTCCACGATTTGATTCGATCTGAAAAACAAATCCATCAACAACTGTTGCAATCGGCGGAGTCGCCATTTCCAGAAACGCTGGGATGCGCTCTTTGAATTTCCAGTAAGGATATGCGGGGTTCTCGCTGTCCGGTATCTGCGGACCATCAAAGTAAACGGCCACCACTAATTTTCCGGCATTCTTTAGTCGCGCTGCAAAATTGAGCCACGAATTGACCTTGCCCTCATGCAGACTGGACGCCATGAACTCACCGCTGAAAATCGTTGACTGTCCTTCGTTGAGAATGTTCAGCGTAGCGGTATTGGCGCCGAACCGGTCCATGTCTCGAATGTAGGCGTCCTGCTTGGCAATACTGGTATTATCGCCATTGCCCAGATACCAGCAGCAATCCAGCTGGCCCTGGTATTGCCAGAACAGTTTCGACTTAACTATGAGGGGTAGCGTCATTTGCTTTCTTTGCGCGCCTTTCGTTTCTGCCTGATCTTTTCGACTCCCAGCCCGCCGAGCCCTACGATCACCAGGAGGACCGCCGCACCGGCCTGTACCCGCCAATCGGCGTCACCGGTCCCGACCGCCTTTATCGTTGTCGTCACCAGTTCGATGATGTTTGTCATGTTCGCTCCAGAAGTTTTAATCGGCCTTCTTTCCATTTTCGGATTGGCGTTACGGGCGTGGGAAAACTATCGTCAAGGATATTATAATATGCACCGGAGTTGTAGGCATCCGCTACGCCCTCCGTACACCAGTGGTGTAATGGATTATCGAAAATCGGGATGTCGTAATCCTCGTTGCAGACGTTATTAATCCACCATTTAGCGGCCCAGCCTTGGCGCATCAGACTGATATCGTGCGCTTCAAATAATTGCAGGTTGCGAATTTGTCTATCGGCCAGTTTCTTTTCATATTCCGCAAAGGGCGTCAGTTTAGACTTCGGACGCACACTTTCGGCAATCCACAATTCGCCGCCATGCTTAACGATCATAAACGTGTGGCTTGGGCAGTTGCGGAAAGCAACGTTCAATTTCTCTCCGGTCAATTTGCGGTATTCCCACACCTTTCGGCAAGCTATGATCCCGCCGAAAAATGACGCCGATCTATCTGATCCGATCACCCCCGGCCACACTATGACTCCGTTCAATTTTGCATCCATTTCAAGCCCCTCCGCACGGCGCGCCGTTACTAAATGCCAGCGTATTCTCCCTGATCACGTCCTGCCGTCGCTCCCACTCCTCCATCCTCCGAATGTCCGTCCGCAACAAAATGGCATGGTCTTCCAAAATATGCTTGTCGTGCGCGTCGCTGATCAAGGGTGCGGCCTCCTCGCATTGCGCTAGGCATTTCCGCAACGTCGCCAAATGAGTGGATTCGGGCATAGCGCCTTTTCCGTCTTTCCGTCCTTCCGTTTTCCGTCGCGTTTCGCGTTTAGTTCCCTGATAAAACTTGCGCCGCCGTAGTCAGCGGATGCACGACTTTGAAAATTTCCCACAAAATGATCATCACCCCGCCCACGCCGCCGCCGGAGAGCATGGCGTAGAGATTGCCGCGCCGGGACTGGATCAAAATCGCGGCCATCCCGTCCACCAAGAACAACTGCACTTCCTTCTGCCCTTCCACCGGGCATTGCGAGAAATCACCGTCGTCCACGTAGGCCCGCACCCGCTTGGCCCGTTCCTTGTTCATCTCGGAGGAAATCTCATCGCCATTCGCCATATTTTTACCCGCCTTTCGGTTTATATTTTTTGTCCTTCCGCATCACTCAAAAAACATCATCTGAACGATCACGTCGTTAGTTGGCGAAGTAGCTTTTGCTTGCGAAAATGTCGCACCGTCGTCCGTCCAGCCGCTCCACGTAAGACTCCAGCTAAACCCTGTAAATACTAAAACAGCACACTGATCTGTTGTTCCTGACCACAGCAGAGGTGAATTATATGTAACCAAGCACGACTGCGAGCCGTCGGAAGCGACAGACCCGATTGACCCTACAACAGAGTTATTAACGTACGCCCTCACCTCCGCCCACCTTGGCCGAAAACCAATTCCAGACACAGTAACGTTAGCATTATTAGTGGTTCGAGTTGTCAAAATGTACTGTTTGACCTGAGGGATTTTCCAGGTTGCTTCTCCGAGCGTATTGGTGCCCATCAGGCGCGTCCCATTGGTCGGACTCCCTCCGCTGATCTGCAATCTGGACACAATCACCACGCCGCCGGAAATCGTGTTGCCACCCATGTTTATGTTCCCGCCCATCGTGCCGCCGCTGGCGGGCAGGGCCGCATTCGCCACGCCTAGCGCGTTCGTGGCGATCCGCCGCGCCGTCTCCGCGTTCGTGTCGGCGGAATGGGCGAGATTCGATGCGGACAGGCCGGACGGGCCGGGGAATGCCTGACCGGCTCCGGTTCCGAGAGTGGGAATTGCGGGCCACGATGATATAGGTTTTTCGGTGCCGAGCTGAAGCGACGGGATAACCGCGACTCCTCCAGTGCTGATCGTGACAATATTGAAGCCGTAATGGATCTCTACTGTGACATAATCCACCTGCAAAAAGTCCGAGCCCAAGCCCGGATCGCCCCAAATTTTAACCGCAAAATTAGTTGAGTTGACCAACACGGGAGTCCACGCCACGCCCCAAAGGTCGCTGGCCGCGCCATTGGTACACCACGCAAGTGCATTAGTATCTGTAGTCAGAGCGGGGGTATTGGTTAAGCTGGTCACGGCATCGGAAGTCAGGCGTACGTGAGGCGTAAAACTGGCCGGCATGCACGCGCCCTTAATTTTTACGACGATCCCGCGAATAGTCTGATTGGTCGGAACAGAAAATCCGAAGGAAGACAAAATTAAATCCTTTGACGGAGCATTGGACGCGGCCCACACGGAGGCAACCGCGCCATCTTCCACGAGGGCGCTGTTTGGGTTCGACCAGTCAAAAGCTCCAGCCGCCCCATTCTCCGCCACCGTCGGGCCGTTTGTAGAGGAATTTGTCAAACCACCAGAACCGAACGACACGGTTCCCGTGGCCGGGAAGGCGGACCAGGAGGAGGCGTCGGCCCCACCCGGCCAGTTCGTCCGCGTAACGCCCCCGAAGGTAACGGGGTTCGTCCCCAAATCCAGCGGCCCATCCAAAACCACGTTCGTTCCCGTTGAGTCAAGCCCAATCCGGGCCTGCACGGCCACGGCCGCAAGCATTATCCCAACGAATATCAGGCGCTTCCGCATTAGTTATCCCTTCGGTATTGCTCAATCCACGCCGCCCCCGCCCACATAAACGAAATCAGGTCATTAGTGCCCAGGGCGAATGTGGGCACAACGGCCGCATTGGTGAGCGTAACCTTGTTGGCCTCGTTATTTCCCCGAATTGTCAGGAGCTGACCCGCAGCCGCGCCATCGGCCATGCCGCACGTCACCGCCCCGCTATCGCCCTCCACAGCCACCAGGGCCGCATTAGCGGCGACATTCGCCCCGTTCGTCAGCGTCTGGAGAGCGCTCGGGACCAACGTAAATTGCGCCCCCACCGTGGCGCCGCCGTTCAGCGTCAATAACCCCGCCTTACTCTGCGGCGTAGAATTCGTGCTGATAAACTCGGCCGTAGATGGCACCGCATCCGTGATGCCATAACCCGCAAGGGAGGTCGGAGTTCCCACAAGATTTGTCCAGGCCACATTCGTTACCCCGGCGCCGTCAACATTCGCCGTCTTCCAGTTCCGCAGGTAATAGCTGCCCTGGCCATACAAATCCCCGTAGCTCCAGTTGGTCCCCTGCCCATCCGGCAGCACTCCGCCAACCGCAAATGCCGAAACGACGGTTGCCATTAACATTCCAGCCACCAAACCCATCTTTGAATTTTTCATGCTACTCCCCTTTTATTGCTTCCTGTCTATTCGCCTTGTTTCAACCCACGCCCCGCCAGTAAAAAAAAAACTCATCAGATCGTTCGTGCCAATCAAAAAAGATTGCCGACAGTCCAACGCCACTCCCGACCCGTTCGTGACCATAATTCCCCCGGTCACGGCGGCCCCTCTCAAAAACATGAGGCTCCCTTCGCTCACGCCATTGGTTTGGATTTGCGGGTTCCCCAGGGTAATCGTAGCATTCGCCGTGCTGACTAGCGCGTTCCCGTAATACGCAATCGTCGCCCCGTTCGTCAGAACCTGTTCAGCCGTAGCCGAAAACTTGTCCAGCTTCCCGGTCTCTACTCCCGTCACGCGCCCGTCGAGCATGTGGTAAAACAGGTTCCGCGCCCCGTTCTGCAAATACTCGCTCGGCCCCCCGAACGTCGTGGAATACAAATATCCGCTCCGGCTGATTTCCTGATACCCGGCTTCCGGCTGCCCGGCCCGCGGCGTTCCGCTCTCCACATAAATCACGTCGCATACCATCCAGGAATCCGCTTGCGACCATATTTCCGTGATCCGGTATAGGTCTATATCTCCGGTGGTCTGGGCATGGTTTATCAGGTAGTCATTGGTGGCCACGTCCGGCGCCCCATACCCGAGCTGTGACCCGTCATGCACCCAGCCCTGCAACCGGAATTGCCCGTTGGTCAGCGCGTCTACCGCCGTCACCTGGTAGGGCACGTTCAAGAGCGGCATCGAGGCCCCCGCCACGCTGGCCGACATCGCAAGAATCAAAATCAGCCTGCCGATCATGCCGCGCCTCCCGTTACCATCGTGTTTCGACGTGATACATAATCCCGCCCACGGCCCCCAGCCCGGATATTACGATCAGCGTATTGTCCCCGCTGTAGGTCCCGGCCGTGATTGGCACATTGGCGTAGGTATCGTCCCGCGACGCATTGCAGACCGGGATCCAGTTGTTCACTGTCGAGGAGTTGTTTACGTCGTTGGTCCCCATGGCCAGGTAGATTTTGCCGGAATCGGTATTGCCCCCGTCCACCCGGATCTTCGCCGCCAGCACCCGCGTCCCGGCCGGCACGGTGAATGTGAACGTGCTTCCCGCCCGGACCGCCGTCACATTGGTCGAGGTCGCCAAGACCCAAATCGTGTTCGCCACCGATGGGCAAGCGTCATAACGCCACAGCCCCACGCTCTCCGCCGCAAAATAGGCCGTCGTGTTCGCCGGCGTGAACTTCAGCACATCCCCGGCCGCCAGCGCCTCATTTGTTATTGTCCAGACCTTTCCGGACCACCCCATGAGCTTATTCGTAACCGCGCCCGGCGCCCCATCCGCGCCCGGCGAGCCCGCCACCCCGTTGCTCCCCACCGGTATCACGATCCCAAACTGAATATTCGTCCCGGTCCCCACATTCGTCACGCTCGCCGCGCTCCCGGCCGCCCCATTGCTTACCCAGGCAATTGCGAAGGTCGGCGTCACCCCATTGGTCCCATTTACCCCGTTGGTCCCATTACTCCCATTGGTCCCATTTGTCCCATTCGAACCCGCGGCCCCAACGGCCCCGGTCGCCCCCGTACTCCCTACCGGGAGCGAAAATCCCAGCACCATCGCGTTGCTGGTCCCCAGGTTGGTCACGCTGGCCGCGCTCCCAGCCGCCCCATTGCTCACCCAGGCTATCGAAATCGTCGCCGCCGCCCCAGCCGGCCCGATCGCCCCGTTGGTTCCTGTAGCCTTCACAAACCGCCCGCTGTTCCCGTCCCAGATAACATACTGTCCGTCCGTCACCGCCCCCCGCGCATGGATCTCCGGGTAATACGCCCCCAGCGCGCTCATCCCTCCCAACACCATCATCGTCAAAATCAGGATTTTCTTCATAACCATCCTCATTCCGAAAGCGGCTCAAACCGCACCACTCCGGCCTGGCCATTAACCGCCTCAATGAATCTTGCACATTCCACCGTCCGCCGGCTCCATACCATCGGCGCCGAAGTCACCGGAAGATAGATCCCAGCTCCGGCGCTGGCCGGATCGGTTCCGTCAAACGTTGCCAGCACCGCCTTGGTCTTCACGCTGACATAGCAATGGCTCACCCGGCTACCCAGCGCCGTGGCTTTCGCCACCACGATCCCCGCCACAGCCAATTCCTCGCCCAGCTGGCCCTTCCGTGTTGGCCCCAACTGACTTTCTAAATTAACCACTCTTGCATTCATGGTTTTCTCCTTCCGTCTTTCCGTTCTTCCCTCGCGTTTCCTGTTTACCTTCCAAACACAATCTTCCTCTGAACACCCTTTTGATCCTCGGCATCTTCCAGGCCATCAAGTTCAACCTGGGCCCGCCCCTCTGCTTTGTCGCGCTCCACCGGGTCGAGCAGATATTCCGCATGGGCCGCCCACACGATAAAGTTTTTCAAGAACGCCGGAAATTCCACCGGAGCCCAATACTCGGTTTGCTCATACGGATTTTTATCCGTTGAGACCTGGAGCGCCTTATAACTCTCCCCGCTGCTCGCGTAGTAGCATAGATCGCCGATCGCATAAGCGGTCGCCGCATTCCAATCTGTCAACGAAAATTCCGGCACCGGCGGTCTGAACCAAATCCACGGCCGCGCCGGCGCTTCATCCGCGCTCACCAGGATCCCGTCCTCATAGAAAATCACGTTCTCTATCCGGCCGGCAAAACGGTTAATCCGCGGATCCACGTCAAATACGCAATTCTGCAAATCCACCGCCCCAATTTCCGTCTTGCCTTGCTGCTGGAAACTGAGCGTTCGGAGGAAGGTGTCCCCGACTTCCGCCCACCAGGTCGTGGCCGTGTCTGGATCGTGCCCCACGTTCGCATCCTGGAGGCTGATGTAATAATGTTCCCCGCCATCCGCCGCGACGTGGTAGACTTCATCCCCGGTAATGTAATTTCCCGCCGCATCATAGGTGTCCCGGTATTCCCGCTGTTCCGCCCGCATCAGATCGCTCCACCAGGTGCGCTCATATCCTTCCGGCATCCGTCCGTTGATATAGTCCGCGATAAGCGCCTTGTCCGTGGCGGATAAATTCGCCGTAGCTGGATTCAACCCCCTCTTCCGGACGAGCGCTTCATATACGCTTTTGATCGTGCAGGTCTTCATTACTTCTCTTCCTTCAGCCTACGTCCTACAGTCTTCTTAAATCACCATGATCGTAATGTTCTTGTTTTGCGTGCTGGTGTGATCCGTCCGGTCCGTCAGATTTCCGTATTCCGTCGTTCCGTTCTTCCCGTAAACTTTCCGGTAAGTCACTTTCCCCAGCCGGTTCTTCATGGCCGTCACGTTCCGGGCGCCTTCTGTGATCCCAAAATAACGCCGGTCCTGGTCTTTCCAATATCCGGCCGCTTCAGGCTTGAGAACTTCCCGGCCTTCCGTATCTACCGCGTTCATCACGGCCACAACCGATATTTGCCGGCTCATCCGCCCGCTCTTGCCAAAACGCAGAAGGGCGCCGCGCCCCCCGGCCAAGCCCCGGTCGAATACTTCCGCAGCCGCCAGTTTCAATCTTTGCCGTTCCTGCACCTGACGCATATTCACCGCAAGTCCCAACGCCTCTCTTGTATATCCGCTCATATCGTTTCCTCCTCTGAAATCTCAAATCGTCCCGCTCGCCGCCGGCGCCGCGCCGCCCGGCGTAGCCCCTGGCGTAGTCGTGGCCGGCAATGCCGCCCGGCCGCCCTGCCGCCCAATCTCCACGTTCTCCCCAAACTGTTGCGCCAGCACTTGCAAACGCTGTAACCGGCTCTGCAATATCAGCAGTTTGTCTTCCGCCATGTCCTTGTAAATGGCCGGATTCATCTGCTCCATGTTCCGGTAGAGTTGCAATCTCAGCTCGTAGTTTATGCTCCCATCGTCCGGCAGCTCCGGCTCCTTGCCGGCCCGGATTTCCTGATAGGCCTTGATCTCCGCCACCGTCTCAACCTGGTTGGCCTGTTCCACGTCCACCAGGGCCGCCTCGGCCAGATCCGGAGAAATCCTCCACATGAACGCGCTGACGACCGCCGCGGTCTGAATGGTCTTGTCCCGGTCCATCGGCATCAGCAGTTCCTTGACAATTTTCCCAACTCGCTCCAGATATGCCGGATCCAGATCCCGCGGGTCGAACTGTAGATCCAGGTCAAACTGCCCTTGAATTTCCTCGCGGCTCTTGAACAGCGCCTCGCCTTTCCGGTTTGTGATCCGCTGAATCAAACTGTCCGGCATATACTGTTGGCACAACTGAAAGACCTGGACCAGCGCTTCGCGCAAATTCATCAGCCACCACAAAACCTTGAATTCCCGCTGTAACTGCACAACGTCCGGCGCAACGTCCTCATTTGTGCGCCCGAAGTACTCATCCCGCTGCCGGCGAAGCTCCTTCACCATGTCCACCACCGTCCGCGGATACTCCGGCGGCTTCATCCAGGCAAAATCCCCATCTCGCTTTGCCGGGAGTTCCATCAACGGCTTGATATGCAGCGCTCCCATCCTCTGCCGGTTGCGGGTAATTATCGGAGGCACGCCGGCAAGCTGGGCGTGATCGCCAAAACTATCGCAATAAAGCTTTTCCAAGCCTTGATAAGTCCCGGCTAATTCCGCTACCCCGCGCGAATCGCAAAGCCGGCTGGTCAGAACTTCGCGGCAAAAGTTATGCCCTGGATAACCGCCATGCGCGTAATCGAGCAACTTGCGCTCGGTCGCGGCCACATCCACGTCATTATGAAAAACAACAAAGTATTTGCCGGGCACTCCGTCTTCGTTTGTCGCCTGGTAGAATGCCGTCAGAATTTGATAGAGGCCCTTATAGTAACTCGTCGCCCGCGTCACGATATTGCCGCTTTCGTCGCGCACATAATCCGGGAATGCCGCGGACCCTTCATGCCCGCCCGCGCGCGAGCCGTCTGCCTGCCGTTCCCCAATCACCTTCTCCACAAAATCGTCGCTCCAGCCCTGGCTGATTTTGCGCTCAATTATTTGCGTCTTGCTCAGCCACTCGGCTTCAAAATATACTCGCGCACTTTGAAAATCGGTCGTGTTGAGCGGAACGAACCAATCTTCGTTTAACCGCTTTGCCTGAATATCCGGACCATCCTGCTTGATATACGGCACCGGAAATTCCGCCCGCCCCCTTTCCCGCAGTTCCCGGATGACCTTCTTCGCCCGCGCCGGCCGGATCCCGGGAAAAAATTCCGCCAACTTCGCCGGAAGAAAATCGACGCTCTCTTCGCTCGCCAACGCAATCTTGAAATCCTCCGCCGCCTGTTCCGCCAGCGCTTGAATGTCCACCGCCGGCGTTTCGCCGCTCACGGTTATTGGGCGTTCGGCGTTTGCTTCAATTCCGTTTTCCGCCCTTCCGTCCGGCAATTGCTGCTCTTCCATCGCTTCTCTGGTTCCTCCTACAGCCGACGGTCCACGGTCCACAGTCTCCTGAAGAACGTCCACGACGTTCTGAAGGTAAAGCCCCATCAACTCTTCCGCCGTCAACTTCTCCATCTTCAGCGCCGTCTCGTACTTCCAGACGATCCCCAGCAAAGCCACCCCCGGACTGTCCCCGGTCAAATAGTTCGCCAGCTTGAGCAGTTCCCGAATCCACTTCACGCCCCAATAATTCCGAATCAGCCAGCGCATGAGTACCGCCATGTTGCCGGCCTTCTTGGTGTCCTTGCTTTCCGTTCCCCTGAAATTGATTTGCGCCCGCATGGCCGATAACACCAGCAGCATAACGTCCTCGTTGATCAGCATGTCAGCCGTTCTAACCCGCATGTCCGAAGCCCCCTCAAACGGCTCCGGCTCTTCGTTCAAATTTTCAGCCTTATGCTTCAACCCATCCGCCGATTGATGGTCCCAACGACAAAAACGGGTGGATTCCATATCCACCCGCATCGGCCAAATTGTTTCTTTCGACTCCGTAACAATCTGCGTCACTTCGCTTTTCAGTTCCGCAAGTGAAGGCTCCGTGACCAACGATGTGCCTCCATCGCTGCGCACTTCATCTATGGGCCTCTTCTCTTCCGCCATTTTTGCTCCCGTCCCCGGCGGGCTTGTCCCGCCGGCACACAAGATAGCGTTTTTAGAGGGTCCGGCCGGCCTTAACCGGCCGGACCGCTCATTGCCCACTTCAGGGTGTTATCTTGAAGTAGAACAGCACCTCGCCCGCGGTGAGCGCCTCTAACGCCTCTTCGGCGTTCGGCGTAAACACAAAGTCAATCGTGTCTACCGCCGTGTAGACCTTCCGCCCGGTGCTGTCGTCCGTCAGCGCCGAGAGCCGCGTTTGCGCCGCCGATGTCACCGCCACGTTGGTCGCCGGCACTTGCACCTGTGTGGTCGCCACCAAACCGGTTATGCACAGCGCCGTAACGCCGTTTGTGTCGGTCATGGTTTGCGTTTGGAGCGTCCAACCGGTGATATTGGTGTAACTGGCCGTCTGCGCCGCTACCCCAGTCACATTGGTCGAGACCGCCGCCGTCGCCGCCTGGACGCTCCGCCCGAATTTGATCCACACCTCCGTCCCGTCGCTGGCCAATTCCGTGGAAGTCAGATAAAGGTCGGCATCGGTGCCGTCCCCCACTTCCACCAGGACCGACCCGGTATAGTTCGTGTTTCCGGTCGTGAATGCCGTTTTTAACTGCATGGCCATGAGTTGAACGCCCTGCTTGGCCGCCACCGCAAAAACGTTGGTCAACGTAACCGCCGTATTTGTGTTCGTTTCCGTGAAGTCCGCATAGGTTATGGTCGCCACATGCGTCGCTCCCAGGTGCGCCTGCTCCTGTTCCAGCAAGGGCCGGAACGATGCCGCTTGGCTCCAGATCGGCGCCAGCCACGACAGCAAAGCCACAAACACGATCAACTGCATCAGTCCATATTTCCTTTTCTTCATCTGCCAATCCCTCCTTCTTTCTTGTTCTAAAATCTCAAATTTCTTTTCTATGGCGGTATCGGTGTCCCGGCTCTTACCCCGGAACACCGATACTCCGTGTTTATGACTCGATCTTGGCGTAGCCTTGTCCGGTCGGGTTCAGGCACCGCAACCCATAAACCGCATCGTGGTAGCCGCGCGGGCCACCCGATTTCGCCGGTTCGCGCCAGGCGGCCGGCGGATCCATGAAGCACAGTTGCCACATGGCCAGATCCAGGAACAAGCCGCTCAGGACGCTCGCGGCAGTCGCCGCGCCGGTAGCCGCCGTGTGCAGCAGATACCAGGAGGGGAAGACCTTGACGGTTCCCGCGTCGAATTCAAAGAAGTCCACCACGCGGAGCAACTTCTTGTCTTCGGCGTCCAGGTTGTAGCGCGTGAGCGCTTGCGCCGTGTTCACGTCTTCGACGTGCCGCTGGGCCCAGCCGCTCATGTGCGATTTGAGCTTGATGCCCGTGAAGCCGGTCCAATCAACCGCATCCTTCTTCTGCGTAGCGGCCGCTTCCACCATGTCTTCCATTGCGTCCGGCGTGAAGAGGGCCAACGTGCTTTCATACACGCAACCCGTCGTAGGCCGATAGTTGACGGGCACCGGTTTTACCGCCTGCTCCGTCGGACTTAACCATTTCCAGGCGGCGCGCGAGCGATAAGGTTGCGCCCCGGATTCCACGGCCATTTCGTCGTCGGAAAGCAGTTGCTTTTCGATCATTTGACCCAGGATAAGGCCATCGTCCAAAGCCTGCTTGGCTTCTTCCTTGCCTTTCACGCCCCAAGTCTTCGTCAGATTGGCCAGGCGGCTGACCATCCAACCGGCGGTCCGCATCCACATATTATAGGCCTCGATCTGTTCCCGGTTCGTGTGGTCGAACGACGCAATGTCGGATCCGTCCAGGGTTCCCTCGAACGCCCGGTCCGGATAGACTTGCACCGGCCAGGAACTCAGCATATTGTCCGGTTTGGGACCGCGTTTCAGGAGGCGCGACATGGGGACCTTATCGCTCTGCGCGATAAAAATTGTGTCCCCAACTTCCGCGACCTTCAGCACCTGATCTTTTTCATAAAGTCCTGCCATAACACTTACCTCCACTTTTGCCCGGCAAAATCGCCAGGCTATGATTGAAGGCCGCAGGCCGCGATCCGTCCGAGAACTTCGCAGCCTCAGCCCGTAAAGACGTTTTCGTATTGTTTTCCCAGGGCCGTCTTATCGGCCCCACCTTCGGCGAATTCCTTTTTGTCGAAACTCGCCTTCCCTTTGGCTCCTGCGGCGCTTACCGGCGGCCGGCGTGTAGCTCCACCTGAAGGCAATGTCGGCGGTTTGGGATTCACTCGCTTCGGCGGTATGGCCGGGGATATCTTGCCGCTGGCTTTGGCCAATCGCAACTTCCGCCCTTCGGCCGCGTCAGCGTCTTTCAACGCCAGGCGCTCCAGAGCTAAAGCCCGGGCCGTCCCGCCAATGTCCAGCAATTCGTCCTCGATCGCCGCTTCCCGTTCCGCCACTTCCGCCGGGGTCATGGCCGGATCCTCTTTCGTTCCGGATCCTTCATAACCTTCGCGGTGGGCCCGTAAGAATTTCCGCCACGCCCGCAGATTCTCAAACCGATTCAGCGTCTTCGCCTCGTCCGCGTTGATGTAGTTGGGATCGAATCCCAGCCGCATCGCTGCCTGGACATTCGCATCCTGAATTTTTCCGTTCAGGACCTTGAGTTGCGAATCCGTCTGCTCGGCCTGTGCCTCTGCGTTTTTGCGCTTGATGTTCAGGGCATGAATGCGCTTGTTGACCTTCGCCTGGATTTCCGGCGGCAGACCTTTAACTTCCCCATCCTGGATCTTGCCTTCGTCCAAGTCCGGATCACCTTCGCCCTGGCCGGTGCCTTCACCCTGGCCGGTGCCTTCACCTTCTCCAGCGCCTTCACCCTGGCCGGTGCCTTCACCTTCTCCAGCGCCTTCACCCTGGCCGGTGCCTTCACCTTCTCCAGCGCCTTCACCCTGGCCGGTGCCTTCA
>Ga0172380_10001280_pt1 | contig 43691 bp, 55 predicted proteins | sample Leawe162metaG_FD_119747 | JGI IMG/M metagenome (GOLD analysis project Ga0172380, IMG submission 119747) | Leachate microbial communities from a municipal landfill in Southern Ontario, Canada - Leachate well 162 metaG | ecosystem: Engineered > Solid waste > Landfill > Unclassified | place...
CAACTCGAAATGAACTCGCTCCAATCTTTCCGAGAAACCACCAACGTCAATGCCGAGATGATGGGCATGGGCAGCCAGTATCAGTCAGGGACCGCAATAAGTCAAAGATTACAACAAGGCTTGATGGGCAACGAATACCTCTTCGATAATATGTCCCAGACCCGGAAACGGATAGGGATGGAAATTCTCATGTGGATTCAGGAGCTTTACACCCCTGACCGCATCGCCCGCATCTTCTTCGACCAGGCCAAGATCGAGCAAATCTTTCTCGGCGACAAGCAGGTTGACCCTGAAGATGCACAGACATTGGCCGATATCCAATCAATGCTGCAGGATGCCGATTTAACCAGATACGATGTAACGCTCGGCGAAACCGGCCAATCCCCCACCGCTCAGCTTGCAAACTTCGAGATGATCGTAGAGCTTGCGGGCAAAGGCGTTCCGCTCCCACCCGAACTGTTCATTGAACTCGCACCGATTCCGAACAAGGCACGAGTCAAAGAGATCATGGCCCAGGCTCAACAGGCGCAGCAAGCCACTGACCAGAAGAAATATGACACCGAGATTCAGAAGACGCAAATTGCGGCTCAGTCGAAACAAAATTCAGGTGCTTGACAATTCCCCCAACTCGCCTCATACTTGAGGTAAATTTACCACACTCCAGGAGAATACTGTGGACGACCAAATGACGATGATCGACAATGCTACTATCGAAGAACTTGATGCTATGCTCAGCCCAGCCGAGGAAGCTCCGGAACAACCCATCGAAGACATGAAATCGGAGCCGGTTGTTGAGGAGCAAACCCCCGAGCAGGAGTTGATTAAGCTCAGAGCGGAAGTAGCGAAGAACCAGAAGCAGCTGAAGGACAAAGAGGATTTCATCAACCAGCGTAACCAAGAAATTGGTTTACTCCGCAAACAGACCAGAGCCAAACAACAGGCAGAACTGGACCGTGAATTGACGGAGGAAGAGATTCTTGAGAACCCCAAGCTCGCAGTGGAAAAAGCGATCGAACGTAAACAGCTCTTGGAAAAGATGGATGAAGAGCGTCAGGCTGAAGTGATGGAAGAGATCAAGGGGCAGCACAAGCAGCTGCTCGACAAGATGGTTCCAGACTATGCAGATAAGCGCGATACCATACTGGAAGTGATGCGGCAGGACGGTCTACCCGAGGAAATGTTGACACAGTTCAGCGACAATCCTACGGCTACCCTCCACCCCCAGCTGATCTTTCAATTAGCGAAACGCGCCGAGCAATTCCGTGAAATCGCCGATCTCAAACAGCAGTTGCTGGAAGCCGGGAAGAAACCCCTGAAAGTTGTCGAGAATTTGAACAACTATGGCAAGGCCAAATCACCAGTAACCAACGCACCTGCTACCAACCCAAGACCAGCATCCAAGCTGGTCGGATTGAAAGAATCCGATATCGACAAGATGTCAATCGAACAGCTCAACGAGCTAATTAAAGAATTTTAAAGGAGCCTTAACATGGCACATACCACGATCGAAACTGGTAATGCTCTTGCACCAGTAATTGTCCAGAAGAAAATGTTCCTGGAGACCAAGAAGGATTCTTACTTCGGTAAGTTCTTCTCGACTTCCGGCGATATGCCCGTATTTGAGCAGACCGACTTCCTCAAGCAGAAGGGTGAGAAGATGACCTTCGGCATTATCCCACGCCTCACAGGTGAAGCGATTACGGGTAATACCACTGCCAAGGGCAAAGAAGAGAAGCTGACCACCTATTCCTTCTCCGTAACCCTTGACCGTCAGCGCAAACCGATTATGGATGACGGCGCGTTGACTCGTCAGCGTTTCGTCGGCGATATCCCATCGACTCTCCAGTCTTCTCTCACCACATGGGGCGCTGAGTATATCGACCAGGCTTGCATGAATGCCCTCGTCGCTTCAGCTACGAATATCACCTATGGCGGCGATGCTACATCCATCGCAGGCGACCTTGCAACCGGTGACGTTCTCACCACCGCACTCATCTCCAAGATGAAAGCCGTAGCACTGACCAAGCGAGGCTCGGGCGAAACACCCCTGAAACCAGTAATGGTTAACGGGAAGAAATACCTGGTTCTCCTCGTCTCCAATGACGTTGCCGTCGATCTGAAGAATGACGCTGCTTATCTCGCTGCCCAGACCAACGCCGCTGAACGTGGTTCCAATAACCCACTGTTCACCGGTATGCTCGGCATCTGGGATGGCGTTGTAATTCACGAACATGAAAACGTCCCAGTGTATTCCAACGGCGGACCTGGTGGCGCTGTAACCTACTCAATCTGCACCCTTCTCGGCGCATCTGCTCTCGTATGGGCCTGGGGCGAAAGACCCAACATGGTTGCAGAAGACCAGGACTACGGTGAGTTCAAAGGATACTGCTGGAGAATGACAAGCCAGGTTGCCAAACCTGTGTTCAACTCCAAGGACTTCGGTTCTATGCAGCTCGTCGTCACCGATACCCGCGCTACCAAGCGTGTTACCAACTACGCATAAGGAGCTATGACAAATGGCTAACTCTGAAAAATTCCTCACTCAGCCTGCAGCTCAGCCGATCGGCACTCAGGAAATCTTCATCGAGAAGGTAATCGACTTCTCTGTTGAGAACCTTGCTGCCGCTGGCACAATGGATATTATCAAGCTTCCAAAAGGTACGATAATTACCCACTTTGGTATGAGAACCGTTACCGTCAATACCGATGACAGTGCGACTCTCGCCATTGGCCTCAAGACCCTTACCCAGGCTCTCCGTTCAGCCGCCGTTCTCGGCGCTGCTGGAACCTTCGTGTGTCTGCCAATCACCGCTGGCGTTCTCATTACCGCTGAAGACGCTATCCGTCTGACCGGTGCTGTAGCAACTTTGGCTCAGGCCAAGATTCACATCATCGTGAAATACGTTGTCAGTGACCTCTACCGCAACTAACCGTTAAGGGGATAAGAGGGTGGCAGCAATGCCACCCTTTTTCGTATAAGGAGCTTTCAATGTATAACGTAGAAGACATTATCAAAACCGCCCTGACACTTGCGGGCCGTGGCGATAAGCCGAGCAATGATATGCTCAATGAGGCTCTCCGAGCTCTCCAACTCATCCTTGGTGAATGGGCCACCGTGAAGGATGTAACATTCTGGAATATTGCCGACACTCGCCTAGACCTGCTCCAAGGCGATGTTGTGAAAGTCGGCGATAATTATTACCAGTGTTATGTAAACCACACCGCCCTAGCCGTCAATCAGCCCGAGGTTGGCGCAGTCTGGGAAAACTTCTGGGTGAGCTGCGCCGAAGTAACCACCCCGCTAACTTGGGCCTTGGGTAACGCCTATCTGAGCCAACGCGAACTAACGCTAACAGACTTCAACCTCGAAGATATCCTCTGCCTGAAAATATTCGACAAGGGCCAAGAAAGTTCGATAGAGAAGATCAGCATGATTGAATTTCAAAAACTCCCGCTGATTGACATCGGAACACCGACGAAATGCTGGGCTCAGAAAACCCTTGACGGCCTCATTCTCCACTTCTACCCGCTGATAGATAATGCCGAGACCACCTTGAGCTACTATTCAATCAACCGCCCCAACCCGATATCGGCGGCCAGCGCAACCAATCTACCAGAGCAGTGGATTCAGGCGTTGCAATATACGCTCGCAACTGAGCTTGGTTTCCTGTATAATATCAGCTTAGACCGTCTGAATATCCTCGGCCAAAAAGCGAAGTTCGAGATGGATAAAGCTATGAGAACCAACAACAGTGAGGTGGATACATGTTTCGTAAAACCGCTCTACTAATTCTGCTACTCGCTACCCTCTGCTCCCCGGCCTATTCTCAAGGAGCGGTGGTTGACTTTCTCCTATCCGGCCTGCAAACCATGTCAAACGGTGGGGCATTGTCGGGCGGCAAAGTCTACTCCTACACCGCCGGCACAACCAATGCCAAATTGTTATACACCGATAAGGCTCTGACAACCGCTGCCACTAACCCCCTGATCTTGGACACCGATGGCCGCGCCGTGGTCTATGGTTCCGGGCTCTATAAGTTCATTGTCAAGGACCAGTATGATGTAACGATCTTCACCGCTGATAACGTGGAGATCAACGGCATATCCTCAATTCTCGATGACCCGATAGACCCATTCGGCACAACCCTGACTCAGACCAACCTCGCTGTGACCAATGAGACTATTGCATCAGCAACTATCGCCAACCTGGTAGTCACCAGCGGTGTCGTGCTGAACGGCCTGAGTGCGAACAATACGAAGATAACTTCAGTAGCAACTGCCACTGCCAGAACCGATGCCGTTAACCTCGGGCAGATTCAGGATTTCGCGTTCGGCGCAAACCCGATCAGCATCGGCTCAGCGACCCTCACTGCCACAAATTCAACGCTCGTATTCAACTATCCAATCGACACCACCTACCTGAAACTCAATGGCTGGGATGCGGTCGGCTACAACTCCGACCAGCTCATCTTGGGAAACGCTACGACAACCCGCACACTGCTGGCAGGTGTGGCTAACATCCAATCCGGCACCCCCGCTTCCTCGACCGCCTCCGGCACTGTCGGAGATGTCAGCTACGATGCCAACTACCTCTATATCTGTCCCGTAACCGACACTTGGATGCGCATTGCTTCCAGTTCAACGGCTTGGTAATTAAGGAGTCCACAATGAAAAAGTTTTTCGTAATTCTCTTTCTTTTAACAGCGGTAGCCTCTAGTGCAGCATGGCCTCCCTACGGCGAAATAACCGCGCCTCCCGGCTCTAATTTCGGCTATGACCCGATCACTGCACAGTGGTATCCATTCGCCGTTGGCACTAATGGCGTTCAGAAAACCGATACAGTTGTAACCATCGGCACTGCAACTATCAGCGTTGGCGCGCCCCCAAGCACCAACTCCCAGACAAGTGTAGCTGCTGCCAACGTGCCGATCTCATTCACCAATCTGGTCAATCGCCGCAAGCTTTTACTCATCAATACCTCAGACACTAACGATATCCGAACCAGTTTGGACTCAGCAGTTGCCTCAGCCTCCATCAGCTTCGGCCTGACTATTCCTCCTCGTGGTTCGCTATCAGTCGACCTCCCTTCAACCAAGTCCGTGTCGATATGGGCTTCAGCTACCGTCATGGTAGACGTTTATCAGGAGGGCGATTAATATGAAGAGACTCTTATTGGCTTTTGCGCTGATTGCTATTTTCATGCCTCATGCGTTCACCGCTGAGTATAGCGCCCCGGCTACGCTCACAAGCTTAGGCACTCAGCCGTGGACAGCCACTGAAAAAACTCAGGCGCTTGTCGGTAGTTCGACCGTGGATTTTGCTGCTGACGACACGAGCGTTTACGGGCTAATGTATTTAGCGTCAAACACAGGCAAGCTAGTATTTTTAGGCGATGCAACCAACTATTTTATCGGCACAGAGGGCGACCATGTAGCAAGCGGAGTCAAGCTTAGAAGTTACTATGGTTGGTCGTTTCTGTCGGGTGGCGGTGGTGCAAACACTATGAAGTTCAGCGATGAGGGCAACCTCCTAATTGCCACCACAACCGACGACGGCGTGAACAAATTGCAGGTGAACGGCCCGATGAGGCTGATTGGTGGCGCAGCTCCAACCGGCACAGAGGGCGGCATTTATTTCAATAGCACCGATAAGCACTTTTACGGCTACAACGGCACCGCATGGGTGCAGATTGACAACTAAGGAATAAAATAAAATGACAATGGAAAACTTCATAACAATTTCGGGGTGGATAGTGGCGGCATTAACAGGAATCAGGCTGGTATACAATGGCTACCAAGCCGGTAAGAGCGTGGCTGAGATAGCGACAATTCTCGTGAACACCCTCAAAGACGAAGGCAAAATGATTGACGGGCAGTTCAGCCCTGCAACGCTTCAGAAGGCTCAGGAAGTCGCCAACACTATCAGCGCCGATTCAGTAGCGGTAGAACAGGTTAAGCAGGTGCTTAAAGGCAGAGAAACCGACATTAAACTCGGCAGCTATAAAGGCAAGCCCGTTTACTTATCTGATGCGATAGGGTTCAGCTCTATTGCTCAAGGCATATTCAGGATATTCAGGAAATGAAAATCATCAAAGCGTTCTTAACCCAGCTGATCTACTTGCTGGGCGCACCCAGGCCAGCAACCGACGATCAGAAGAATGAGAAGCTGATAACCATGCGCCAACGCCGTGACTGCTTAGTTGCGGCGTTGGCAACCCTCTGCGGAGTAACCTATGAGCAGGCTTACAAAGCACTCTGGCACTTCGATCTCCCCTTTTTCCTCGAATCGCCGATCTTCGCCAATCCGGTAAACACTGAGCGAGCGATTAAGGCGCTCGGATTCAATCCGAAGCAACGATTGGTGAGCGAACTAATCAACGGTATGCTGCCGAACGGTAAGACGTTGATCTTAGTCCACGACCCACGCAACCCAGTAGCAGGCACCTTAATGCAGCATTGGATAGTCTTAATGGGCCGCAATGCCAAGATGGATTACCTATGCCACTGGGGCGTGTCGCAAGAATTGAAGACAGTGACTGAGGCTGAGATGATCGAGTATATCACTTCAGGCTGGCCCAACTGTATCATATCAATCTGAAGAGGTTTAAATAATGCAAAGACAACCGTTCCCTGGGAAATTAGAGAAGAACCTACTTGAAGTCGCCGCTCCCCAGGGGGCGGTTGATATCTTTAACGGATTGTTAGATAAAGCTGGGGGGGTTCACAAGCGCCCTGGGTTATACGAGAACCAGGCGATAAACCAGATGGGCGGGATTCAGGCGCTCTACTACTGGCCCGCGAAGAAAAAGACCGTGGCAGTGGCAGGAGGACAGATATGGGCAACCAACTCATTGTCGGAGCCGTTTGTTCAGGTCAGTAATATCTCAGCAGTCCTCGCCCAGGGTCCAGCGAAGATTATTGACACAGGCTACTGGCTCTATTTCCACTCAACAAGTGGCGGCATGGCTCAGTGGAACGGTGTCGATGAAGCTATCCGCGTTCCCGATGGCGTAGCTCCGACCAACGTTTCAACGATGACCACTCTGAACCGCAGGGTAATAGCCAATGAGCTCGGAACCAATCGCATCTGGTATACGCGCCCCGCTGATCTCGAAACTCCAGAGCTCCCACTCGAATGGGAAGGCAATCTGGAAGTTGGCCGAACCAGTGAGGATGTTATCGGTCTGGAAACTTCCGGTGGCGAACTGATCGTATTCAAACAGGATGCGTTCCAAGCTTTCTACGATGACGGTGTTGTGCCGTACAAACCCCTGCTAGGCTCAGTCCAAGCATTCGGCCTAGTATCCGCATCTGCCTTAGTTAAGCGTGGCAACGTGGTCTACTTCACCGCTCCTGATCGCACCATTTACTCCCTCGAAAATAAGTCCGTGGAGAATCTGTCATTCGGCGAAATGCATCGAGCCTTAGCAAAACTCAAAGCGACCAACGACTGCATCCTAACTCCATTGGATAACCTCATCCTCGCAACATTCACCGCCGACCGCAAGACGCTGGTCTATGATACCATCCTGAAAACCTGGTCACAATTCACCAGCTTCATAGATGGGTCTGAGCGAGAGTTTGTTGCCCGAGCTGCCACTACTTTCCCCTCTGCGGATTTTACCAATCTGTGGGCAATCGGTGGACGGGATGGCGGGATATACTTCTGGGATGCTGCAGCGATGAACGATGCTGGCAACCCCATTCACGTTCTCATCCGAACCGCTCACCAGGGTTGGGGAACCTCGAACCGGAAGCACACCACTCGATTGGTAGCCAAAGTTTCCACTGAGCCATTGAGAACCTACCCATTGCCGGACATCAACTTTCCGAACGCCACCCGCTGCACAGTCTATAGCTACTCACTGACACTCCCGGTTGGCTACACCGCGACGATAGTTGGCCTACCAACTGGCTTCACCGCCGTTCAGGTCGGACAAGAGTTAACCGTGGCAGGGATTGTGGGGAATTTCGCTGGTAATGCGCCGATCATCGTTCGACTCAAAGACCCGAGAGGCTACATATTCACCCAATCCAAGGCGTTCATCGTTGAAGACTACGACATCGAAATAGGAGTGGCACCATGAAGCAAATTTTTAAGACTGAAAATCCTGGGGAATGTAAGCTTTATCTGGAGTGGGAACGCCCAACGCCTAACCCTTGGTGGGTGCAACTCAACTTCCCTTTTGCAAGTGACCACTATTCATTCAGCTTAACTCAAGCTATTCGGGAAAGCTTAAAGATGAACGTGCCCTACTATCGGACAACTCACAGAGTATGGCCGAGTGGAACTGTCCGGGGGATAGCCACTCTCGCTATGTCTCCATCAGTAGCAGGCTCCCTACTCCCGCTTGAAGCGCCCCCATACATCGTTCTCCCCAAGGAATACGGGCTTCTCCCGGGTTTTTCCCGTCAAGTTCTCTGGGATGCAACCAGCCATAGAACCGCTGCAGGATATCTAGAACTGTATATCGAGGGGGTGGTTTACGGGATATGGTCATGGCACGTAATCCCCGAGCCGACTGCGCCCGATGATATGAACCAGGCAGACATCAGCTGGATATTAGACAGCTCCCTCATGGGGGTCCCAAAAATCATGTGGTTTGCCGGGGATTCGCCTCCCAAATATCACGTAGGGCAGCTCTGGTTTATCCGCGTTGGCTCTAACTTGAGCAGCACCCCCGAGCCTCTGCCAACACCCCCGCTCCACTGGCACCTTTACCACGGCACCAAAATTAGTGCGGAAATCACCCCGCCTCACGGAACCGTTCTATTCGATGGCTCCTATCAAACGATTGAAGCCTACCCACTCAACGATCGCACGCTTACCTCGTTCGAGGTTCAAGATGTCGAGCAATTACCTGGGGCAGTCAATACTGTTGTGCTCGACCCGAGAATCACTATAACCCCCACGCCAACACCTGACCCTGCAGGATTGGCTCGCATGGTTTATGGCCCAGTCCACTCGGACGTTTATGTCGATGCAATCGCAATTGGCGTGACAATCGACGAAACCCTCACCGCCGGAGTCACCAAGACTTTCCAGATGACCACTACCGACTGCTACGTTACTGACGATAGCTGGTCGTTGGGCGCAACTGACCTGCCGGTCGGAGTCACCAAGTCGATCAGCACAACCGGCCTAGTCTCAATCCTAATCCCCGAGGACGTGTATGAGGGAAACCCATCAGCGACTTACTACCTCGAAGTTATCTTCACCGGTTATAGCCAGACAAAAACCCTTCGCTTGATCTTCACCGTCGATGCTGTCCCAGCATTCGGAACCGTGTGGACAGCTGTAACCAAGCTCAGTGAGCCGATCAAGGATATCCTCTACGCATCGAACGGCTCGATAATAATCGTAACTACCTCCAAGGTATTCGTCACAACCGATCTTGATACATTCACTGAGCTGACCCCGAGCGGAACATTCACCACACCGTTCTATGCCGCTGCTGAGATCAGCGGTGGACGGATTATCGTTGCCGATAAAGCCTCAATCTGGGTTCACGTTCTCGGGGAAGTTGGGATAACTCGCCAGAACTACAGTGCCGTAACAAATGGTGCGGGAAATAGTGTGCAGCTTGTCGGAAATCTGGCAAGCAATGAAGTGTGCTACGTGGCTGCCAACTCGGCTGGGGTTTATTACCGAGCGATTGTGTGGAACGTAACTACTGGAACGCTAGTCGGTTCATCAATGCCCCTCGGAGATCAGACTGAGATCGCTGCATCAGCTTGCACCAAGCCTATCTTGGCGAATGACGGAAGTTGGGTATTCGCTCAGGCTTTGGCTGGAGGCTACTCGCTCGCTCGTTATTCGGGTGGAGCGATGACGCAAGTCAAACCGCTCGAAGCAAGCTACGGCAACACCGCTCCAGTTATGTGGAAAGAAGCGAACGGCAGAATCTTCGTAATGGGTATCGACGCCGTTACCCCGAACCGCCACTTCGTCCGCTACTCAGACGACCACGGCGTAACTTGGACCGATGAGGCAATTATCGGGGCTGATGGCAACTCAACGCTATACGCCGCTGCTGGATTGAAAACCGCCTATGCGATATTCAGCCAGGTGGGGGCAGTGAAACGATCAACGGACTCAATGCTGACATTCACCACACCGCAGACTCTTGATGGAACTATTGCCGCATTTGCAATGATCGGCGATCGGAAACTCCTCGCTGGCACCAACGGCGCGACAACTAACTTGTATAAGTCGGAGGCATAATCATGGCTGAAGTAATGGTTCGATGGAGAGACGACGCGAGCCCCGAATTTTACTCGGAGCGATTGCAGGAAATTGATAAGGTGCTCGACTTCCTCTACTTTTCTGTTCCGGGCGAATATCGCGCTCGTCAATATGAGATCAGCTTCACCGACGATCTCCCCTTCGCCTTGATAGCAGTTGAGGAACAGGTGGAGGTGCTCGATGTCTAAGGATAAACTGCAACCGCCGCCCCCACTCTCTCGAGTGTTTCCAGGCAAAGCCATCTTGAACCAGTTCGACGCCGCCCTCCAGTTAATGTTTGAAACATTCCTGGAGGGTGGCGCTGATGGCGAGCCAGGAGCGGATGGTCAACCCGGAGCGCAGGGAGAACCAGGGGCTTCCGGCATCCCCGGCGTCGATGTAGACGATTTACTCGCAATGGTATACCTCAACGAAACTTTATATGGTATCCTTGGTAACGGTGCAGGTGCAGAGCTCGCTGATCTCACCGAAATTCTAGGGGAGGAATAACAATGCCCACAGTTCACGATAAAGTAACCCGCATCATTGCGGTGAAAGCGGCGATTAAAGCGGCGATTGAAGCCAAAGGCCCCACGGTTGGCTCAATTCCGTTCGATGAGTATGCTCTCAAGATAGCCGAGATAGCCGATTTATCCGCAGCACAGGCCGCCGTGGAAGCAGTTAACGGTGAAACCTCCGTTGATCTGGATACGGCGATTGCTTTAACCGCCTCGACGAAACTAGCCATTGAAACAGCGATAGAAGCGGCAGATATTGATGTGCCAGCGCTGACACCGTTTGCGGATTATGCTGATTATGTGGCTGACATAGCGACATTAGGGGCATTCTTTATTGATTCAAGCAATAAAATCATGCCTTTTGGGTATAACGTATATGCCGGCTCTTTGGACGTAGTAATACCTGATAGCGTGGCAACAGTTGGCGCTTACGCATTTTTCAAACAAGTGCCATATCGCACCATAAGTGTCAATAGCGTGATATTCGGAGCAGGAGTAACTGCGATTGAAACCTATGCTTTTTACGGGAATAATCTGACCAGTGTAGTTATTCCGAATACTGTGACCGCCATTGCTTTATGGGCGTTTTTCGATAATAAATTGATAGCGCTTACCCTGCCAACCAATGCCGGTTATACAACGATTACGGATAGATGTTTCGCAGTCAATTTACTGCCAGAGCTAACAGTCCCCGCGCAGGTTACAAGCATTGAGGATTATGCTTTTTATCTTTGCCCATTAATTAAAATCATTATTCCGGCAAACGTTACTGTTGTTGCAACAGCGATGGGCCTTTATGCAGCAGACTTCAAAACCTTCTATGACGCGGGCGGCCAATTAGCAGGCACTTATGAGTATGCAGCCGGGGCATGGAGTAAAACCGCATGAACCTAGCCGAGATACAAAGAACCCTAACCAACAACCCGCAAGCAGCCGAGCTAATCCAAGCAGTTAAGAGCCTGAAGCCGGTTAAACAGCATGATTTCAAAGGCAGCATGGAATACTTGCAGGCCGATAATGCCAGCTATGCCGAGTTGATTGCGAAGTATGGGCCAGGGCAGGAGCCGCCACAGACTGAGCAGACGCGCGACCTTCAGGGCTGCGTGGCGTTTATGTTCGGCGTTTTGCTACTGCTCCTACTGATTAAGAGGTTGAGAGATTCCTCCAAATAATGTTATGATACTAATGAGGTGATAATATGGGTTTTTTCGATAAACTGTGGGAAGGTGTAAAGGGAGTGGCACAAGTCGCCGCATTCATTCCGGGGCCAATAGGCACAGCCGGTAAGATCATCAGCACTATCGGTGCTGCAACGAGTAAGACCAAGAACCCTGCCGATGCTGCCAACGCGCAGATTCAGGCCGGGGCAGATGCACAGATGGCCTATCAAGAAAAGGCGATGAAGCAGTATCAGGACTTGATGAACCGCCAATTAGCGGTAGGCACTGCCGATAAGCAGATGGCCTATGATGTGAACCGGGGAGTTTACCAGTCCAATCAGGCGAACATGCTGCCATATCAAACCGCCTCATTGAGTGCCCTCCAAGCTCTACCCCAACTCCAACAGTTGTTGGGGATGCAAGCATATAACGTAGGCAATCAGATCAGCTCTTACACCCCGCCAGCTGTAAACTACGCCGATCTTTATAAAAACTCTCAGAACACTATGTTCCCTGATGCTGAAGATGCCACGATAACCCAAGAACCAGCGAGCGGATTGAGAGTCAATCAGGTCGTTGGTGGAACCGCTGCAGATCAGCAAGCCGCAGCTAATACCGGTTCGAGTCAGTCAAACGCGCTGACCCCCTATTCGGGACCAGCATATGACCTGACCAACTCACCATTGTTTCAATACCAGAAGCAGATCGCAGATGAGGGCCTGACCAATCAGCTCGCCTCTCAAGGTTTGTCCGGTGGCACGTATGCCCAGCGCGAATTATCGCGGCAGAACATGGCGCTCACTGCGAATGAACGTGAGCGTGTTGTAGGCAATCTCCAATCCATGTATAACACTGGAATGGGCGGCGCTCAGCTTGGGCAGGCAACCTTCCAGACTCCCCAGTCATCAATCACCGGAACGCTCGGACAGGGCGCTCAGGATATCGCTTCAATGTATGGAAACATGGGCGCGATTCAGGGCCAGCTCGGAAGCCAATTAGCCAACAGCTCGATAGCGGGTGCGAACTACCAGGCCAACCAGCCCTCGGGAATGCAGACTGCAATGGAAATGGCTTCGCAGTATGGTTGGCTGAATCCAGGTAAGAAAACTACGCCAACTGGTTCCAATGACGCTACAGGTGGTTGGGGTTCTTACGTTGCCCCGTTCCTGAACTACTTCGCATAGGAGTCTAACAATGCCATACTATACCCCATCGCCGATGGTGAACTTTCAATTTGACCCGAACCCGTCCGATGCTCAGCGCATTGTGGACACAACCAATAAGATCAAGAAGCAGAAGATGGAAGAACAGACTGCAGAGATGAAAATGCAGGAAGCTCAAATGCAGATGCAGGAAAGCTCCATGCGCTTACGTGCAGGCGAGATCAAGATGCAGGAAGCAGTCAAGGCCCAGGAGATCGACACCCTTTCCGAGCAAACCTACAATGGCGTTCTCGCTGCAACAGGCAATACCGAAGAAGCCCTACGTGCAACCGGAGCATTACGTTCCAAACTGGGCGGCTACAATCTGCGAATGGCTGATGAGAAAGACCGCATGGCCCGAACCAAAGAGGCGATGGAAGGGGAAACCATGACCCCTCAGCTGGCTCAACATATCGCCGATATAAATAATGCCGCAGCTCCAGTAGGCGCACCCAAAGCAACTGCCCAGAGCATTCAGCAGAAATTCTACCAGGCCAAAGCCAAAGTCACCGCTGATGGGGAGCTGCAGATGTTCGACCCGACCAAAGGCGAATACGTTGCTACTAGCGTTGTTAGTAAAGCGAAGAAAGACGTGCAGGACAAGGAAGCCTCCCGTAAAGATGCTGAGCTTGCCAGCGATGTGGCCTATAAATCTGCCAAGCTGAAACTTGAAGCACAGGGCTTAGGGTTGGAACAGCAACGCATAACTCAATCTGCAGCGCAACACGCCGATACTCAGGCCCGTTTGAGAACTGCCGCTGAAGATAAGAAGATCGCCGTAACTCAGAAGTTGCAGGATGCGAAAGCTTCCCCCAAGCTCACTGAAACGGATAAGATACTTGTCAAGCAGATCGAGAAAACCACTGCCCTTGGCAACAGTTTCGCCCGTTCACTGGCTATGGGGAAACCCGAACCTATGATCGAAACACTCATGCGTAGCCAAGGTATCACCGTGGGCAAAGATGAAGATTGGAAAGAGAAGGTTCAAGGCTTGATAGATGCAGTTGGAAACACCCGCAACTTGGCATTGACCGAATTAGCCAAATCTGAAACTGGGCGAAAGACTGCTGAATCCCTGAACACCGTTCTGGAAACCGACTTGGATTTAACCCCAGCCGCCACAGTTCAAGTTCAGCCACAGGCAAACCCGATGCTTCCCCCACCTCTGCCAAGTGTGCTACCATCAAAGCTTGCCCAGACTTCCGGCTCAGATCTCCCGCCACAGCAACCAATGTGGGCAGTGCCAGGGCAGAGTGCAGCGGAAACCGTAGTCAAATCAGGGGCAGTGAATAAGTTTCGGAAAGGCAAATAACATGGGTATGAAAGAAAACGTGCGAGGGGTTTACCAAGACGACCCGGACTTCCAAGCGTTGAAACCCGAAGAGCAGGAAGCATTCCTCACCGACTTCACTTCCACGAAGAAAACAATGGAGAGCTACTTGGAATCTGAGCCGGACTTCCAAGCATTGAGCGAGGAAGAAAAGGCTCAGACTCGCTATGACCTCGCACCCGAATTTTACGAAGCGCCCAAGTTGGAGCAAGGCATGGAAAGACCCCGAGGCGTTATCCCGCAGGAACACGCTTTCGAAGATTTACCTCCCGATCTCCAAGCCGCTCGAATGGCGAGCACTTCCCCGACACCCGAACAATATTTCCAGACTGAGGAAACCATGCAGGACTTGGGGGCGGCTATCCCCCGCTCTCTCGATGAGCCTGCAACTCAGGCCGCCAACGCTTTACTCGGCAGACTCTCGCTCGCAGCGGGTGGAACCGTAGAAGCGTTGGCAGATTTCTCTGCGCCAGGTATGCGGTTCAGAGCGCCAGGAACTTCGCCTGCCGAGATGGTGAAAGATACCGTGGCCTCGCTCAGAGATTATGGGAAGAAACAGATCGCCCAGAGCGAAGAGTATGCCACCAGTCTGAACGCCATGCCCGAGTTTGCTTACCGCGCTGGGGTTGAACTACTCGACTCAGTGCCCACTCTAATGGGAACTATCGCCGGGGGCTTCATTCCTGCTATGGGAATCGAGGCCGTTAAAGCTATGACAACCCGTTACGGTGAAATGAAAGAAGCCGGTTACGAGCCATATCAAGCCGCTGCCGGTGCTTCAGTATCGGGCGTAGCGATGGGCGCGTTGGGTGCTTTTAGCGCAGCGAACGCTCTATCAGTTGGAAAACCGATGGCTAAGAAGTTTCTCCAGGCTTCCTTGATAGACTTCGGCGGTTCAGCAGCAGCGCAATCCGCTGATCTCACTGCCAGTTATCTGTTCGACAAATTCGCTGAGGGAGTTCAAACCAAGCTTATCCCCGAAGATATGGATTTCAATGAGGCAATCAAACAGGTTGCGTATAACTCCTTGGTGAACTTCGCAGCTGGTGTCGTGCCTGCCCATCTGCCAGACCTTTATCATCGAGCAATGCTTGACGCTCAAGGCTTGCAAGCTGTAGACCATGGCGGGCAGGTAGCCGTTATGACGAAAGAGTCTGCCCAGATGTTCGAGGGCATTAAGCAATTTGTTCCAACCAGGGCCGATGGTGGCAAGGTAGACCTGCAAGCTTTTACCGACAATTTTACCGCAGCGTTTGAAGCTCAGAAGGAGAAGCTGGCAAACCTTGCTGATATCGAAGCCCGTCAATCCGCTAACCCATTGAGAAGCCGCATAGGGGGAGATGCTCAGCGTGGCCCTCTGACTCAACCCAAGTACCTGAAGGTGGGTCAAGAGGTTGGGGTTCACCCGAGAGTGTTTGAAGGGCAGACCTCCGACACTCTATCCGAAGCAATGCAGGGTAAGCTGAGCCGTAAAATCTCTGAGCCCGAGATCGGTGAAGATGGGAAGCCGACTGGGAAAAAGATTAACAAATATGAGATCGTGTTGGACAGTGGCCTGACACGAATCGTTGATCGCAAAGACGTGGTTATTCGCCCGAAGATAGCCAACCTGGGAGCAGAGGAAATAGACGCTCCTTCCCTGGTACAGCTTTCACGCGACCTGTTCAACTCGGGTAACGCTATGGCGGATAATACGCCGGAGCAGAACCGCATTGCCCTGGGCGGGCTACTCGGTATTGCCAAGAGTGGTATGGGCCGAGGCGCGTTGGGCATGGCAAACCCCAAGTCGGGTTACGCTGGCATGGTGTTCGACGCTATGGCAAACAATCCGAAGGAAGCCGCCCATATCTTCTCACACGAAGTAGGCCACTTCCTGTTCAACCTCGACCCCGCCGTGGCGAAACGCTGGGGTATGCCTGATCGCGAATCTCTGCAGGGTTTTCTCGGGAAAGCCAATGACGATCTCTCAGCCCAGAATATGAAGCTGAGAACCGACTACGTTCAATATCTGAGAAGTGGAGTGGAGAAGCCCGTCAGCCGTGATGAGTGGATGATGTCGGCCAAGTATGGCGGGGAGCTTCAGCAAATGTGGGATATGTGGGCACTGTATCCCGAGAAGCTTCCGAGCAGTCAAGACATGGTTGCCAACGCCCTATCCCTGTTTCTCCATGATGCTGCAGGTAAAAAGTCAGGCCCAACCTCTTACGATTATCGTAACTCGAAGTTCTATGGTGAGTGGAAACAATACCTGAACGATAACCCAGAAGCGGCTACCGCTATTGACTCGATGGTTCTCAACTCTCAGGGCAACAAAGACCGGGGAGTTATTCGGACTATGGAGAACATTGCTCTCGGAGATCGCGCTGAAGTATTAGCCCGGAAACGGCAGAGCGAGATGGGTTACACCACCGAAGAGTCGTTGGCAAACTCCTTCTACGACAGCAACTATGCTCTACTCAAAGCTTTAAAGAATGACCCAAAAGCTGTTGACCAGATAGATGCGAGCTTGCTGCACAATGCCAAAGCCGCAGTCTATGTGGCTAAGACCGTTGCGCCCGTTTATAAATACCTCGTCGATAACAGCTTGCCCAAGCAGCTGTTCGGCGCTTACATGGAACTGAACCGCATTGTGAAAGACCGCGAAACCTGGGTGAGCATCATCAAAGACCCCGAGGCATACGACTCAATGGACTCATACCAGCGAGCCCGAGCAATAGCTGAACGTGAAGCCCGTCAATCGGTTATCGACGATAACCCTGCAATCGACGACTTCTACCTCGGCAGGCAGGTTAAAGCGATCATGGATGAGTTCGATGCAGACAATGTGGTGAAACAGAAGATCGCCTTGTTAAACCCCGATGGGCTGACAGTTGAGACTGCCAAGGAACAGATTGCCCAGATCGACGCATTATATGGTGAAGGAACAGTAGCCAAGTTTGAAGAGTTCCGGGCGAATATGCACAAGCAGAAAACCGATCACATCGTTCAAGCGCTGAAAGATGGGAAGCAGTATACTCCCGAGCAGATTCAGCGAATTGAGGATAATAAGGATTATGCCACGTTCAATGTGGTGTGGCACGGTCTGGCCGGAACAAAGAAGTTCAAAGGCCGCTTGGGGTCAGTCGGTGAGATGTATCGCCAGATGGGAACCCTTGGGGTTATCTCCGACCCATTCGCTGCAACTGTGGATAAGATGGTGAGAATGGCAACCAGCTCCAAGAGAGCTGAGACACTGAATAATATGCTCGAAGCCCTTGTCACCGCTGACACTTACCAAGAACAGAAGGATGCCTACGTTGTTACTAAGAACCAGGATGAGCAATACCCCGCACCGAAGAGCAATGCATTCGAGCTGGTCACGACTCACAAGTATATTCAAGATCGGTTTGTGGAAACCGCGTTCATGGTTCGCAAGCCCCTACTCGACGGATTCAAAAACCACCTGACAGACTTGTCCAGCTCAGCGGTAATCTCCGGTCTATCGCAGATTCACAATTACATTAAGCCTTGGCTGACCGTCTACAACCCATCCTTCTGGTTCAAGAACGTGTTCAGAGATATTGTTCGAACAGCCGTGAACCTGCCCGGTTTATCGGCAATGTATAAAATCCCCTATCTCGCTGCGAAAGAAGGTCTGAGTGACCTCTACAACACTCAGTATATGGGTAAGGAAAATCCGCATCGGACTGAGCTGCTGAACGAAGATGCCCTGCTGGGCGGTGGGCGCTACACCGATGTAGACGTAGACCAAACTTTGTTGGAGCGTCAGTTTGCGCTCAGTGGTGGCGGGATAACCAAAGCTTACAAAGACCTGTCCGGTATGGCTGAACATGTGAAATATGCTGCCGAGTTTGCCGTTGGCAAGTGGAAACAGTTTGCCACAGCGGTAGGGGAATCCTCTGAGTTTGCGTCGAAAGCCGCTGCCGATACCTATCTGAAGCAAGCCTATCCCAAAATGCCTCCTGAAGCCAGACTCTACCTGGTTCGCAATATGGCGGGAACCCCATTGTTGTCTCGGCATGGGAATTACAATAAGCTCATGTCGAATATGTTCATGTTCTACAACCCGAACGTGCAGGGCTTGGCAGCGGATATCAAAGGCATGAACGCTGAAACAATCTTCAAGAGAATGCTCGCCACTGTCCCCTACCAGATCGGTGTTGCCTATGCTCTCAGTGGCGATGACCCCGAACGCAAAGACTGGGCTCGCCGTGTGCCTGTCCGCGCATGGAAAAACTCATTCGTTATTCCCCTCGGCTATTCCGCTGATGGGAAAGCCGCTTACATTTCCCTTCCAATGGACCAGGGAAATTCATTCGTCAACTCAGCGATATTCAATGTAGCTACGAAGCTCACCAATGACCAATACAGCTTCGGCGATATCGGCGCGGACTTCTTTACCCAGATAGATGAAGCAGGCGTATCACTGACTCCAGCTATCTCCACCCCATTATCAGTTATCGAGATGCTGAGCAAGGGAAACACCAAGGACTTCGCTGGTCGGGATGTAATTAACCCCAAGCTTGCTGCGAGCGACGACACTGCCAGCAAGGTGTGGGAAGGTGTGAAGTTCGTAATGAACACCGGCTTCGGTGGCCCCGTAACCTCGTTCTACCGCTTCCCGTATAATGCCGGCGGGAAAGAGTATAGCGGTAAAGATGGTGAGAGAAGATTAGCGGCTAAGACGCTCAGTATGGTTCAGGAAATGACCGGCTTGCCTGGGCTTCAATCCTTGGTAGGCTTGGTGAAGTTCTCCGATGCGGGTATCGCTCAGTGGAACGCCATTGAAGAATCTGCTGCACTGCGCCGGGATAAGAGCGAGAAGAACGCTGTTGGTTTATCCGTCGAGAAGATTAAGAGAGGCGAGAAGCTTACTCGGGAAGAGCTGATGAATCTTGCCAAGCATGAGGGCACATTCAACAATAGCATGGTGAGAGAGGGGACGATAGACGCTCTATCCTGGCTACACCCAACGCTGGCAGCTTATCAGAAAGCGGTAAACGCCGCCCCGACTCTTGAGTCAAAGTTGAAGAGACAGATGGATATGGCCGAGTATTGGAAATCTTTGGAGGCAAACAAATGAAATGCACTGCCTGTAACTCGGGAATAGCTATGACCTCTAGCGATGTGTGTAGAGACTGTTATAGTAAACTCTCTATGGAAATGGCCGAACTACATCGAGAGGATAAAGACCATGGGCGAAAAGTGTCAATCGCACGAAGATCATGTGACGAGAATCGAAAACCTGGAGGCTGATATGAAAGAACTTAAAAAGAGCGTAACGAGCCCCGCAATATGGGTGGCCTTGTTCGGCGTTGTTGGAACCTGTGTTTCCACCCTCGGGGCATTCTGCGGCGTGGTTGCCGTGGCGTGGTTCAAAGCGAACGGGTTAATGCCATGAAGCCCCGCGCCATTGTTCAGCTCAGGAATTTTTCGGAGTTTGAAGCCGACTGTGAATGCGGTTGTGGCTTCCCAACCAGTTCCGAGCTGCTCATCCGGCTCCAAGCCTTCATCTATTACCTGGAGCGAGTTTACTCATGCTCAGTCCGCTGCGTGATTAGCGGCCCTGCCAGATGTCGGAAGCATAACAAGGAAGTCTACGGTGGCAAGGTTGTCCCGAGCTACCACTCCGGTTATAGCAAGGGGTTAAAAACGGATTCAGAGGGAGCCGCCCTGGACTGCGTGTTTGAAATCTGTCCACGCGGTGACTGGGCTCGAATAGGTAAAGACCAGCTGGCGAAACACGCTATCGACTCCAAGCTCTTCGGCGGTGTGGGTTGGAAGATTTACGGGCCTGAGAAGCAGTTCGTCCATCTCGACCTCGGCCCAGTGCGAACATTCTGAAAAGAAAAAATCCGCCCATTGCTGAGCGGATATAAAGCAAGAGAGATTGATCTCGATTATGGTAGCACGTTTAAGGTTTCGCGTCAAGCGCCTCGGGCTCTCTGCTTCGGGCCTTGCATAGTTTAGCGTGAAGCTTGTGCCTAGCAGCCCTCTCTTCAAGGTTCTTAGCTTCTCGCAGATGATAACCAGCGTTCCAAGAAAATGTTTTCTTCACGTCTGCCTTTATATACTCAGTGCGGGTTATTTGCTCCTTGTTTAGCTCTACCACAATATCTTCAGATTTTCTTAGCGCTTCTTCTTTTGTGCCGAAAATTCTGTCTGGCGCTAAGGAATAGTTACCCGCTCGGTATTCCACCTCTTCGCCAGCTGACGTATGTCGGGTCTCTATCTGGTCGATCGTTTTCAGTTCTGCTCCTGCTCCAAAGCGAATTTCTGTTACCTTTCCGATTGGTTGAGAGTAACCCTTTCCGCAATAATCGCAGGGCAATACTACGGTGTCGCCGTTTCCGAGGGCCAGCATTACTTCACGTTTTCCAAAGCACACCGGGCAAGCCTCGGTAACATCTCGACGCTCGGCCCAGGCAACCCAAACCTTGTCGCCTATTTTATGCTTCGTTACCTCTTTGTTGGTCATAGCTCTGAACCTCCTACAAACTTATTTGAACAGAATTGTTTCACCGCTGATCGGATAGCCGTTGCCAACTGATCGGGGGTTCCATCGTTGACCAGCCAATGCACGTCTGGGTGCTGCAATCTAATTTCCCTGATTGACATACCCTCTTCCTCATTCGCTGGCCCGTAGCCTGGGCGCTCAATGCCAATCACCAATCCGCCTTTCGACTTGACCCACCTTAATTCATTCACATATCTTAAATCGGTTATCACGGCTCGCACATCGGGCTTGGCAGCTACTCTCATAGCCACTTGCTTCACCCAGTAATCCCGATCGAGGCTTCGGCGCTTCCTGCCCCAGAACACGAGCATGTCGCGCCAAGCCTCTTTATCTTCCTTATACACATCCGCTTCAATGCCCGTTGCTTTGAGCATCCGGGTAACCTCATGTTTCAGCACATCGGCGAAAGAGAACTGTTCATAGTTCTCCAGGCAATCTGCCGCAGCGTTTTTCCCGACTTTACTGAATCCACACAGAGCTAAGATCATCTTGGTTTCCTCCCATAAGTTTGCCACACCGATACTCCCACTATATACACGAGGCCGATGGGGAGAAGGAGTAGCAGAGTCGCTATGAATATTACGATAGGCGCAAAGGCACACCCTACTACGGCCCACCAACTTATCTGGGCTAAGCCCGTCAGCTTAAGAACTATCAAGACTATTGCCAACAAGCCCCAGAACCCTATGCCAGCATAACTTACAGATACCTTCTTATCCATGTCATCCTCCTAATATAACGCTTTGAGCTGGGCACGATAATTTTTCGGCACACCAACCACAGTAGTAGTCAGGGGTTCGGGGCAGATGATCGCCCGCGCCATCTCGCAACCAGCCCTCAATCAAGTTGGCGTGATGGGTGAGTATCTGCATTGCCCACTTGAAATTCTCCGGCGTGGTGGGAACAATGAAGTTGTAGTAGGCCGGGACTTTTGTTCGGGTCATCAAATGAATCCCAGCTTTGTTCGCCTGCTTCGCAAGTGCGTAGGTCAAAACCTGTACAGCCCACCAAAGACTTGTCCGTTTCGCTGAGCTAGTCTTGAGGTCATTCAGCTCTCGGGTATTCTCGTCGAACAGATCAATGAATCCGATGATCGGCTTGCTGATCTCCGCATAGAATCCGTAGACTTCGGCCATTACATTCCACTGTCCGGGGGTAATGTGTATCGGAACTTGGGAGTGAGTCGCGGTGAGGAATGCGTGTGGCTGGGACAGATACCCTGCAACAGCTTCCTCAACCCCGTCAACCGGCGCACTTTCCCTCTCTTCCTTCATGCAGATAACCTTTAACCGCTTGCCGATCATCTGATCATACTGCGAGCCGAAACTCGCTGCCATGGAGCTGGGCTGATCGAGCTTTAATATATATTTTACCCACCAGCTTCGTGGGCAGTTAGCGGCCAAATTGATTGACGACACTGAGAAATGGTCTATAACATTGGACTTGTTCATCGAGTTTTCGCTACCACCTTTAATTGTAATCCGAGTGCGTCAAGTATATTGACGAGTGTTACCAGCTTCACATCCCACTTGCCCGACAGGACTGTGCAGATAGTTGATACCATGCAGTCCGCGCCCATTGCCACGGTCTGCCTGCTGATTCCTTTCGACCCCATCCGATCGAGTATCAGGTTCGCCACCTGGTCTCGCAATTCGTGTTTCGTTAATCTCATTCTCGTGTGACCCACTTCGGTTTGCCGTTCTTAACTTCCCACCAGCCTGAAGGGGAATCGTCTGTGCCGTGGTATTTCTCGTTGCCTGCAAACCTGATGCACATGCCATAAGACCCGCCATACGTTTTGAATATGTGCCCGCTCAGGGCTTCTCTGAGTATGGCGAAGTGCTTTATCTCCCACTTATCGCCTGCCATATCGCGCACAAGCACCTCGTCTCTCAGCTTAATATCAAACACCGGCTCAGGCTTTTGAACAGTAGCGATTAGGTCGAGCGCCTGCTGCCAAGAAACTAGGGGCTGAGGCCATTGGCAAAACTTTACGGCATCGCTATTCGCGTTCAAGCCCTCGGAGTGAAACATCATAAAGCAAGCTCCGATAGAGGCAATCATGCCTCCCGGAACCAGCCCTTTCGCATACAACGCCTTCGCTATTTTTTCCTCAACATCTCTACTGGGAACCACACACTTAAAACTTACATTTTCCTTAATCATTTGTTTCTCCTCTAATCTAACGAAATGGCGGGTTACTCCGATCAGGTTGCTGCACCCCTGCCCAGAGAACTCGCAGGTAGTAGGTTCTTTTAAGCAACAGAAAGAGCACCCTCCCTCTGCCACAATATATCTTTGCCCATAATGCTCATAAATTCCTTCTGAAACCCTAATCATTTGTCAGACCACCTTTCCGTAGATTTATAATCGAATTTAACTTGTTTCACAATCTCCTTAGCCGCTGCCTGAAACACTTCCAGCGCATTGGTATAGCTCTCCCACTGATAGTTAGGGTGATGTGGGGGAAAAAGTTCATCGTGAATTTGGAGGGTAGGCACTCTCAGCGTTTCCCAAAGATATGCTCCGAGCATCTTGTTAATCGACGCTCCGGTTGCCTGAACCTTCATGTTCCCTGCCTGTCGCGAACAAGCTGCCTGTAGCGCAATAGCCGAACCCAGACACGCACTAACGATAGCATTATCCACACTTTGCGCCCCCTTCTCCTGAGTCCGAATAACTGACCCCGATAAGCCGGTCTTAATAGACTTCTCACTCCCAAGCTTCCACATCGCTTCAGCCACCGACTTCTCGAAGTCCCAGTTTCGTGAAAATCCGGTCAGATCGGTTATCCGCGTCTCCATTTTTGACACTGAACCCTTCGACCAGAACTGGGTATCGGCGGTGATGAACGCCGCCTCAATCGCCCGCCGGTATTCTTGAATCCCCGGGTATCTGCTAAATACCCTATCCATAACTGCTTGCCCTTCATAATCCGCAATCCCTAGCGTTTCCGCAACCTTCATCGCGGATACGAAATAGAAGATACCGAATACGATTGCCTTCATCGACTTTCTCCAGCCGTTTACCATGTGATGCTGCGGGTCAGATGAGTCTTTATATATCCGTAGAACTTCCTCGTATTCGAGACCCGCTAATATGCACTTCGGATGCGCCTGAACCGTAACCATGCAGTGAAGGTCGATGCCATTGTCCAAGTCTTCCTGCAACTGCTTATCACCGTAAACCTGGGCCGCAATCCCGACTTCAAATGAGGCCCAGTCGCCAACGCAGGGAGTCAGAATCGCGGCTCGCAGCCCGACTTTGCACTTCCGATCTTCGACCAGCAGCTCAACCTCTTCCAGCTCTTCGTCAAAGTCCAGCCCATCCGAATCGGTATCTTGGGTGCAATCAATCAGCTCATCGGTTAATTGAGAGCCGAGAACCTCATCCGCCGCTCCTATGCCCTGCCAGTTCAGCCCCGCTTCACCTGCCATTCGGTTCGTGGCTGTCCCCATGACCCGTAAGCTTGGGTGTGCTTTTCCAGTGCGACACTCAAGAACTTTCTCAATCTGCAATAGCCTTTGGCGCGAGGGCCCGTAGTCGAGGATTGCAGCGCACAGCCTACCGCCCTCTGAATCTTCCGTAGCAAGTTTTTTAAGGACTTTCTTTGCAGTTGACGCCAAGATCGGAAAATGGGGTTGGAGTAGGACCAACCGATCTTTGGAGCTGCGAAGGTTGACGCCAACCAGCTTGGCTTCGATCTCGTTAACTTTCCCTGCATAATAGCGTTTTGCTTTCTCAAGTGCCTTACGGTCAACGTCGATGCCATAATAGCGTAGGTATGCGATGTTATGCACACAGGATGACTCATAATCCGGAGTTGGACAGCCAAGTTTTTCATATAGCACCTTCAGGTATAAGATATCGAGTTCAGCGTAACGATAAAACGCCGAATCTTTCGGGCCATTCAACACCCAGTCGCATTGAATCTCAATTTGGTCGTGTATTGCTGGGTCGGGGTATGGCAACCACTGTTTCTCAACCCCTTTCTCGGGCAAAGGCCAGCAGTCAGCGAGTTTCAATGTGGGGAAGCCGTATTCAGCCATCAGCCCTTTGAGACTCAAACGGCCCTTGACATTGAAGCTCAGAGTCACCAGGTCTTTTTTCTTCGGAACCGCATGAACCCCAACCCCCAACTCGAATGAGTCCGGCAAGAGGGGTTTCAATATCGCTGCGACTCGCTGAGCTACTATCTCCTGAGCAACTTTGGGAATGCGTCTCAACAATGCAACTGACTTGCCATTGGCTCGGGTAAATGCGAATGGTGCGAGGGGGCTGGTGAGCATTGCAGGTATCTGAAGATCGAGAACTTTGCAGCGGAATGGAGCAACAGGTCTTTCAGGTGAATCGTATTCATACCCCAATAGCCGATGTTTTATCCGATAAAGATGGAACAGATCAAACGCTGCATTAAAACCCACGTATAGCGTATCAGGTCGATCAATAAGGTCGAGCAGTTTCCATATCTCTTTGCATGTTTTCTCATCGTTCTCCCATCCTTTTAGCATTGCAAACATATGCACTGGCCCATCGTCCACTGCATACTGGTTTAATTTAACCGGGCCGCACAGGCCAACAGATTCACAGTCATGCCACAGTATCTTAAACACTTACTGCCCGCCTTTCTCAGTGGCTTTTAAAACGAAAGTCAGTTCGAGCTTGTTTGCTCTCTCTTTATAATGGGCATGTAAGCCTACAGCAATAAAACCCTGTTCTTTCAGCAGGCGGCTCATCGCTTTCCTAAACTCGGGGTCATAAGTCAGTTTAATAACATCCATATACCCTCCTAATCTGGTATTACCACATGCTTTTCACAGCGGCATGGGTCATGGCAACATTCAGAGCAAGCGCCGATCGACTCCATGAAACTCTCCAGGCGCTCAATCCGGTTCTTGAGATCGACGATGTCGATCATCAGGTCAGACCGTTTGACCAGCTCTTCTTTCAGCTGGGCTTGTAACTTATCAACGTATGAACACATCATTTCATCAACTCTCCTTCCAGTAATTTCAGAATAATATCTTCAGAGCAATCTCGATGAGCCTGGACTAACTCAATCCGTCTACGATCAAGGCTTCCTTCAGAGACAAAGAAAGTGATTTGAACCGCATCCTTCTGGCCTGGGCGAGCCACCCTTCCCACCATTTGTTGCAGGTCATCAGGCTTAGATGAAACGCTCAAAAAGCCGATAACCCTGCAAACCTTCTGGAGGTTCATCCCTTTGCTGAAGCCTGCATTGGCGATCAACAGCGAGGTATTGCCCGTTTTAAACCGATCAATCTCAGCTCCAGGGTCTTTGGTTGAACCGGATAATACAGCGGGCCGCATATCTTGAAAGATCTCCGACAACTGTATGATGCAGTCTGTCCAGTTGCTTACCAACACTACTGGCTCACCCAGGTTGTCAACCCACTCACGCACAGTCCGAAGCTTATCGGACACAATCCGAATAGGCTGTTCATCGTCGTTGTAGATGAATCCATCAGTCGCTTGAAGAACTTGGGCCAACCGCTTGTGCGTTCCGCGAGTAGTCCCAGCACCCGCTTTGATAGACTCGAATTGCTGCGGCTGTTCGCATTGGATGTAGGTGTAGGTGATATCGGGCATCTCGGCACTGATCTCTGCCAGGTTAACCGTGTTCAGGAATGGTGCGACGAACTTACTCACCGCTGCATTATCCCACTTGGTAGTAACGTAGGCTTTGTTCGCTCCAACCTCTTTCAAGGCGGTATCCAACCCGAACATGAATTGGAACGCTTTCTCATCAGCGGGGACACATCCGGCGTTAATCGCCCGGAGCCAGCGCAAATCCACGGGCCCCCGGCCACCTGTTACAATCCCCGTGAACCCGATAGCCACCTCACACTTGGAGCTAATCGCCGTTGCTCGAACCGATCTTTGAGCATCGGGGTTTTTTAATGCGTTAACCTCATCGACTATCAGGCATTTAATACCCGCCGGCAGCTTGTGGCTGCTCTCATACGAACTCAGGAGAGGTAGGTTCAATCCCCACTCTTTCGCTTCCGACTTCCAGGTTTCATGTAGATATCGCGAGGCTAATACGGCGACTTCACCAGGTTCAAAGAACTGCCCCAAGAGAAGCCCTCCCAGAGTCTTACCGGCTCCCAACGGTGCGACCCAACCTTTGCGATAGGGAATCCCGTTCCGCAGATAGTTCCAGCACTCCTTCACCAGCCAAGCTTGCCACCGGCGAACCATGCAGGGGTTCAGGCCAACCATTCCCCAGTCCGGCTCTTCGTTCGTGGAGGGGCGGATATCCAGCTGACCATCGACAATGCGCTTAACCCAGGGCTCGAACGGTGCGAGCCAGAGGAATTCACTACCTCGACTGCAGGCTTTCAGACTTAACCGTTTCTTCTGCAGATCGCTTGGCCGGGAACCGAGAAATCGGTAGTAGGTTCCAGCTGCAATGAACGTTTCCTGCTTATACGCCGACACTTGGTTTTCACCAATTTCGATCTTACTTATCATTCTTCAGTATCCTCATCCTGCTCTGGAGGACACCAGTCTCTTGGGGTTATGCCGGGAAAACCTTGCGTTCTTTCCAGTGAGTTAAGGTTTACTCCGGCAACCTCATTTTGCCTGTTCTTCCGTTTTGCCTTGTAGATATCCAGCTCAGCATTATGCTTGCAAACCATATCAACCTCCCATCAAATTAAAAAGAACGGGAGCGTTTGCCGCGCTCCCGTTAACCGTTGTGTATCCAAACATTATTCATTCTCGATCTATGCCGAAATGCCGTTCGGCTCCAAGCGGGGATAGACGAGTTGAACATCTATCAGGGTGCTCCCCTAGTCACCGGACTCCCCAATTCGCATTAGCGTTTCAACCACTGTTCATACTGAGCTGCTGATGCGTTGACCGCTGCAACCGCCCTGGTTAGCTGTTCTTTCGACAGTTGGATGTGCTCGTACTGTTTGAACTTTGCCACATCGGGGTAGAAGCGTTCAGCTTTGGATTTCTTCAGGTTGCAGGTGTGGTCTTCAACATCAATCCGAACGCCCATACCACTTGCCAGCATTGTTTTGCCCATGCAGGGGTAAAAGTAACCTGGAAGAATCTTGTAAGCACCAAACTCCAGGACAACTTCGCGATTGTCGGGAAATAGTGCAACCAATACGAAGCTGTAGCCGGTGTCAACATTGTCATCGCCCGCTTCACGCTTTACTGCGTCATTGTAGCCTGCTGTGGTAGCGTTAAACGTCTGGAGCGCATTCGCTGGGCCGCGAACAACCTGGTCGTAAAAGTAGTCGTTCTTGGAAACGCCTTTGTCATCTTTCGACTTAACGCGAGCTGAGTTGCGCTTATCGAGAAGCGTGATGATCGTGCCCTTCGGAAGAACTTCAGTGGCCACCCCATTCTTGAATACCAGATGCCATTCCCGACCTTTCCATTCAGGTGTTTCGGGTGTAACCATGATCGGGTAAATGAACTGGAGGTTGGGTAGGTAGAGATTCCCTGTAGGTTCCTTGAACCCATCTTCAACCGACTCGGCGGTTGGCAACATTGCCATGACCGATACCGCTTCTGTAACAACCGCCAAGTCCTTCGTCTCTTTTTCCGTGATCTTACTCATAATTTCTCCTGATAATTAGATTACTGCGAAGCGAAGTTTGCCTTCGCGTGTTCTGTAAGCCCCAACCTTTACAACGTCTCCGCGCCTTACTTGGGTGGTTCCATGCCCCGAGTTCAGGCTGACCAGCAAGTCACCTTTGAACAGGCAGGCTTCCAATTCCGGTGAGCTAACGCGATTACAGGCTGCTACATCTATGCGAACCGCTGGTTGGGTGGCTCTAGCTTCGTTGTAAGCTGCTGCGAAATCGCGAGCATCCTCGAATGACTCCTGGATACGGAACACTGGTTTCTTATTGTTCCAGAGGGTGAAGCCAACCGCCTGCACGATTGCCGTCCCCACTTCGACCGGTGCAAATTCGTTCAGCTGGTGAGTGGTGATGAACGCTGCGACCGTAGCTTCACGAACTGCTCTGTGGTCAGCCGGAACACTGGCTGATTCAACCTGCTCGGGAGTGGGAATGACAACAGGTGCGACCTCAGCTTTTGGTTTAATCTTACGACCAAGCTTCTCGACCTTTTCCACGACTGCGCCAGTGGGCGCTTGAGGAACTTCCGTGGCCGGCTCAGTCGGAAGAACAGCTTCGGGCGCATTAGTTTTTCCATATCCCTTATTCCTCCGTTCAAGCGCCTCTTCCCGAGTCGAGCCAGGGTATTGGAACCCAGTCGAGCCGCAACCGGAGCACTTGGGTTTCGGCCCCGAGTTAGACCCATAAGTTTCAGTGCAGCACTCGCAGCAGTAGTAAGTCAGCGAGCCCTGAGTTGCCGCAGTCAGTCCGTTAATCTGTGATAGGATATCTACCATTGCCATATTACTTGATCTCCTTTGCTGATTTCAATCCGAGTTCGAGCAGGTAGAAGATTGCGCTGCTCCAGGGGCGGCGGGTTTCGTTCATCCATGCTTCGATGTCGGCCTTCAAGGTCTTCCAGTCCGCGCTCATTGACGGACTCATTAGCCGATTCTGTATACTCTTAACATCTTCTTTAAATTCCGGGGTATCCATATAACCTCCTTTACGATAAATTAAAACAGCCGAGGCGCTGGAATCGAACCAGCTTGACGGATATCTCCGGCATTCCTTAATGCTATAACCTCGATAAATTGTTCGCTTTTCAAAGATCGTTGTGTCACTTCCGACTATTTGATTATAATCAACCTATCTGCTATTGTCAACTTTTATTTTCTTTTATTTTTCTATTGCGTTTTAAATCGTCTATGAGTATAATCCAACAACGATTCTAATTCAAGAGGAGAACGATAATGAAGATTCACTTAGTATCCTACACCAAAGACGCTGCCGGAGAGATCATTCGAGCAGCACAAACTTGTCGGAAATCGAGTAGAGAGATGGGCAATGCCCAACAAGCACTGTTTCTCTACGACCTCCAAACACGGGGCCACATGAGCCCATTCGAGTTTGCCGATTATACATTCCGCATTGAGGGGATTAGTCGGGTAGCCAGCCATCAGCTTGTCCGTCACCGCCACCTGAGTTTCCAGCATGAATCACAGCGGGCGGTCAAGGCCAATCGGTTCCAGTATCCTCCATCAATGAAGGATAATGCGCCGCTCAAGGCTATAATGCAGACGGTTTATGATGCCTACGACAAGCTGATCGAATCAGGCGTAGAGCGTGAAGATGCTCGCTACATTCTCCCCCTCGCAACAACCTCGAATATGATGATGAAGGGTAATGCTCGGGCCCTGATCGAATTTCTCGAATTACGGTGTTGCAAGCAGACTCAGGAAGAGCTGAGGGATGGGGCCAACCAGATCGCTCTGACATTGAAGAACCTACATCCGACCGTGTTTTTCAACGTTGGTGCAAAGTGCGGCGTGTGCCCGAATCGGGGAACGTGCAAATGAAGATTCTAATAGCCTGTGAGGAATCTCAGGAAGTAGCCAAGGCGTTCAGGGCGCTGGGCCACGAAGCATACAGCTGCGATATACTGCCATGCAGTGGCGGGCACCCTGAATATCACCTGCAAATGGATGTGAGGAAAGCTCTACCACTGGACTGGGATATGGTGGTGGCGTTCCCCGACTGCACTCACCTGGCAGTGTCCGGGGCGAGGTATTTCGCCGCAAAAAGAGCTGACGGGAGGCAGCAAGCAGCGATTGAGTTCTTCCAACTGTTCACCAAGCTGGACCATGTTAAACGAGTAGCGGTTGAAAACCCCCGTGGGGGTTATGAGCAGCATTTATCGGAAGCCTGACCAGATTATCCAACCCTATGAATACGGGCATGCTGAGAGTAAGAAGACCTGCCTCTGGCTGAAAGGGTTGCCGAAACTTACCCCAACTCATCTGCTCGAATTACCTGCTTCCGGCCACTGGGATAACTGCACCCCATCAGGCCAGAACAAGCTTGGGCCAAGTGCAGATCGCGCGAAGCTACGTTCTAAAACCTATCCGGGAATTGCCGCTGCAATGGCAGAACAATGGAGTAATATATGAGTAATCCTATTGGTGATATGATAAAAAACATGCCTGTCGAGGCAGGCATCGTGCAAGACTTCAGAATAGAATTAGCCGAAAGGATAGTAAAAAGGCTAAGCATAAACGGCATTAGCCAGTCAGAGCTTGCCAGAAAAATGGGTGTATTTCGATCTGTAATTTCAGATATTGTCCGTGGCAAGAAAAACGTAACTATTTCAACGATTGCCAAGATTTCAGCGGCGCTTTCGTGGGATCTGCTGAGGAACGAAACCATAAGCCCATGCAGAGCAAAAAACAACGTGCCGGTGAAAACGGATGAAAGGTGCGTTGAGTGCCGACTAGACAATAGAAGATATTTGGTTTTGCCGCTAATAAACGCCGAAGCGCTTGTCGATGAGCTTGTGAATGAAAACCGTATGCTCAATACGCTTATAGGTTCGGCATTTTTCGCGGGGGCAAAGAAAGGCTATGCTCACGGAACAGAAAACAATGTTATTCAGGCGGCGCTTGACGAATGGCGCAAAGATATGAATTTTGAAGGGCGGTTAAAATGAAAGGTAAAATTGTTTCAGTTTCAGAGGCGGTGAGTTTAGTTAATCAGATGTTGGAGGCCATGGTAAGGGCTCGCAGGAATCTACTAATGCAAGGTGGCGCGCCTCCAGTCTTGGAACAGTTAAATCTTGCAATTACGGCTGCGGAAAGCCAGAAGGCTAAATGGAGCATAGAATGAAATATAATGAACTTGTCGATTGGTTATTCGGGCGTTCCAAGATGTGTCCACAGGTCGGGATGGCGAACCGGGATAAGCGAGCGATCTTCTGGTTGCCCGGTAAGTCTATGCCGAACTATGAGCGGATTCAAAAGAATTGGGAAACTGCGCCGCTGAAAGGTTGTTCCCAAGTTGCGTATGAGAAAATATTCTCGCCAATGGCAGGACAACGCTGCGAGATCGTTCACGTCGATCTTGATATCGACCAGGATGATAACCCAGAGACCGACTTGACCGCTATTCACTACCCCGGCGCATCCATGGTCCGAACCAGTGTGAGTGGCAAAGGCGTTCATGTGTTATACCGATTAGCTGAACCGATAGCCTGCACCCATGAGACCGCCAACCAGATTATCAAGGCTATCACAGCCCCGTTGGTCGAAGCGTTGGGAACTATCAAGGTATGTAAGAGCGATAAACGCCTCTTCTGGCTCTGGGGCGGTAAAAACGAGATCATCAGTCGCGATGACTGTGCGTTTCTCACACCAGCGATTAGCCCGATTGTAACACAAAGTATTACCAAATCAGCTGAAAGCGGTGAGGGGTTAAGCGTATGCCCATCTATCCGAGAATGGGCAACCAAGCTCGGTCTAATCTTTATCAGAAAATCTAACCCAATATATATCGGCTCCGTGTTATTATTATTGAGATCATTGGGAGAGAAGGTTGAAACGAAGTCGAGTTGTCGTGGGAATGGTCAGATGAATGGCTACCTCGACGTAACTGAATACTCGATTTCATTATTTTCTTTCGCCGATGGGCATTCAATCTGGTCGTGGACAGACGTTGAAGCGTTACTGGGAGGGGCGAAATGAGAATGTCAGTAAACGTAATCTACAATAAATGTTCCGAGTGCCGACATGCGCGGCCTTCATACTATGCTTCTTCCAAGCTATTTTGCGCCTTGCGTGGGCTTGAAAAGAAAACGCTGAGAAGGTGCAATAAATGGGATTCCGCCGATATTGGGGCGAGAGCGATTCCCCGCAAGCTAGAGCTTAATTGTGCTGAAACGCTGGTTGAAGCTTTTCAGACGGGCGTAGAGTATGAGCGAAAAAGATTATTTGGAGGCAATTAACAGTGCAAACAAGAATTGATGAAGCAGGTAATGAATTTGTAGTTGTGCCTTTAGACGCGCCTAAGCCGGTTAAAGGGAAAGCGGCCAGCTCGCAACCCAAACCGAATGACAACCAGATCGCAGATCAAGCGATCGCTGAATGGGGTAAGCCATTGGCATTTCAGGCTGGGCACCTCTGGTCATACTCCCTCAGTGAAGGGTGGACAGTGGTGACTGATCTGTTCACAGTAATGACGAATAAGCTCCGAGGGATGAATACCGAAAACTCGGTTATGAAGATCGTGGCTACTAAGATGCGTCTGCCGGACTTGGAATTGTGCTCAACACATTCGACATACTGGGAGAGGTTGGAAGATGCGTGGCGGCCATTCCCTGTGTCTGAAAACCAGGTTGTGTTCTCCAATGGAATATTGGATTTACTCACAATGGAATTTGAACCGACTGAACACCGGATTATATTCGGACCCAGGATTTCAATCCCGTTCAACCCTGATCGGACATTCAGCGAATCCTGCTCGGAATTTGAATCGCTAGTCGAAGCCGCCTTGCCGGAGAAGGAAGAGCGAGATTATCTCCAGGCAGTCTGCGGATTGATACTGCAACCGCACTCAGTCCTCCGAGGGCAGATCGTGTTTCACGGTGTGCCCCATTCTGGAAAAACTACTCTCGCTACAGCTATTGCCACAGCTCCAGCGGGAGTCAGAGGCCAGTCAGCGGTGAGCGAAGAACGCCTGATCGCCGATAAGTGGGCCTCGACAATGCTCGTCAATAAATTCGCGAATGTGTCGAATGATTCCGAGTTCACGCCGAAGTGGGAAGCGTTTATGAAGCAGTATACCAGCGGCTCGTTTACATGTGAAGCCAAGTTTGCTCGCCCATCAACTGTTCCGACTACTGCCAAGCTGATATCAACCTGCAACGAAATGCAGAATATGAAAGATGTTTCAGGTGCAGCCGAAATGCGCTACAGGATATTCAGGTTCAACAATCCGATCGCTGAATCTAACAACCCGAACCAGGCCAAGATGATGACAGCCGGATACTGGGCAACCCCCGAGAAGCGAGCGGGGATTGTCGCCTGGATGCTGGAAGGATTGGCCAGAGTAATTGAGAGTGGGCTGATTGAACCAGTCAGTATGAAACTTGCCAAGCGCGGGGTCATGTGTGAATCCAATCCGGTGCTGGAATTTATCGTAGAGAATATCGAGAAGGCCGAAGGAAGCTTCCTGGAATCCTCCAATCTTCTGGAGGCTATGGGGATAGATCACCGTAACCCCCTGAACAGACAAATCCCAGGTAGCATGAAGAAGGTGTGGGGAGAAGCGAAATGCAGAATGAAAGTCCCCGATAAGCCAAATCCGGTATGGGGGTATCGAAATGTAAGACTCAATTAGACCTAAGAAGCCCTTCACTAGAGGGGCTTCTCCTTTTAAACCAACGATTGAGGCTCAACCAAGCCTAAACCAACAAACCATACCAACAAAAACCAACAAAAAAACCAACGAAGATCGGCTATAGGCGTTTATCATACCAACAAAGACAATAATTAATTTTTTCTTATAACACATACATGCGCGCGGGAATAAAAGAAAGAGGAAATAGGAAATTTGTTGATTTTTGTTGGTTTTCGCTCAACCATGCGGTTTATCGTTGGTTTGTAAAACACCAATCGTTGGTTTTTGTTGATTCAGGCTCTTAGATCTTCTTTTACTTGACATTATCTGCTATTCGCGTTAAGCTATAAGGGAAGATTGATTAAGGAGATAACCGAATGAGCTATGCAATTTCTGAAGAGATGTATGAGAGACTAAAGCTTCTTGTAAAAGAGTTTTCAGTAGACGAAGCAAGCGAGTATTTCCCAGGCGATAGCGGCAACTACGACGACTGCTACGAAGCGGGATTGGAACACGGTAAAGGCAGGTTAGCCGCGGACTTACTGGAGGACATCGAGAAACTGGGGGAAAAGATATGAAACACACACCCGGCCCTTGGTGGGCGAATATTGTGGGCGAAGTGGGCACTGTCCCTGACATGTACGTAAAGATATGTTCACGGGTCTCAGGCACCAATCCCGACGAAGCGAAAGCGAACGCTCGCCTGATAGCTGCTGCCCCCATGTTACTGGCTGCTCTTGAGCATGTGAGCGATACTTGTCACAATGAGCCCGTGTTAGGTTTTGACATCGACGTAGTCTACAAGGCGATTGAAGCAGCCGGAGGGGAGATATGAACCAATGTAACTACTGCGGTCTACCCGAATCTGTTAAAGATTGGAAAATGTGCTACAGCTGCCAATCCGCGTTGAACGACTATGCCAGGCTCGAACAAATGCCCGAACAACGATTAGCCCGTAAACTCAATAAGCATGCCACTCAACTCAATAGGATTGGCAACTTCAAAGCCCACCCCGATTCATCCGCAGCTGAATTACTCAGACTCGAAATAGCTACGAGGGCAGCATTACAGATGCGAGGGAGAGCAACATGCAAATGATTGAATCGCAAGCAAACCGAGGATGGAAGTTTCTGTTCAACTCACGCAAAGAGCACTACTTCATTGGCCTGCGCTCTATCTGCGGGAAATATATGACGATCGGGCAAGGCGGATGCAGTGAGACTTCCGATAATACGTGCAAAGCCTGTGCCGCCAAGCTTGACCAGATGGCCGCCGGCCAATGGGTGAAAGACCTGAAAAGGAAAAACCCCGATAAGCCTTAATTGCCTATCGGGGCCGACTTCCGAAACGCTATAGACTATCCGCACGCCTCTTTAAACGAAAACCGATGAACCTGGAACCGCTCCAGCCCTTCATCGGTTTTCTGCTATAGACGATCTATAGGGTTTCTTATTTCCGCTTACCTATCACAGATACAACCCGCTTAGGTGCAGCAGCCTTCTCGACAACCATCATGAATTTCGGGTCCGAAACGGATTGCTTCAGCTCACCATCTGAACCGATAGACCACAACTCCAGAGTTTTCCGATAATCGCCGCACATCTTCCCGACCAGCTCCCCGACACGCACAACCACAAAGCGTTCACCTGCCTGGTAGCAACCAGTTTTCAGCCCCAGCCCATTCGCCGAAACTGTATCACCCACGCCAATCTCAGGCGTTGCAACGATCATTGGCTTCAACAAATCCAGAGCCGCGTTACAACTATTCAAATCCATCTGTTCAACTGCATCCATAAATCCCTCCAAGTAATATCAAGATGGGAATAGATTACCACCAATCCGATACCCGGTTCAATCTGAAAATAAAAATCGCATACCCAATTCGGGCCGATGAGATGCAAAACGCTGATCGGCACACCTGATTCAAGGGATAGGCTGGCAAGAATAGTGCGATTAGTGATTGTTTTCACTAACTCGCCCTAAGCTTTACTCATAAAACCCGCTGATAGATTCAAAATCAATTCTAATGCCCCGCCAACGCATCGACTAACCTCCTGCCTTATAAACTCTTGCCAATTACTAACGATAAACGCCATACCAGTTGCAAATTATCCCCTTGCCTATCAAACCGATTAACTTGGAACGCTTAATCGACTATCCGGGACAAGCTACCCGCAAACTGATACTAATTGAGTAGCATTAGCGCAACCTGGGTAAAGAAAAACCGGCTGCAACCAACAGCCGGCTTATTGAAAACGTTATTCGACTATATTAGTATGTCATAGGCATAATAACCAGTTGCAAGCCACCCTCCTGGAATTGAACGGGACACCTCGGAGTTGTATAAAGAATTTTGCATCCGCTCCCGAATACGCCAAATGCCTCTTTTAAATAGTCCACGTTAACGCACGGAGAGCATTCTGGCAAAGTATAAACGGCATGAACGAACGCCGAAAATTCACGCTGCCCTATTGCGGCATCCTTAGTGGCTGCAGTTGGACCATATAAAACACGTTCAAAGTCTGGAAACCTGCATTCTTCAGTGCAAGGTATAAGCGTGTAGCCTGCAGCACTCTTAATCGGCGTATACTTGCCATCTTGTCCAGGTGCGAAGGTATTGCGCAATACCAGTAATCTTTTGCAGTCGGTCGCTGCAGCTATACCGCCGGTAATGCTAATATACTTGTGTTGCGACTCCGTAGCACTCTTAACAATCAAGGCCATTGCGTTAACCGCAGCGCAGCAACTCATTTTCTTAGTAATTTCGATATTCATTTGGATACTTCCTTTGTTGTTTCGATCAATTTCGCCCTAAGTTTTATCGCTTCTGCTTAGTTATTTTTCTCGTATCTTGTAACCTGCCTTTTTGTAAAGATACCCGCCATTCTTTTTGTTAGCGTGAGATATAGCAAGTATGCACTTTGTAAGTATGGCACCGCCGCCCATACTTCTTTCATTGTATACCAGTATAGGCACCTTATTTTTGCCAGTGCTACGCCCGACATACCCGACTGTATCACATGCTTCATTCCATGATGTGAGAGTATCTGTATCTCCTAAGTCTAACTTTATTCGAGTCTGGTTAATACGTGCATACTCCAATACCCGCATAACTTCCAAGCTTGTTCCTTCATCGTAAGACGTCCCATTCAATTCGGTATACTTGTTCATGGTTTTACCCCCTCTATCAATTTCGCACGTAGTTTAATCGCCTCTGCCAATTCCTCGCATTGTCTCAGCTTCTTCTCTAATTCGATCAGTTTTATTATTAGTTGTTTCATTGCTACCAGTTCCTTTCATCGTTAACGATTCTGCCTATTTCATTATCAACAGCTAGGCAATACTCCAGGCCTTGTAAACCGGGGAATAGCTTGCCCGTTTTTCTTATTGCCCGTTCTGCTACGTTAAATTTATTGCGAATAGGCCACAGATTAGGCCGGTCGGTAAGGCGTAAAAAACGGTTAATAATTGTTTTTGATAAGTCATACCCAGATACCAGAGAATCAAAACATTCATAAACGCTGCATAGGCGATAGTTCTTATTCTTATACAGGAATACGGGTGCAGCGTCAGACTTTGTATCTAGTACCCATACTGTACAGTTCCGCGTCTCTGTGTTAACTGTAATCAATTTGTTTTTAATCTTTACAAGGTATTTGTCCATCTTGGCTACTCCTTAACGATAAGTTGGTGTCATCTGACTCAGTTTGCTGCAGGTCTTCTTAGTGATAAAACCCATTCTGCAAAGCGAGTGAATTACACAATAGTTCGTGTTAAAGACCATGTCCATGCCACAGCCAGAGATACGAACGTAACCCGAACGGTTAACGCTATACCCGAGAATCTCGAATAGCATGGAATAGTTGCGATAACTATAAGGACTGTAATATGGCTTGCTATTCTTTTCGCAACTGGTAAATTCCATCTGCCGAGTCATCCCGGAACTGCTAACCGATTGAATAACGCATAACATCCTACCTTCTTTAATTGCGGCAATCCATGCCTTGCAATCACTCGCAAAGCGTTCAACTGAATAATACTCATGCTGACCAATCCGTTTTACAATCTCTTTTGATAATCTCATACCGTTTACTCCTTAAAAACTTTTGATCAAATAACCTGCTTAAATCCGAGACAAACTGCATCAAGAGCAAGCTCGTTTATTGCCTCATTGTAATTAGACGCAATGATAGGCCACAGAACAGCCACGCCAGTGGCAATGAAAACAACGGGGAATAAATATCTATTCATTGTTAACCTCCTTACCATCCGATTAAATCAGCAACAAAGTTAAAAACAATAGAGGCAATCCACGCTATACCGAAAGCTATTACTATACCCATGTGTTAAACTCCTTCAAAAACTTTTCGATCAACCTACGATATAACAATAACAGATAATAGCAGATAACACAAGATAAAAATAAACTATTTTAAAAATACTCAAAGATTCGAGAGCTAATCACCCTCTGCTACCCTCTGCTTTAATCTACTGCGACAAATTTGTCACAGTAAAAGCGCAACTTATCGCAACTTTTCCTATTATCAGAAAACTGATAACCTTGTGAAATTCCAGAGAAAATAAACGAATGAAGCATGAAACAAATCACAATGCCACCAAACCTGCATCAATCCACAAATCTGATAGTCTGAAAATAAATATTATGTAAACCATGCCGCGCAGACCAGCATAAATACAGGGTTCTATGTTTACAGCCTACAACGAATCGCCAACGCATAGTGCGCGCGCGTGCATTGCACAACTACCAGGCCACACGTTGTTAATCACGCATTGTCACACGTTCTTAGACTGGGGAGGGGACATACCCCGAACCCAAAATCAAACTCACTTTATCTATTAAGACAACCCCCGATTTTTATAAAAATTTTTCACAAAAACTAAACGACTGTGGTAAATTTACCGCACCCTCTGTAAATTCCTAAACCAATGTTTCACGAAAAGTGTGGCAATGTTTCACGGCAATGTGTTAATATTTCACTATGGCAACAATCGTAAACGCACGAATGAGTGAAGAGCAGATCACCCGAGCCATTGAGCTCAAAGAACACGGATATACCTGTAAAGATATAGCCGCCTTTCTCAATGTCGCTTACCAATCAGTGACCAGGGAACTCCGTAAACGCGGATTAGCCAGGCCAACCTCAGTTGGTGTCGGTTCAGCGGATGAAGCGGTGAAGGAGATGCGGGAGATCGTTAAAGCCGATACCCCCGTAGTGAAAACCGGGCTCGCAATCAGACCAGAAACGATGGAGCAGCTTGAGACGAGAACGGAATCCCTAGCCAAGTCAATCCTATTAGGGGCCGAGCGCCTGATCGAGTCGATCAACAATATGCCCGACGAAGCATTACAAGCTGCCAGCTTGTCAAACAAGGCCACTGCCCTGGGCATTCTGGTCGATAAGATCAAGGTCATCACGAATAAGGCCCAACCAATGTTCGGCGCTGGAGCGAACGGCCAGACGATAAACATCATTAACGTCATCGCGAGTGCAGCGTCCAGCCGAAGGAAGGGTTCAGCTGAAATAGACGCGGAGGACATAACACCGATATGATAGAGCACTTGATAGAAGGGGATTGCCTGGAGCTTATGCCGCAGCTTCCCGACAAGTGCTTCGACCTGATCCTATGCGACTTACCATACGGCACAACCGCCTGTAAGTGGGACACGATAATCCCCTTCGACAAACTCTGGGAGCAGTATAAGCGGCTGATTAAACCCAACGGCGCTATCGTCCTAACTGCCAGCCAACCCTTCACATCCGCTCTCATTATGAGCAATTTGGAAATGTTCAAACAAACTTTGGTCTGGCTTAAAACCAGACCTACAAACGTTTTCAACGCTAAGAAAATGTTTATGAAATGGCACGAAGATATATGTATATTTTATAAGAACCCGCCAGCATATAACCCCACCATGAGAACAGATGGAATATTCAGTGGGAAGAAGGTTCAGCGAAACAACTCCGACAGAAGCCAAGGAACATTAGGCAAGACGGGGGAGAAAAAAGACTATGTTCACGAAGGGAACGGAGGACTATTTTATCCAAAGACAGTTATAGAAGTGTCTAATGTCCACCACAATAAAGAATGCCTACACCCCACGCAGAAACCCGTAGCCCTATTCGAGTATCTAATTAAAACCTATACCAATGAAAATGCTCTGATCTTGGACAACTGTGCAGGCTCAGGAACAACGGGAGAAGCAGCCAGGAACACGGGGAGGAATTTCATTCTCATAGAGAAAGACCCGACATACTGTGAAATAATTAGAAAGAGGCTCAGCTTATAATGGCTAACTACGCAGGACCCAAAACCCAACCGACCCTCACCCCGGAGGAAGCGAAGAACGCCGCTATCGCTCAGTTCAAACACTGGCAGCGCAACCCTCTCGATTTCGCCCGTGAGATATTCAGCTTCAACCCATCAAATCAGCAGACCCAGTTTTTGAAAGAGCTCGGAAAATTAGTATCGGCTAAGATGGATAGAGATGAAGATAAGCCCCTGACGGACGAGCAAACCCAATATGTCCGTAAACGCGGCATCAGCATCCGCTCAGGGAAGGGAACTGGGAAGGATGCAGTATCAGCGATCGTCGCGTTCTGGTTCCTCGCTTGTTTCTATGAATCAAAGACCTACCTATTAGCACCATCTATGGAAAACCTGAAGACCAACCTCATAGCCGAAATGTCCCTCTGGAGATCACGCAAAGTCCAGGGAGAGCCGCAATGTAAGATGGCCGAGAACTTCGAGCTGAGAGCCACTGGGTGCAGAATGAAGGATGCGACCACGCCACACTGGTTCATCGAAGCCAACTCTGCCGGCCCCCACATGCCCGAGGATAAGCAAGCCGAGGTGCTAAGCGGGAAACACGCTCGCTACATGATGTTCATTATCGACGAAGCATCAGGGGTCCCGAGAGCGGTATTCAACCCATTAGATACCACCCTCACCGACCCAGTGAACTTCATTATCTTAATCTGGAACCCCACCCGTAGAACGGGTTTCGCCTATGACACTCACTTCGACCCGAATGAAAAGAAGTATTGGGTGAACCTGCACTGGTCTGCCGAGGATTCCAACATGGTTGCCCCCGAGCAGATTCAATATTTGAGGGAAAAATACGGCGAGTCATCCAACCAATACCGCGTATCGGTCTTGGGAGAACCCCCATCAATGGATGACGGCTCCCTAATCCCATACGAGTGGTGCATGGATGCAACCAACCTGGAGTTCATTGAAAACCCGAATGACCCCGTGATAATGAGCGTAGATGTAGCCCGAAAGGGCGGTGATAAGTCGATTATCCTGGTCCGAAAAGGCCCCCGGGTAATGGAGATTCAAGAATTGGATGATATGGACACCGTCAAATTATCACGTTGGATAGCTATGAGAGCCGCCGATTGGCAGCCCAAGGTTATCTACGTCGATTCATGCGGATTAGGAATTGGCGTTGTCGATGAGTTGACCCGACAATCAATCCCAAATGTTTACCCAGTCAACGTCTCCAGGGCCACGAGCAATCCACGCAAATTCCACCTCTTAAGAGATGAATTGTGGTGGAAGTTAAGAGAAAGATTCGAGGCGGGAACGATCAGCCTGGCCCAATGTCCAGATCAAGAGCTGATAAGCGAACTTTCCAGTATCCAATACGATGTGAAGGATAATGGGAAGATCAAGGTTGAGTCGAAAATGGATATGCGTTGTCGAAACATGCCGAGCCCGAACCGCGGGGACGCCTTAATGATGACCATGATGACGGATGATAAGGCATTCTATCCAACAACGGATGACGATAAAGAAGACGAAAGACTTGACCGATTAGCTACCAAGCGAGTAGCATATAAATCTAGGTTGAATTGGCTGGAGGTATAACATGCTTTTTATTACTGACGAAGTGGATAACCACGGGCACTTAATTTATGTGAATGAACAGGGTAAAGCCATGTGCGCTACCTCTGATAAACACCAACACGCGCTACAGGTTATTCCGCCACAGCAGCAAGGACAACCACCACAGGTGATAGTCCAACCGATAAACGGGCATACCCATGCCTCCACGCCATTCGACCCCAAACAATTTCCCGCTGAACCACCAACGCTCCCGACAGAGCCAGATGAGGATATCATTAACAAGAAGATTGCGCAGTTCGAGAATGCGCAACAGGCTGACCGCGACTCGATAGAGAGGGGCCAGGAATCAGTTAGATTCAAAGAGAATGACCAGTGGCCCTCAGATATCAAATCCACGCTATTGGAAGCCGGACGAGCCTGTCTGACAATCAACCACGTTGCCCCCATGCTCGAATCCCTGTCAGGAGTCTATCGCCGTAACCGCACTGACCTCCGAGTCTACCCAACGGAGAACGGGGATAACCGAATCGCCGAAGTCTTAACCTATACCCTGAAGAATATCTATACCAACTCCCGAATAGACCAGGAAGAGACCGAAATTTTTGAAGATGTGGCATGCCCTGGTCGGGGAATCATGGAGGTTTACCCAGACTTCGATGCAGATGTCCGAGGGGTAATCCAGGGCCGCCAAGTTCCCTGGGACCAGATCGTTTTCGGCCCTCATCAGCGCAAAGACCTGCAGGATTGCGAGAATTACTTCCGCTGGAAGTGGCTCAGCCAAGACCAGTTGACGAACCAGTATCCAGATAAGGCTGATGAAATCACCGCCCTCTATGGCAGGTTCGCACAATTCACCAACCTCCCCCAAGATATGTCCGATATGCCGAATCCGCTGACACAATCAACTTACGCTGACCCGAAAACCAAGGAAATCCGCCTGCTGGAATGTGAGGAGAAGTATTATTACCGCCTCAAGGTCTACATCGACCCACAAACCGGCTGGATGATCGAAGAAACCGAGCTCCCGAAACAACTAAGACCGCAGCTCCGCTCAATCTCAATCTTGAAAACAGTCGAGCGGAAACTCTACCGCATCCGTCGAACGGTGATGGCTGGCGACACTCTCCTGACCGATGAATTCGTCAACCGCCCAACGCCGCCGAATCAAACGGGACCGAACTTCCCCGTATTCGTAACCTACGCCTACAAGCGTGGCAATAGATTCGAGGGGAAAGTTGAACGAGCGAAAGACCCGCAGCGAGAGATCAATAAAAGACGCAGCCAGATAACCGATATCGTTAACACCTCAATCAACAACGGCTGGATATTCGAGAAAAATACATTCGGAACACAGAAAGAGAAGCAGAAGTTCAAAGACTCTGTTTCCAAATCAGGCTTCACCGTTGAAGTCCCCGATATGACTCGACCGCCGATCAAGATCGACGCAGGCCAGGTCAGCCCATCGGTCGTCCAACTCGAAATGAACTCGCTCCAATCTTTCCGAGAAACCACCAACGTCAATGCCGAGATGATGGGCATGGGCAGCCAGTATCAGTCAGGGACCGCAATAAGTCAAAGATTACAACAAGGCTTG
>Ga0172380_10001281_pt1 | contig 43681 bp, 37 predicted proteins | sample Leawe162metaG_FD_119747 | JGI IMG/M metagenome (GOLD analysis project Ga0172380, IMG submission 119747) | Leachate microbial communities from a municipal landfill in Southern Ontario, Canada - Leachate well 162 metaG | ecosystem: Engineered > Solid waste > Landfill > Unclassified | place...
AGCAGGGTTTTCATCGAATACTATAGTTGCATTGTTTTTTATAGTCTCACCAGAGTTAACATTGTCTTTTAGCTTCACACTGAATGAAACGAAGCCCTCGCCTTGTGGTGGTGTTACGTTTGGTGGCAATTCTATACCTTCTATATACCAACGTAATACATTGCCTTTTCTTTCCATAATCCAGTTATATTCTTCACCGGAGTGGCTAGTATTTCCAAATTCGACAGATTCCCAATCGAATACAGATGACAGTGTATCTACTATCTCGATTTTGTAAGCTGGTGCAGTAGCTTCTTTCTTATTTTCGAAAGCTATATTATACAGGAATGTACCAGCTCTACGTAAATAGTTTTCTTCGCCATATCCGGATGGACCGCTTTTCTCGTTCGGATCACAAGATATCACCATTGTAACTTTTTTACTTTTGCCAGCTACTACTTTTGATTCTTCTACTCCGTATAGTCCAGTTTCCTTATAGAACCAATGGAATAGTCTTTGTCTTAGTGAAGGTGCTACCTTTGAAACTGTTTCGACTGCAGATCCAACTTTAAAAGCAACAGCAGATAACGGATTTGTATTAGCTACTTTTTCTACACCAGTTTTAATTACTGATTTAAGAGTGAATGCTCCAATACCTTCTTCTTGTTTTTGCAGTTTTATTTGCTGTACAGTTAGCCCTAAGCCCCTTGCGTATTCTGCCTGCTCTTTCTCATCTAGCCCAATTTTATCGCTAACATAATCAACAACTACATCTTCTATAGCATCGTTTCTTAGGTTCTTACCGATTGCACCTAGTATAATCGCACCACCAGCAGACAATGTACCTTTCGTCCCAGGGGCAACCCCATGCACAACGAAATCAAATTTTACAGTCTCATTAGGATTCAGCGAAGGTATGAAAAGCAATGCAGTATCATCTGCCTTTAGACCCATAGAATCGAATGGAACTTTGACTATTCCATCATTAGAGTAGAACTCGAAATAATCGAATACTATCTCATCATCAACATCGATAGCCAATATATAACTATCTGTTTGCTTGTTTGTAATATTGTCTATAGTTACTGTGAAAGGGTTAGGTGCCCCCAAACGCACATCGCTTCGACCAATCAAGTTAATCTCTATTGGTCTTTCTAGTGGTACACTTACGTTTCCAGTACCAATGACAAAATCACCAAATTCAGTTAGCATTGATTCCAGTTTTGACAATGACCCTATACTGAAATAATTTTCTTCCATATTATGTTCTGCAAATTCACCAACTGAAACTACCTTCCAAGTCGCACCACCATCAGTAGTTCTGAAAACATTTAGGTCTTCTTCTTTTTGACCATTAAGCTGTGTCTCATCGTAGAAGAACTTGATTGTGTATTGTAAATCAATATATTTGTCAGGAGTTTGTATTCTCCACCATCTTTTGGTTGTACCTGATAACCCAGGATATGCTTGATTATTAACTGTTTTAACGTTTATGCTATTAATAATACCGTCATTAAGTGTCCCTTTCCAAGATCTTAATTCATAATCAACGGATGTTCCAATTTGATTAGTAAAATTACGGTTAAGCCAACTATTTTTAACATCATGTACTCTGTCTAGCACCCCGTTATTAATCAACTTGATATCCTTAGCGATATAGAATTGACTGACGTCAATTCCAGATAATTCCAAATAACCGGTAGTATCTATTTCTAAATCAGCAAATAATTCTAATCTTCCACCAATAATAAATTTATCTTCGATTAGTGCCTTACCACCAGGGGTAGCGGTTGTTTCTGATTGTAATATTTTAAAGTTATTATCTACAATTCCATTAATTTTACGTGTGCTACCTTCGGTGACAATAACGATGTCAGTTACACCTGTAATTGATGTATTACTAAAGTTGCCATACACGCTTACTGTCATATTTTTTGCTGCAAATACTACTCCTGCCGTTCTAATAGTGTCATAGTTCATAATTCCATTATTGAAGAAATTACCATTAACCCTTATTTTTGTTAATCGCTCAGCAGTACTTACTTTTGTGTTCTCATTTATATAAAGATTACCATTAATTGTGAATGCATTCAAAAATGCATAATCTTTACTCTCAATAGTAGCATCACCAGTTATATCAGCTGCAAATATTGACTTATCAATATTAATTATTCCTGGCGTTTCAAATATGATTGGTACTAAGAAATTTGTTTTTGAAGTTACATAACCTGAGTAAGCAATAGTATCAGCTTCTAATATTAGATTATAATTTTTCAAGTTAATAAACCCATCACCAGATTTACTAACTCTACTGTTTTTAAACCATAAATCAGAATTAGCAGTAATACTAGAAACAGTATTATTAATAATAAAGTTTGTACTTTCTATTGGTTTTGATGAAGATAAAAAGATGTCACTTCCATTCAAATAAATTGTTCTTGGTTTTAAAATACCATTATTTTCAAGACCGCCATATAACTTTATATCGAAATAAGCTTTTAAATCAATAATCTCACCGTTGTTAATTAGATTACCACCTATATTTAGGATAACATAACCGCCAGAGCCATCTCCTTCCCTAAGAATTGTACCACCTGTGTTCACAGTTAAGTTATTCGTCAGATATGCTGTAGAAGAATAAAGTCCTCCATTAGTAATTACTAATGAAGTAATCACAACATCATCATTTTCAGTAGGGACTATCCCCCCAACCCACGTAGTTTTGTCACCCCATTTCCCTCCTTGAGGTGTTGATGTTATTGTCTTCGCATCAACTGTTGTTATTCCTAATGCCATTACCAAAAGTAATAGGAAAGGAATTTTAATTATGGAGTTTGTATTCATAAATCCGCCTTTATATATTATTTATTAATTGTTATTATTTTTCAATTTATTAGAAATTATTTCTATTAATTCATTTCCGAAATTTAATAAAAATCATTATTAATTCCAATAATAAAGACTCTTTTATCTCTTATTTATTTTCCAAAAATGCTCACGCGAATTTTGTGTATATGCGTCAGTAATTCTAACTATTTGGCACTAAATGAATAACAAGAATTACTACTTTTCCTCTTCCAGTTGAGATTTGATGAAGGGAATACGAGGAGCAAGGAAATAGCCAGTTAGACTAGCAAAGAGTATAGGGATAAAGTAAGTGAATCCCGTAAGAGTAGATATAAGTATAGTTGTACTCATAGGAGTTCTGGTAACGCATGAGTTGATAGCGGCCATACAGCTAACTATAGTAAGAGACAAGCTGACTGAAGGAAAGATGGAATGAATAATCAATCCCAAAGTAGCCCCAGAGAAGAAAAGAGGGATTATAAATCCACCTCGCCAACCAGATGTAACCGTGATAGCAATTGCTAGTATCTTGAACAGCAGAATTGCTCCCAATAGCTCCAATGTGAAGTTACCACTAACCAGCTCGTTTATCTGGTGATGACCGAAATAGCGAGTTATAGGATAGTAATATGAAATACCCCCTAATAAAATACCACCTATCAGAGTATTGACATAAATTGGTGTTTTTAGCATTGAAAATGCGAGCTTGAATTGGCGTGCTAGTAGAATAAAAATCCATCCTAGTATAGTCGCTGCAATTGCGAATAAAACCGCATAGAGAAAGTCAAATTTATCAACTAGGTGGTAGCTCGGTATGTTCCAAGTTGGGCCAATCCCAAGTTGAATTATTATTGCAAATATAACGTAGCTAAGACTACTAGCAACGAATGCAGGTATAATAGCTTTGTAATATTCTACTGCATATCTGTGATGCAGGATTTCCAAAGAGAAAAGACTCCCCCCAAGTGGTGCACCAAAAAGAGCTGTGAATCCCGATGCCATCCCTGCTATACTAAGCGAACGCATATCTTCCCCTTTTAGTCGGAAGAGTTTGCCCATCCAAGAGCCGATAGAACCTGTAACTTGTACAAGTGGTGCCTCGGGGCCCAAACTACCACCAGAGCCCACGCATAGAAGCGAGGAAAGAATCATAGAAGTATTGTTGCGAGGGTCTAGCTTACCATCTTTGAATCGGATGTTATTCACTATTAACTGTATTTCCCCTGGGTCGCCTATCCAATGGATAATTAACCCCGCAAGAAGTCCAGAAAGTGCCATAACGGGAATCACTAACCATCCATCGAAAAAGCCAAGCCAGTGAGTTATGTATTCGAGAACAATCCAATATGCACCAGCCGTGATACCACCTGCAATTCCAAGCAGTGCCCACAAAAATACCATTCTATTGAATACAAACGGTGTAAATTTAATTGGTTGGTCTAATACGTTGAGGTACTTGAATATCTTTTTTCGTCGCTTTAACTTCATTTCAGTTTCGCTTATTCTAATATCGAAAATTCTAGCGTTCGCAAATTATGAAATAAATTAAAAAAATGGGCTAAGGTCTAACTTTTTTGTGAGAATCACTGATTAAGCGGATTTATGGATGACGCAGATATTTTGTTCTTATGAAGCTGTAGAGACGTATTGCATACGTCTCATACCCCATAACTCTTTGCAAACACGTCACTCTGATAACGCCGTAGGCGTTAGAAGAGTCCAGGAGAACTCCGCAGGAGTTCATTTTTTATGGGACTAAAGTCCGAGTTGTTTGGATTTTATTACTATCCGTTGGCTAAAGCCAACGGACATACAGTATTCTTAATTTCTGTTGTAGAGATTACAAAAACCACCTACTTCACTACCTCTACAAATAGTGTAGCGGAGTTAGCACTTACTACTTTTGCTTTTAGTAAATCGCCTTCTTTTTCACCGTTGTATGGGAAAATACACATTTTGTTTGTGTCGCTTCTTCCTTGCCACATTTCTTCTTTTTTCTTGCTTGGTCCTTCGACTAGTATTTCGTGGGTTTTACCAACTTCGGCTTCGTTTATTTCGCCAGCTATAGCTCGTTGTTGGAAAATTATTTCTTCCAAACGTCTCGTCTTTACTTCTTCTGGTACATCATCTGGATATTTTTTCTCAGCTAATGTATTTCCTCTTTCCGAATATTTGAACATAAACGCACCGTCGTATCTGACTTCTTTCATCAAATCAAGGGTCATTTGGTGGTCTTCTTCAGTCTCCGTACAATAGCCAGAGATTATGTCAGTAGAGAGGGAAACTCCCGGTACGTGCTTTCTAATCATAGCTATTCGCTCTAAATATTCGTCTGCTGTATAGTCGCGACGCATTTTCTTTAGGATTTTGCTACTTCCGGATTGTATCGGCAAGTGAATGAAATTACAGATATTGTCATATTTCTCGTGTGCATAGATTAGCTCATCGCTCATATCGTGCGGATGACTTGTAGAATATCTAATTCTTAGATAAGGTAATGCTTGAGCAATTCCTTCTAGTAATTTGGGAAAGTCTTTCTTTGCATTCAAATCATTGTAACTATTCACGTTCTGACCCAATAGAGTTACTTCTTTTACTCCACTTTCGTATAGTCCAATCGTCTGTTGCAATACGGAATCGTAACTGCTCGAACGCTCTCTACCACGCGTATAGGGAACTACACAAAATGCACAGTAGTTATTACAACCACGCATAATAGATAGCCATGCACTTACCCCTTCTGTTCTAAGGGGAGTTATATCTTCATAAGTTTCTACTTTACTTAGCTCAACGGCTATTCCTTGTTCACCTTTCAGTGCTTGAGTTATAAGTGAAGGTAATGAACGATATTCATCAGGACCTACAACTATACTGACTAGGTCACGTTCACCTATTAGCTTAGTTTTCAATCTCTCAGCCATACAGCCAAGAATCCCAACTACTAGTTTGAATTTCTTCTTTTTGTATTGGCGCAGGTGCGATAAACGGTGGAAGATTTTTTGTTCAGCATTATCACGAACTGAGCATGTATTAAGTAAAATTACGTCCGCATTGTCAGCAGTATCTGTAATAGCAAAACCATCATTCGCCAAGATCGAGGCCACAACTTCGGAGTCTGCCTGATTCATCTGACAGCCGTAAGTTTCTATGTAAACTTTCTTAGCTTTTGGGTTAGTACTATTTTTATCTGCTTGCTTTTTCGGACTCATCAAATCTATATACATCTCAAATACCTTGTTTTGCTTATTTTCGTTTTTTAATTGACTTCTAAGATAAGAATAAATTGACAATAAAGTCAAGTTACTCCGATTAATAGTCTTTAGTAATTAATCAAATAGTCGAGTTTATTTTCCAATCTTACATTTGGAAGGAAATTAGCTTCCAAATCATCGGCAAACGGAACAGGTGTATCCAGAGAACCCACCCTAACTACTGGTGCATCCAAATAGTCAAACAATTGTTCAGTTATATAAGCTGAAAGCTCTGCTATTACTCCACCAGTTATAGTGTCTTCTTGTAATAGAAGTACTCTATTCGTTTTCTTTACGGTTTCTTCTATTATTTCTTTGTCGAAAGGAAGTAGAGTTCTCAAATCAATTATTTCTACATCCAATCCTTTTCGTTCTACTAGTTCTCTTGCCCAATGTACTCCATAACCATAGGTGATAATACTTGCTGTGTTACCACGAGTTACATAGCTACCTTTCCCAAGTTCAATGCTATATATATCATCATATATTTCTTCTTTTATTTTTCTGTATAGTGCTTTATGCTCGAAGAATAGTACCGGATTCTCTTCGTTGATACTAGCCACTAGTAGTCCTTTCGCATCAGTAGGGTTAGATGGATAAACAAGCTTCAACCCAGGTGTTTGGAAGAACCAACCCTCAGTAGATTGTGAATGAAATGGACCTGCACCTACACCTGCTCCTGTAGGCATTCTTATTAGAACGTCTGCGTTTTGTCCCCAGCGATAGTTGAGCTTAGCCAGATTGTTTACTATTTGGTTGAATCCGCAAGTAACGAAATCGGAGAACTGCATTTCGACTATTGGCTTATAGCCCTCTATTGCCATTCCAAGTGCTGCACCAATTGCTCCAGATTCTATTATCGGAGTATTCCGGACTCTATCACGACCAAACTTTTCTAGAAAACCTTGCGTTACTTTGAATGCACCACCATACTCGGCTATGTCTTGCCCCATCAGAATGACTTTGTCGTTTCGCTCCATAGATTGGTATAGTCCGTCAGATATCGCCTCTATGAAGCGCTTCTCTGTCTTGTTTTCTGACTTTGGATTGATTTCTATATGTGGGTTTAACTTGTAAACATCGGCATACTCTGCCTCTGTATTAACAGTGATTTCTGGCTCTTCGAACGCACTTTCTATTGCTTCATCTATATACTCTGCGAACTCTTTTCTGATGTTTTCTACATCTTCATTTGTGATAATTTTTGTATCAAGTAAGTACTGCTCGTAGTTAACGACTGGGTCTTTTTTCGCCCATTCTACAAATAATTCTTGAGGTATATACTTAGTACCAGATGATTCTTCATGTCCTCTCATTCTGAAAGTAATACATTCCAATAATATTGGTTCTGGATTCTCTCTCATCGAAATCATAATATCTTTAATTGTCTCATATACTTCGAGTATATTATTCCCATCTATTTTTATTGCTTTTATACCATACCCAGGCCCTTTCGAAATGAAGTCCTTCATTGCGAATTGCTCAGAGCTAGGCGTCGATAAGCCATAACCGTTATTTTCTACTAGAAATAGTACAGGCAATTTCCATACAGCAGCTAAGTTGAGTGCTTCATGAAATTCACCTTCACTAGTGCCGCCATCTCCAGTGAAAACTAATGTTCCTTTGTTTTCAGAATTTAGTTTTTTAGCTAGAGACAGGCCATTAGCAATGCTTAATTGTGGTCCTAAGTGGGATATCATACCAATTATATGGTCATCTATACTTCCGAAGTGAAATGAACGGTCTCTTCCTTTGGTATAGCCGTTTGCCTTTCCTTGGAATTGGGAGAATAGCTTTTTGAGCGGCATATTACGACTAGTAAATACCCCCAAATTACGATGCATTGGTAATATGAACTCATCATCGAGCATAGCTAAAGTAGAGCCGACAGATATAGCTTCCTGTCCTATTCCCGAGAACCATTTGGAGATTCGATTCTGACGCAATAGTAATATCATCTTTTCCTCAATCATACGAGGTAGAAGAATATTACGGTAGAGCATTATTTTTTCGTCATTAGACGTTTTAAACTTATTATAATCAAAGGGGTTTGTTTTTGCAGACATAATTTTCAGAATATTACAAAAAATAAAGTCTAATCTAAGCATAATCTTATTAATTAGAGCTTAGAAAATATCAATATTAGGATGCAATTAATTCTGATAGCTTTAAAACTGCATCTACATAGGCATTGCTATGATTGTAGTGCCATACAGCTTTACGCTTTTTAGTTTCTGTTTTGCCCCATCCATTTGAGCTTAGGTAATTGCCGACACTATATATAGCATCTTCTTTATCAAATAGATTTACCACTTTATCGTTGTTGCCGTCCACAGCCCAGCTAACATAGCTAGAGGGTAGGAATTGTGACATACCAAATGCACCAGCCCAGGAACCTTCTATCTCAGTAATAGGTAGTGGAGATAGTTTATTCAGCTGTTCAAGAGCGACTAATTGTTCCATCGCCCATTTAGTCTTGTATTTGGCTCTATCTTTTAGCTTTGTTAGATATTTGGTCAACTCTTCCGAATCGTTGTTATAAGTCTCTTTTAGAGTACGTGAATTCATATCAATGAAAATACTTTGGTCAGCAAGAGCAGTACTTAGGAATACGCTTACTATATTATTATTCCCCAAATACCCACCGTGGCGAGTTTCGACATATAGTATAGAAGTTATTACTTCTTTTGGAACGCCGTACTTATCTTCTGCGGCTTGTAGTATTGCTTGGTTTTCTTCTAGGAAAGTCTTGGATTTATTAACGGCTCTAGTATTATAGTGGCTACTGTAATCCGCTACTTTGCCAGAACCAATTACATTGATTTTAACAAATCCTTCGTTGAATTTTACATTCTTATCGTTAATCAAATTATATATAAAAGCTGAGTCAACACCTTGTTTGACCAACTTTTCGGCAACTGGTTTGAATATCTCAGCAGTTGACATCTCGTTATTCGCAGACGAATAAGATATGTGTACAGATCCAAGTATGAAAGCTGAGCAAAGAATTAGCCCAAACTTAAAACCAGAGATTGATTTATATGTTAGATTGAAATTCATATTTTTTCCTTTATGCTAAGGGAAATTTAAGAAATAAAAATGATTTATTGAAATAATATTTCACTTCTTTATATATAAACACTCAAACATACCATTTTGTTACAAAAAAAAACGCCCCAATCATTGAGGCGTTTATCATTTACTTATTTATATGAAGATATCTAGTGCTTTTTTACTTCGCTAACTATCTTGTCATAATCAGCTTTTACTTTCTTATCTGTTTCTAGATAATTGTCAATCGCTCGGCAAGAGTGAAGTACTGTAGAGTGGTCACGACCACCAAAGTGGGCACCAATACTCTTTAGTGAAAGATTAGTCAATTTCTTAGATATTTGCATACACATTTGACGAGAAAGCGCTATTTCGTGTTTTCTCGATTTAGATTCGATTGCATCAATTGATATATTATAGTAATTAGAAACTGTTTTCTTGATATCATCCATTGTGATTTCTCTGTTCTCTAACTTAGCTACACCTGCTACCACTTCTTTTGCTAGCTCCAAGCTTATGTCTTTTTTGTCCAATGTTACTTTTGCTATTAGGCCTATTAGTGAACCTTCTAACTCACGAACACTAGAAGTGACATTCTCAGCCATATACTCTAATACATCGTGTGGTAATTCGATTCCTTCGTTCAGTGATTTCTTCTGCAATATAGCCATTCTTGTTTCCAAATCTGGTTTTTGAATATCTACTGATAGTCCCCATTGGAAACGTGAGATTAGTCTTTCGTCCAATCCAACTAGCTCTTTGGGTGATTTATCAGAAGCCAAGATGATTTGCTTTCCACTTTGGTGCAATGCATTGAAAGTATGGAAGAAATTATCTTGAGTTTTCTCTTTACTACTGAAGAACTGAATATCATCAACTATCAGGACATCAACTCCTCTGTAAAAACTTACAAAGTCGTTCACGCTATTATTTTGGATAGAAGTGATAAACTCCATAGTGAATCGATCACTCGAAGTATATCTGACTTTCATTTTCGGATTTTTCTTAATCACTTCATTACCAATAGCTTGTATTAGGTGGGTTTTACCCAATCCAGTTTTGCTATATATGAATAAAGGATTGAAGCTAGTTCCCCCCGGCTTTTTAGCAATGGCCTCTGCCGCAGAGTATGCAAGTTGGTTATTGTCGCCCACTACAAAATTCTCGAAATGGTAACGTGGATTTAAACCAGTTGCAAATTCTTCTTTCTTGTTTTGTTCTGCAAAATTAATCGCACCTTGTGAACCAGAGTTATTTCTAAAAGCAGGAACTCTAATAGTTCTACTTTCTAGAGTATCATCAGAATCATTTTTAATGACTACTTCATATTGAAGATTGATTTTACTGCCCATTACCCTTGTCAGTGAATTTCTCAATAGATCATAGTAGTGTTCTTCGATCCACTCATAAAAAAACTGGCTAGGTGCTTGAACAATTAGGTTGTTGTCTTCAATTCTCAACGGAATAATTGGTTCGAACCATGAGCTAAATGCTTGTTCATTCAGATTGTCTTTTATTATCTCTAGGCACTCATCCCATTTGATTTTCGCTTTCTCGTCTCTATTAGTTGGAGACTTTCTATCTTTCGAAATGTCCTTCGCTGAATCCTTCTCAGGGAATAATGCAAATTTGTCTTTTTGATTTGCCACGTATATACCTGCTTCGCTTTTAAGTTTGTTTAATAAATATTTCGTATATTTCCTGTTAATAAAAACCAGACCTTGGGGAAAAATATTATCTGATTTGAATTATGACCACAGTTCCAATTTTGTGATTTTTTGTATCAAAGACAAGTAATTTATTTTCATTTTTTTTAATCTTTTATTTGCATTTTTCAAAGGTTAAAAAACTCAATAGGTTAAGAGTGTAAACAAAAGTTCGAGTCTAGTTTAATCATAAAATCGCAGTAACTGATAATAATAAAAGGTGATTAACTTGATAAGAATCAATCTGTAAAAATAGTTAATATTCCCTAAGTGTGTTGATAATTAGGGGGAAGTAATTATCAACATCAAAGTTTTCCACAATCCGGTGTACGGATTAGTTTTCCATTTCTTTTGTAGATTGTGAAACTTTTTTAGTACTTCATTTGTCTATTGCAAATCTATGATAATTAAATTTCTATATATAATACTATTATTAACCCCAATTCTGGCACATTCGCAGTGGCTGAATAAGTGGGAGAAAGTGAATATAGCTGGCCGGTATTCGAATGGTCCTTACCTTGATGTGTACTTCTTACCAAGCGACCGAAACTTAGGATGGATATGTGGGATTGAAAGTCAAGTATCTTTCACCAAAGATGGGGGGGATAATTGGGAGACAGTTAATGTTGACGAAAATAATACTTTGCTTTTGGAAAGTATTCACTTCACTTCACCTAGTATTGGATATACTTCAGGTAAAAATAATGATGACAAAACAGATGGTGTAATTTACAAATCTATAGATAGTGGGAGGACATGGGTCAATATTTCTCCCAGAATAGGAAAGGGATATACTATTTGGGGCTGCTACTTTTATGATGATAATAACGGGGTTGCTGTTGCATCAACAGGGAGAACGGGGTGCGAATATCAAATATTTTTTAAGACTACAGACGGTGGGCAGAACTGGACATGGAAAGAATATAAAATACGCAATGGAACTAAGCTCTCTGATGTTAGAATAGATGGAACTACTGGTTACGGTCAAGCGATTTCTTCTGGCTATGTATGGGAAACTACTGACTATGGTAGTAACTGGGAAATTGATTTTGAAACAGGGCCTATCGATTGGGCAGAAGAACTTGCTTATCAAGATTCTTCGTTTATAATACCTATTTCTGAAAGCTGTGAAGGTGACTATTTTGGGTATGGGGGAATGTTATTTACAACAGACAAAGGACAGACAATACAAACAAAGTACTTAGAAAATACAAGGAATATGTTTGGCTCATTTCTTGTCAATAAAACTACTGGTTGGGTTTGTGGGGTTGATAAATCGGTGTTCTTTACTTGTGATGCTGGGAATAATTGGGAAAACCTAAACTGCGGAATCGACGGTGATTTGGACGATATGTTTTTTATAGACGATACTACTGGTTGGGTTGTGGGTGATGATGTGTTCAGAACCCGAAACGTTACAGAAGTCAATAAAGTAATATCGAGAGACACAGTTTATATTTGTCGAGGGGAATTGGCAGAACTTAAAATCCAACCTCCAGACAATTTACCAAATACTGTTTGGTCAACTTGTGGTAGAAATAATTCACTCTATACTGGTAACGAGGGAGATTACAGGGCCTTCGCTTATGCTAGCCCTTGTGATACAGCTTTTATATATGATTTCGAAGTTATATACTATCCGGATTATACCACAGAAATTCTGTCTAATAATTCAAATTATTTATGCGTTGGTGATACTGTTCAACTAAAAGTAGATACTGTATTCAGTAATGTATTGTGGAATACTGGTGATACTACTTCGTACCTGAATGTTACTAAGTCTGGAAACTATATAGTCCAAACGACTAGCCCTGACGGATGTATAAAGTATGATTCGATGGAAGTTGTAATCAACCCACTTCCTAAGCCAAATATTATTTCACTTACTAAAAATGACTTCTGCATTGGCGATTCTATGCTTTTACAATCAGAGTATGATCATTATATTTACCGATGGTATAATGAAGCATCGGAGTTAATCTCGAAGGAGAAGACGATAACTGCTAAAATAGCAGGCGAATATAAATTAATAGCTGAATCCGAATTCGGATGTATTGATTCCTCTGCTGCGTTTACCGTCTTTGTTAGAATAGATTCTAATAGACTATCTATAGAATATACGATATCAGAGCCATTCATTTTCGATACTCTTTCTTTGGGCAAAACAATATGCCAAAAAGTTAGCATTACTAATAAATCAGATCAAGACTATCAGATGCAGTTAATAAAGCTGAAAGACAAATACTATTTTGCAGCACCTCCTAGTGATTTGCCTAATCTCGGTCCTTATGAAACAGTTGAATTTGAGATTTGTTTCGATGGAGATTCTATCGGTTATTTTGAAGATATAGTTGAAATACCTGATATTTGCAGCCCACACTTTTTCAAAGTGGAAGGTGAAGTAGCTCCATTCAATTTTGAAGCAATATCCAAGTGTGATGTACCTTGGACTTTTACTTCTATTCGTATAGACAAAAAACATATATTTGAGAGCTCTTCACCATTTCCGAACCCTAGTAATGGCTCTTTAGCAATTAGCTATATGGAGTTCACTCCTAATGAAGATAAACAAATGAAAGTATATTTGTATGATAGCAAGGGTCTTAGAATTGGAGAGTTAGAAAGGAGAATGTCGGAAATTGAGTATTACTCGAATGGAAAGCTAGAAAGAGGGGAGTATCTAACTGAAGTGGCTGTACCTACGGGCATTTACTTTATAGTAATAGAAGGAAAAGACAATACTGAATCAAAACCTATTGTTATAACTCGCTAAGTAGTTAAATTTGTGCGATGAATAAAAACTATGATGTAATAATAATTTGTTTTGCTAATCCTACGCTTGATGCTAGGACAATTAACCTAGTTAAAGCACTAATCAAATACAAAAGAAATGTAGCTTTGGTAACACCTGATCACGGAGTTATACCTGACTATCTTCCTGAAAGTGATTATTACATTTGTAAAGTAAATCTAAAACAGAAAGTTCGCCATTCCCAAAAGGAATTTACAAAGGCTATCAAGAAGCTGAAATTGTCTGGGAAGTTCGTCCATGCAGGGGATTTCTATTCTTTGGCTGCCGCTAAGTCTATTAAGGTGAAAAGAAAGGCAAAGTTGATATATGATTCGCGGGAGATATACTCACAACTGAACTCACTCAAAGATAGACCGTTAGCAAGGAAAATGCTCGAATTCCGTGAGAAATACTTGGTGACTTACGTTGATAAAATTATGATAACAGCTGAAGTAGATGCCGTTTACCTAAGAAAGCTATTTATGCATAATATTCCTTATCACACTATCAAGAATCTTCCACCCAAACAACAGCTAATCGATAGTGATTTCCTCAGAAAGAAATTTGATATTAAACCAGATAAGCTCGTATTGCTTTATCAAGGTTGGTTGTTATTAGGTCGTGGTTTAGAAACAATAGTCAAAGCAATGAAAGGTATAGATTTTGCCGAATTAGTAATAATCGGAGACGGTGGATATTTAGATACTTTGAAAGATATAGTCAAGAAAGAAGTGCTCGAATCTAAAGTACATTTCACTGGATTAATACCTTACGATGAATTGAGCACGGCAACTATGTCAGCTGATATAGGTCTTGTTCTTTTCGAAGATACAAGTATTTCTTACCAGAATGCATTGCCCAATAAGCTATTTGAGTTTATACAATCAGGTATTCCAGTGATAACTTCTAATCAGAAAACTATGAAAGAGATTGTAATGAACGAGAAAATTGGATTAGTTATCGACAAAGTTAATGAGACGGAACTTCAAGCTGCAATCCAAAAATTATCTGATCATACTACAAGAAACTATTACAAAGAGAATATTTTGACAATAAGAGATAAGTATAATTACGAGACACAGGAAATAGAAATACTAAAGGTATATAATTGATATATATACTCTTATTGTTACAGCAGCTAATTGCATCAGGAACGCATATAGTTGCTAAGACATTGACATCTGAAATACCAGCACCAGTTGCACTTTTTTATAGAGCATTATTAGTTTCTTCATTATACGCGATTGTTCTTCTCTTCAAGAGAGACAAGTTCAATAAAATAGAGCGAAAAGATTGGTTGAGGTTTATACTAATAGGATTGCTGAATATACCAATCAATCAATTCCTTTTTCTTAGCTCATTAGAGTTAACAGAAGCCCCGAACGTGGCGTTTGCATATTCATTAGTGCCAGCATTTGTGTTGATTATATCGGTCTCATTTTTCAAAGAAAAAACAACAAAGCTTAAGTTGTTGGGTATTGCAGTAGCCGTAACTGGTACTGTCTTACTTCTTTTGAACAAAGGTTTTGATATAAATAATCTATCAACCAAAGGAGATATACTAGCACTAATAGCATCTTTATCTTGGGCGTTTTATACAATATTAGGCAAGCAGCTAGCCGAGAAATACGGTGCTATTTTTACCACTGGTATAGCTATGATATTTGGACTAATCTTATATTTACCGGTGTTTCATTTCCATCCAGTTGAGTACTCCCTGTCTGATATTTCAGCGAAAAACTGGTGGCAAATATTCTATATTGGAGCTATTACATCTGGTGTAGGTTATACTCTTTGGTATTACGCACTACAGAAAATAGAAGCATCTAAAGTATCGGTGTTCAATAATATACAACCTGTATTGACAACAATATTGGCGTTTTTTATACTAGATAATGCAATAAATGCTAACTTTGTAGTTGCTGGTGTGTTAATTATTGCTGGAGTTATAATCACTCAACGTGGTTAATGAAACTTTTTTAGTATTTCACTTGTAATTACAAATAGAAACTGACAAAAAACAATTTAATTATTTTATATTTAGAGGATTAGAATGAAATTATTCGCCAAGTTATTACTATTTGTTGCTCTAATTGCACAGATGAGCGTTAGTGCAGAAGAGTTACCGAATGTAAAGTACAGCTCGCTGGACGAAGTATTCCCACTTAGAAATGATATTAGAACTGGTAAGTTTGAGAATGGTTTAGTGTATTTTATACTTAAAAACAACAAACCAGAAAACAGAGTTTCATTAAGAATGCCAGTGAAAATTGGTTCGGTGGATGAGTCTGATATACAGCAAGGTATGGCTCACTTTGTTGAGCACATGTGTTTCAACGGGACAGAAGATTTCCCAAAATCAGAATTGATTAACTATCTAGAAAAAAATGGTGTTAAGTTTGGTGCTCACTTGAACGCTTATACTAGTTTCGATGAAACTGTATATATGTTAGAGTTACCAGCAGATGATGATAAAGTATTAGAAACTGGTATTCAAATACTTGAAAACTGGGCTCACAAAGTTACTTTTGCTGATAAAGATATAGATGACGAAAGAGGAGTAATAATAGAAGAAGCTCGCCTTAGGGGTGGAGTTCAAACTAGAATGTTTGATGCTCACAAGGAAGTGTCATTCTACAACTCTAAATACAAAGACAGATTACCAATTGGTGATACTACATTATTAAGAAAATCTGGACACGAAGAATTCAGAAATTTCTACAAAAAATGGTACAGACCAGACCTAATGGCTGTAATCATAGTAGGTGATATAGATGTAGATAAGATGGAAAGTTATGTGAAGAAGTACTTTGGAAGTATTCCTGTTGCCAAAAATGCACCACAACCAGATAAATATAGCTTACCCGAAAACAAAATGCCTTTGACGTCAATTGCGACAGACAAAGAATTGCCTTTCCCAACTGTTTCTATTTCTTATAGAAGACCGGGAGTTGAAGCAAAAGGTACTTATGGAGAATACAAGACTACTATTATAGATCAAATCGCTGGCGGTGCATTGAACGAAAGATTAGCAGAACAAAGTCTTTCAGCTGACCCAGCATACCAATTCTCAAGAGCTGGCTATAGCCGTTCTATGGGTGCTGAGGATTTCGATTTGATAGCCGTTGCCAAAGGAAATGAATATAAAAAAGCTACAGATGTATTGCTAACAGAGACAATGAGAGCAACTAAGTATGGTATCACTGATTCTGAATTAGCTAGAATGAAAGAAAACATAATCTCTAATTACAAACAAATGTACTCTGAGAAAAACAATATAGAATCAAGTGATATAGGTGGTGAGCTAGTAAGACATTTCTTAGCAAATGAAGCCGTACCAGGTATTGCTTACGAATATGCTTTCGTAAATAAAATACTTCCTACTATTACTTTAGAAGAAGTAAACGCAAGATTAGCTACTTACATAGATGACAATAACTATATAGCTACAATATCTTTACCAGCAGCAGCTGATAATGTCCCTACAAAAGAAGACTTTGCTGCTACTTATAGAGAAATAACTTCAAAAAGCATAACTGCATATACAGAAGAAGTAAACGACAAATCTCTTTTTGATAAGGAATTAACTCCCGGTAAAATCGTGAGTAAAAAAGACCTTCCTCAAGATGTGAAGATGATTAAATTATCTAACGGCGCTAATGTTTTCTTTAAGAACACTAACTTTAAAGACGACGAAATTACAATCAGAGCGTTTAGTAAAGGTGGTTCATCTCTTATGTCTGACAAAGATTTCGTTTCTGGTCGATTTGCTGATGAGTTAGTTAATAGTTCGGGTATTGCAGAATTCGACATAGTAACTTTGATGAAAATGATGTCAAGCAAAAACTTCAATGTCAGCCCGAATATTGGGGAGTTAACAGAAGGTTTTAGAGGTTCATCTAATACTGAAGAGTTTGAAGAAATGCTACAGTTATTACACTTATACTTTACTAACCCAAGAATAGATGAACAGTCATTCCAATCTTGGAAAGCTAAAAGAACAGACGCTTTGATTAATTCTAAGAGAAACCCACAATCAGTACTTAATGATTCAGTAGGATACATATTATCAGGTTATCATCCTCGTTCAAAACCACTAACAGAAGAAGACTTAGCTAAAGTTAACATGAACGAAGCAATGAAAGTTTACAAAGCGAGATTTGCTAATGCAGGTGATTTTAGTTTTATATTCACTGGTAATCTGGCTAAAGTGAATTTTGAAGAATTAGTAGCTAAATATATTGGTTCACTTAATGGAACAAACAAAGCTGAAAATTGGAAAGATTTGGGTGCAAAAATGCCTAAAGGTTCTTTCAACAAAGAATTCAAAAAGGGTATAGACCAAAATAGCCGTGTTATTATGGCATTTACATCAGACGAGTTCAAGTATAATCAAACAAATAGACAACTTGTACAGTCACTAGACAAAGTATTGGGTATTAGACTAAGAGAGCAACTACGTGAAGAGAAAGGTGGAGTTTACAACGTTAGTGCATTCTCTAGCTTCGATAAATATCCTCACGAAGAAAGTTACATAATTGTTACTTTTGGTTGCGACCCTAATAGAGTGGATGAGCTAAAAGCTGATACTAAGATGATAGTTGAAGAGTTACAAAGAGATTTGATTTCTGATGAGAATATGCAGAAAATCAAGGAAACTCAAAGAAGAGATTTTGAGTTAGCTCAGAAAGACAATAATACTTGGAGTGCATGGATTTATAACTCTCTTTGGTATGGCGAAGATTTATCTAGCATAGATAATTACTTGAAAGTAGTTGAAAAATTATCGAAAGAAGATATAAGAAATGCAGCTAAGAAATATCTGAAATACAATAGTTTAAAATCATTTGTTCTTGCTCCAGAAGAAACTAAGTAATAACAAATTACTTTTTCAGATTTGAATTTAAAGCCCTTGAGCTATTTTTTAGCTCAAGGGCTTTTTATTTTTTGTATTCTATCTTCTCAATTCTTATCTTGTAAATATAACTCTAATAAACCAACCAAATTATTATGAAATACATTGTAATATTATTCTTTTTACTCGGATTAAATTCAACTTACTCTGTAGAATATACCGAAAGTCATTTGAAACTGGCAGATGAGCTAATAGATATAAGTGAATTGAACGGTGTAGATGTAGCAGCCATAGCAACAGAAGTGCTAGAGTATTTCCAGATTACTCCAGAGGTAGGGAACTACCAAGAAATAAAAGAAACATATATCGAATCTTTTAAAAATGATTATCTGATACAGGTTCGTGAGCTATATGTGTCGTATTATACGGAAGACGATATAAAGGCAATGCTTCAGTTCTACAAATCTGATATAGGAAAAAAAATGCTCAAAAACTCCGATCTATTGAGTAGTGATATTATGCTATCGGCGGAACTTTGGACAGAGAAGATTTATTCAAAATTGGAAAGCATGGTAGATGAAGAAGGCAAATGAGATATTAAACAGTATAAACCCACTCAAACTCACAAAGAAAATTAGCCGGCAGAAAGAGCTAGTAGGTAAAGCCCCCGGATCGCTTATCTATACTGGAGAGGTAGTAGATGTACCTGTAGAGTTATCTGTTATTAGATATAGTGAAACCCATTATGATAGTTTTATTCTAAAAAAAGCTACAGATGCCCACGAGGAGAAAGGAGTTGACCATATATCTTGGATTAATATAGATGGAATACATAACGTAGATATAATAAAAACAATAGGAAAAGATTTCAAATTGCATTCTCTTTTGCTTGAAGATATACTGAACATAGAGCAAAGACCAAAAGTAGAAATATACGGCGACAATCTCGTTGTCTTTTTCAAAATGATGTATCTGCATGATGATATACTAGATATAGAACCAATTAGTTTAATACTAGGTCCAAACTACCTGATATCATTTCAAGAGAAAAAGGGCGATATCTTTGATAATGTTAGAGCCAGACTTAAGAACGCGAACGGTAGAATTAGAAAAAGAGGTTCGGATTACTTGCTATTTGCACTGATGGATGCTGTAGTCGATAATTATTTTGTAGTAATGGAGGATATTGCAGAAAAGCTAGAGTTACTGGAAGACAAACTTTTTGAAGATACGGACAATAAATTGTTATACGAATTACAACAGTATAGAAAACAGATTGTCAATATGAGACGTTCTGTCTATCCACTTCGTGAAGTAGTAAACAAACTAAATAGAGCTGAATTCGGAATTATCTCCGAAGATACGGAAAGATTTTTCAGAGATTTATATGACCATACAATCCAGATTATAGAGACTATAGAGACATTCAAAGAGACTGTATCATCACTCAAAGATGTATATATGACTGGTGTAAGCAACCGAATGAACGAGATAATGAAAGTACTGACTCTAATTGCCACTATATTTATACCCGTTACTTTCGTGGCAGGGGTCTATGGCATGAACTTCGAATATATGCCCGAACTTAACTGGGAATATGGTTATGCAAGTGCTTGGGGGATAATGATAATTATGGGTGGGGCAATGTTGGTTTATTTCAAAAAGAAGAAATGGCTATAAAATTCCACTTTTTAGAAGAGTACCTTGATACTTTGCCTTCTGTACAGAGAGAAATAGTAGAAGAGTTGGACAGACTTATATTAATGTCCTCCGACAAATTCAAGTTCAAATTTAGCTATGGACTACCATTCTACGAGTATATAAAAAATGTAAGCTATATTAACTGCAAGAAGAACGGCATCGTAAATTTAGCATTCTGGAACGGTAAATATATGGACAATATCCCTGGGCTTGAGTTCGAAGGACGAGTAATGATCAAGGCATTCACATTTAAAAGATTAGAAGATATCAATGAAGATATATTAGTATATACTCTCCAAGAAGCCCTCCGAATACAACACAAAATTTACTAATATCTGTAACCAGATTTGCTGACAGCCGTCTAAGAGTCAGAATTAATCAACAATTTATAGGATATAATTATGACAAACATTTTTGATGCTTTAGTACCTCTTTCTTTTTTTCTAATGGTCTTCGGTATTGCGTTCATTTTTCTTAAAGCAAGGTCTAACGAAAGGTTAGCACTAATCGAGAGAAATATAGATGCTAGTTTGTTCTTTGGTAAAAAGAAAGACAATCTTACTTATTGGACACTCCGAATCGGTTCATTATTATTTGGCTTTGGTATAGGATTGCTAGTTGGGTTTATTATGGCAGATGCATACAATGATGATGCCTACATGGCACCCCCCTTGTTTATATTTTCTGGACTTTTCTGGATTGTTGAATTTATAGTAGAAAGAAAGATAATTCAAAAAGACAACAATTAGGATTTATCAATTGGAGGATATAGACCTAATAGAACGAATAAATTCTGGTGAAAAGGAACTATTCGAGCATCTTGTAAATAGATATAATAGCTATGTCTATTCTATTTGCTTGAATATACTTAGGAATGTAGAAGATGCCAGGGATACTTCTCAAGAAACGTTCTATAAAGCATATAAATCACTGAAGAGGTATGACGGAACTAAAAGTCAATTCTCTACATGGCTATATAAAATTGCTTATAATAAATGCATCGATTTGATTAGAAAGAAAAATAATTTCTTGAATCTCAAGTCATACTTTAAAAATAAGGATTCAAATTATGATTACCAGAATCATAAATTCGATAATGAAATAGTAGAAGACCTGGTTTCTGAACTTCCAGAAAAAGATGCTGCTCTTATTACTTTTTATTATCTTAATGAACTTTCAATAAAAGAAATATCTTATATTACAGATGATAGCGAGAGCAATATTAAAGTAAAACTACATAGAATAAGGAAAAGATTAAAAGAAATAGCTATAGTTAAATATCAAAACGAATTAAATCCTAATAGATAATGAAAGATACTGATAAAATATTAAAAAATAGTTTAAAAAGTGAAGTTGATCAAGATTTCACAAAGGATACTTTATTATATATTCGTAATAGGCAAATGCGTTTTAGAATTTTATTGAGTGTAATGTTATTATTTCTATGTGCTCTTATAATACCTTATATTCCTTTTGAATCAATTGTATTGAATAACCTACCTTATATTAACAAAGTTGTATCAGTAAGTAAGCTATATGTGTTTATTGCGTTTACTTTTACATTGGTTATCTTCTTTGATACGCTATTAAGGAGTATCCTAAGCTCAAATCAAACAAAAATTACAACAAAATAGCTCCTCTATTCGTTTTGTAGTGTATGATAAAAAGAATAATATTTATATTTGCATTACTTATAGGAACAACAGCATGTACTAATGCTGATGAAAAAACTAATCACGTAGAAAAGGAAATAATGAGCTCAATAGTAGATACAGCAATTTTTGCTTCAGGTTGTTTTTGGTGCACAGAAGCAATATTTCAAGAATTGAATGGAGTTGATAAAGTAGAATCTGGTTATATAGGTGGAGAAAAACCAAATCCCACTTATGAGGAAGTATGTTCTGGTAATACTGGACATGCTGAAGCAACTAGAATTTACTACAATCCAGAAATAATTACTTTTAAAGAATTGCTTGAAGTGTTTTGGAAAACACATGACCCTACTACTCTCAACCGTCAAGGCAATGATGTTGGTACTCAGTACCGCTCAGGTATATTCTATCTCAGCGAAGACCAAAAAAATCTGGCCGAAGAATACAAAAAGAAACTGAACGATGCTGGAATTTATGAAAATCCTATCGTAACAGAAATAACTCCAACGAGTGAATTTTTTGTCGCAGAAAATTATCACCAAAACTACTATAATCAAAATGGTAATCAACCTTATTGTAGCTTTGTCATAACCCCAAAAATAGAGAAATTTAAAAAAGTTTTCGAAGATAAATTGAAAAAATAATCTTGGATAATCAAATTCTTTTTTATAATTTTTCCTCGTCTTATTCACAATATTTTGAGGTAGTTATGAAAAAGTTTTTACTTGTTCTTGTTTCCGTAATCGTACTAGCCATTGTTGGTATAATCACCTATGTGACAACTGCATTGCCAAATGTCGGTGAACCTGAAAAAATCACAATCGATGTCACTCCGCAAATGCTAGAAAGAGGAAAATATTTAGTTGAAACCGTTTCTGGTTGTATTGACTGTCACTCAGTTAGAGATTATACTAAGTGGGCAGGTCCTATAAAAGAAGAGACAAGAGGTGGCGGAGGTGAGAAATGGACTGAAGAAATGGGTTTACCAGGGAATGTGATTTCAAGGAATATTACACCATTTGCTATAGGAGATTGGACTGATGGTGAGCTATTTAGAGCAATTACTTCTGGAGTTAGCAAAGATGGTAGTGCTCTTTTCCCGATTATGCCTTACCATAGCTATGGGAAAGCCGACAAAGAAGATATTTATTCAATAATAGCATATTTGAGGACTATAGAACCTAACAAATCAGTACCACAAAAAACTGAACTTAATTTCCCTATGAGTCTAATAGTAAATCTAATTCCACAAAAAGCTGAATTTGGGCAAAGACCTGATGAAAATAATAAAGTAGAGCATGGAAAGTATATGGCTACTTTAGCGGCTTGTGCTGATTGCCATACACCAATGGAGAAAGGAGAATATATAGAAGGTATGGAGTTCGCTGGAGGAATGGAGTTCCCATATCCAAATGGAGATATTAATAGATCTGCTAACCTCACTCCCGATAAAAAAACAGGAATTGGTAACTTTTCGGAAGAACAGTTTGTCTCTAAATTCAAGTCTTATGCAGATAGCAATTATGTTATTCGTAATTTGGATGCAGGTGAAGTAAATACTATGATGCCTTGGTTGGTATATAGAAATATGAAAGAAGATGATTTGAAAGCAATTTATTCTTATCTTATGACATTGAAACCTGTCAAAAACGAAATTAAATTATTTGAGAAGAAAAAGGAAAGTTAGAAAATGTATAAAATGTTAGCTTTATTTGTGGTGTTGTCTGTTGTTACGGTAACGGCACAAGAAGATTTGACCGAAAAGAATTTCCCCAAGATTGGGTTAGATGGCAATTATAGAAGCTCTTCAAAACAGGAGCTTGAAAATTTGGATACTCGAGGAGGGAAAGATCAAATCTGGGACTATTCGACAATCACTAATTCTCAAGAAATAGAGCAAGTATTTTGGAAACCGATTATATTAGCTTCTGCAGAAGCTCAGAATACATTCCCAAATGCAACATATTTCCAAACAAAATCTACTATCACAAATGTAACTAATTTCTTTTCCGTTGATAAAAATTCTCAAAAGCAATTGGGCTATAATTATAATACAGATTATATCAAGTTCGATAAACCAATTGATTATTACCCTTATCCGATGAAATTTGGACAGAAATACGAATCGATTTTTTCTTATGACTATAATGGAAAAGCTGAAGGGAAATTCTCTGTAGTTTATGATGGTTACGGTGAACTTGCATTACCGGATAAAACATTTGAAAACGCAATTAGATTAAAGATAAATACAGCTACAGTATTTGAAGATGACTTAAATGACACAATTAAAACAACTGAATTTCAATTCTTAGTTCGTGAATCTGGCAGACTAGTTTTCTCGCTAGTTGAAATACAGTCAACGGCAATTCCTGAACAAAAAGTATATAATTATCAGTACTTTGTTTCACCAATTATCAGCTCAGTTAACGAAGAACTAAGTGCTAAAACTCAAGTGTACCCTAATCCATCAACAAACTTTATTAGAGTAGATGTACCTAATAGTGTGATAATAGATTACGATATAGTTGATATAAATGGAAATATAATAAGTGGTTCTAATTATTCGAATATGATTGATATATCTGACGTTGTGGCTGGTACTTATTTCGTGAAAGCGAAACTGATGACTAATGAAGTAGTGTTGAAGAAGTTTATAAAGCAATAAGCTAATTAAGATCGGAAGAAAAGATAAAGCCGTTTTAGAAATAACTAGAACGGCTTTTTATTGAAAATTATTTTTTAGCTAATGATTTAATCTTGACTGACTTTGCAAGTCTTAATGCCGAAGATTGTGTAAAGTGGGCAGAAACTAACTAATGAAGTTAGAACGAAAACGACTGCTAATACAAGTAGTATTGTACCAAGTAAACCAGGAATAACATCTGTGAAATACAGTACAGCTATTACTACTGCTATTATTATTCTTAGTATTTTGTCGGCAGAACCCATATTCTTTTTCATAAAGTCACCTTTTGTTTTAAAAGTTAAATTCTAATATAAGACTATTAACACTTTAACTTAAGGTTTATAATTTTCAAACGCAAGACATAATAGTAAAAAAGACAGTTAAACGACATGGAAACTAATACGATAATAGAGATAATGGGAACCGCACTCAATTTGGTATTTCTGATCTTAGTGATAAGAGAAAATATATGGTGCTGGCTTTTTGGTATCTTGGGGTCATTGGTTAGTATATATCTTTTCGTAGAAACTAAGCTGTACTCTGAATCAATACTCTATAGCTATTATGTGATAATGGGAGTATATGGTTGGCGAAAATGGTCTTCCCAGAAAGACGGCAAACCACTCCAAGTTTCGGAAACGTCTCTATTTGTGCACAGTGGGTGGATTGTATTTTCTACAGCGATGGCTATTTCTTTGGGTTGGTTATTCAGCAATTATACAGATGCAAACAACCCATATTTCGATGCTTTCACTACTGTTTTTGCCTTTCTTGCTACTTACTTTGAAGCGATTAAGCTACGTTCCGCATGGTTCTATTGGATAGTAATAAATGGCTCATCAGTATGGTTATATTCGCAAAGGGGATTAGAAATTTATTCAGTACTTATGTTAATTTATTTTATTTTGTCATTCGTCGGTTTACTAAAATGGCAAAAGAGTTACGCCAAATCTAAAATGGAATTATTATGATTAAGAGACTACTACTATTTATAACAGCTGGCTTGATACTAACTTCTTGCATAGAGATAAACGTCCACTATATTATAAATCCAGATAAATCAGGAAAAGTAGAGACTAGCTACCTGATGCCTGTTGACCCTATGGGATTTGGTGTTACACTCGAGAATCCAGAAGCAAAAGCAATGGAAGAAATGTACAAAATGTTTGATGAATATCCGGGTGTTGCTACTTGGAACAATATAAAATATGAGTACATCAATGATTCGGCTGATTTGGTAATCAGCGCTACGGGATATTTCGATAATTTCAATAGCTTGAAAGAAAAAGGAATCTTACCTTATGAAATTCAGAAAGAGGGTAAAGACACATACTTCACTTTTAAGACTTACCTAGATTCGGTTCATACGGAAGAGGGTAAATCTGAATTAAAATCATTAGACGAGCTAGGAATAACTGAGAAAGACCTACAAGACTCGGTCCGCAAGCTGAAAAGAAACTTCAAGAAGGGGCTGGGTATGTTTGCAATGATGATGGGCAATATCGAATTCAATACTACCTATGAGTTTGCAGGCAGTATATCTACTCCTAATGGTAGTAAAATTGGGGATGGAACTAAATTCAAAGTCGGGTTAGATGGTTTGAAATTCCAAAACTATATGATGGAAGAAATGGACAATGATGAGTACTACGAAAGTTTAATAAGAGGTGCTTCACCATTCGATGTAGATACTGAGCCATCTGAAAACCAAGAAATGAAAAAAATGGTACTAGAATTTCTTTCAGGTGAGAAAGAAGATATAAGTAAAATAAAAGTAGATTTCGGCAAACCAAAATTCGATTATAAGAAAGAGCTAAAAAAAGCTAAGAAAGATTGGGATAGCTGGAAGAAGAAGAACGCCAAATACAAAGAAGAAACAAATATGAAGAAGTCGTAGATGTGGGAATAGCAGAGACGTATTGCATACGTCTCTACTATTCCCCAAACCCCCTTTCGCAAGGGGGCTTCCGAGTGTTCGTTACTTGAGAGCGAAACGCAGTGAACGAAGAATCCAGCAGAACTCACAGAGCAGTTCAATATTAGTAGTGCCTGTTGACCAGCCTAACACAACAACACCGTTAGGAGTTGAATTAATATGGGACTAAAGTCCAATGTGGATTGGTGATATTCAATTCATCCGTTGGCTAAAGCCAACGGCAATACATCGAACTATGCTCCTTGCGAGAGCTGTCTTTTCTTAAAAAAAGGTAGCGGCATTCCCACTACCTCCTCACAAATTTATCAATTATTACTTCACCAGTGGTAGTCTCTAACTCGATTATATACGAACCAGTAGGAATTGATTCTACTTCGATTGCAAAAGTATTAGCAGGTGCTTGGCTACCGCCCATTATCCGTTTTCCTTCGGCGTTAATAATCTTGTAGCTTGTGGCTAATACATCGTTTCTCAATTCGATATTTATAATATTATTTGTTGGGTTTGGGTAGATATTTAGTTGATTATTGCTAACATCCTCGACCCCAGACTTCACATCTGTTTGCACTAACTTACCTCGTAGATGCTTCCAAAAAGATGCAGTTGGGCTAAACTCTAGGACTTTCTCTCTAACCATATACCACACATCGCCTGTGTGGTGGTATTCATCTACAAACTGGCCGTCTGTAATACTAACTTCAGTTACTTTATCAAATGGACCATCAGCGTAGTTGGATCTAAATACATCATAGAAATGGGTAGAACTCATATCAGATATATCCCAAGTCAAGCGGACAGTATAGTCATTCATTTTTTCTGCTTTCAGATTAGATACCGAATTCTCCAAATCCAAAGGATACATAGTTAGTGTTGGGTCACCTAGTAAACCAACATGTACACCGTTCTTATATGGGTCGTAAGGTTTAGAAGTAGTGTCCGTTTGGAAATGCTCTAATGGGACATATATATCATTGTTCTGTGTAAGACGTGTACTGTAACCTAAAGGGTAGCCGATAGACATGTGGTGCATGAACCAATGTGGATGTCCTACCCATGCAGCCGTAAGTACAGATGGCTCTGATGCTAGTGATGCACGAAGAAAGTTATCAGGGCTATCCCAATCGCCTATATAGTCACCATAAAGCATAGTGAAAATCGTATTTACTTGCTTTGTAGCAAAGTCTTTACTACTTCCTACACCACCAAGTGAATCGAATGGCTGTCCATTACCACAAGCATAAGAAGCCATATATGATTCATCTGCTAAAGTTGAGAAGTAATCTCCCTCACTGATACTATCTGGTCCAAACATAGAATTGAAGTTTCGCCAACCCGAAGAGGCAGGTGCTTCTCGCAAATGTTCATCTGCAAGTTTATCATCTATCAACCCTCTTCTTCGGAAAGGAAGTTGACCCGTTCTGTATTTGTGGTTCTTGTTCAGATACCTACGTAGTAGCTCAATTTCTGATTCTGGAAAAGAGGATAGTCCCGACAAATCCAAACTACCTACCATCAAATCTACTTTGTATGGAAATGTATTGTAACCATATACCAAATCTTGATAGCCATAATTATTTCTTTCCCAATCTGATTCAAAAGAATTCTCTTTATCTCTATAGGTATGTGCGAAAGCCGTTTTAATTCCAAATAATCCGTTAGCAGGCCATGCACCAAGGTGATTTGGCTTATTATCAGGAGCAAATTTACCCGAATAAAACTTTGGTGTTTTTCCGATTAATAAAACAGCTTCAGTATTTAGATTTGGGTTATAATATAAAAAATCTCTAATGCCGAGATAATAAAGATCTAGCACATTTATAAACCTAGCTTCATCATATTTCATCCTATTCACTTCAACTATTCTAACACCCCACCCTTCCGAAACCAAATCATCACGAAGTCTCTTTATTTCAGATTCTAACGGATAATATACAGTAGAATCTACTAATAACAGTACTGTCCTTTTTGCAGCATACGACTCTAACTCTCTGCCACAAGCAAGGTAAGTATTCGATTTGGCTTGTGAGTATGGGAAACCTTCATATGTACTATACCTCATAAATGAATTATTTGAATAACTGAACTCATATAATTTACTTTTTTCTATGTTCTTCATTTCGAATGGAGGAAATTGTAAATCGAATAAATCAGCTATTTCATAAAACTTATTTGAATTACGATCTAACTGATTTAGAAAAAAGTTAAATCTAAGCTTGTCTTCGATTCTATCGAAAACAATAGAATTATTCATAGAATCTATTTCAATCTTGACAGGGGTATACAGATATTTTGATTCAGATAATTCTTGCGATTGTAGATTTGAGATTAAAACTATTAATGCTATTATTATTAATTTCATTTTATTTTCCTGAAATTGTACAACACCTAACTATAAAGACACATGAACACGAAAAACGTCTCCGAGATATGTAAAGTTTATTTGGGGGTAATCATGGACTTCAGAATAAGGACATCACTTGCTCACCACATCACCCCAAAGTTAACACTGCCGTAAGTACCGACCTCTCTTAGCTACTAGTTTATATATCAATGAAGACAAATCGTTTATAATCACAGATTTAGGAGTCTGGATATTTCTTCGAATTCACTAGGTTTATTCATATTAAAAAAGGTACCAGCTTCGTAGTTTGGTATGTCCTTTTCTGCATCAATTATCATAGCATTCTCTTCTTTAATAAGACTAAATACTTTGCAACCTCTTTTCACTTGCTCACCATCTCTTATCTCATCTTGTGAGTATTCTACAATTATATTTTCGATTTTGGCGATGACTGATTTGTGATAAACCCCAGCTAATTGCTGGTAAAATCCATCGGCTTTTGCTATTGTAATTGAAGATTCTGTTTCAAATTCAACTAAAAACTTTATAGTTTTAGCATTCATTAACTGCATATCACATGATATAATGAAATTTTTATCTGTAGTTGAAGCTTTCAATCCCGCATGAATGCCTGCTATTGGGCCGGCATTTGAGTAAATATCAGGCACCATTTCTAACCCAAGGAATTCATATTCCGAAGGGGTATTCGTACTTAATATAATGTATGGGAATATAGGTCTCACAAGATCAACTATTCTTTCAATCGCTGTTCGATTACCTATTTTCAGGAGTGATTTATTCTGTCCCATTCTGGTAGATTTCCCACCTGATAGGATTATTACTGTCATATCACTATACATTCTATTTTTTCTCCTTTTTTTGGTGATATTCTTTCTTCTTTAATTACTATTAAACAGTTGGCATTGCTTAACCCTGCCATATCACCACTCGAATGAGATCCTGAATCTACAACAAAATATTGTTCATCTTTTTTATATAGCATACCTCTTGAGAAATGACGTTTTCCATCTTTCTTATTTAGGTCACTTGTGAGTTCTGCTCTAACTATATTATTCGAATTTATATTATAGTACTTATCAAGTGTATATTTTACAAATACTAGAAATGTAACAAATGATGAAACTGGGTTTCCAGGTAGTCCAAATACTAATTTATGTTTATTGTTATGCTTATATGTTCCAAAAAAAACTGGTTTACCTGGTTTAATATTTACACTCCAAAATTTCTCATCAATGTCATTTTGTTGCAGGATTTCTTTGATGAAATCATATTTCCCAACAGAGACACCACCAGTTGTGATGAAAATATCTATATCTGAATTTAGAGCAGTTATGATTTTTTCTTCCGTTAGACTGCGATCATCTCCAACAAGTCCAAAGCTCACGGGTATATGACCTGCCTCCTTTATTGCTAATATTAAAGTATAAAGATTACTTGCTCTTATTTTGTCGCCCTCTGGCTTTTCAGATATTTCTACTAACTCGTCACCCGTTACGAGTAGTCCAATTTTTAATCTAGAATAAACAGTAACTTTCCCAACTCCACAAGTAGCAAGCATAGGTATATGATTAGACTTTATTTGTGTGTCTTGTTTTATAGCTAGCATTCCAATATGAAGGTCGCTAGCTTTTTCACGAATATGTTGATTTCTCTTTATTGACATATCGTCTAGCAGAGTTATAACATCCCCATCATCTGATATTAATTCAATTGGAATGACAGTATCAGCATTTACCGGTATTTTCCCACCAGTCATAATCCTAACACAAGAATTCTCATCTATATTATACTCTTCAAAGTTACCAGCAGAAATCTCACCAAGTACTGCCCAGGATTTGATATTTGAATTGAATTTCACTGCAATTCCATCCATTGCCGAATTATTAAAAGGTGGCTGATCTATATCTGAGAACACATCTTTGGCTAGAATTCTGCCAAGAGAGTCTAGCAAATCTACAATTTCTGTCCTCTTTTCTATTTTGCTTAATTCTGCGTTAATAATATCTATTGCATCGCCGTAGTTTATCATTTGTTTGTTTTCCATTGATACGAACTATCTTCAAATATTTCTTTCCCAAATATCGGTACATTTGCTTTTATCTCCTCAACTATAAACCTTGTAGCACCCATTGCATCATCTCTATGGGGAGAGGATGAGAATACAAATAAACAAATTTCGCCAGCATTGACTCTGCCTAAACTATGATAAATATGTAAGCATTTGAGGTCGAATTTTTCAAATGTGGTCTCTCTTAGTTCATAAATTCGTTTTTCTGCCATTTCTTCATAAGCGGTGTATTCTATACCAGCTACAACTTTATTATCTATAATGTCTGCACGGACTTGCCCTAGAAAAATATCATGTGCACCAATATCAGTTTTCACCTGATGATGTGCTATTGATTCAGCTATTTTCTGTGGGGTAATTGCACCTTCGGTAAATATTGATTTTCGTTTTTCTACTTCTGCCATGATACGATTCCATTTTTTAAATTATATAAGTTAACAAATCCCTCTTTCTCAAAAGTATCTAAACATTTTTTACTCCTTACACCCGTTTGACAACAAATTACTGTGTACTTGCTTTTATCTAATAAGTGAATACTGTTAGAGATTTCGTCCATTGGTATATTTACGACTAGATGGTTTGGTATTTTTGGTAATTCCCATTCTTGACGAACGTCAACAATTTGTACTATCTCAGATTTTAATAATTCTTCTAAGCTCTCAGCACTTATATCTTTGCAAGTAATAGTTCCATTTTTATTGCTACAGAAAAATTCATAGTCAAATTCCTCAAAACTGTTCTTTAGCTCAGTCAATTCTGAATGATATTCTTGAGATTTATTGATATTGATAAAGTGTATATCCGATGAAAGTCCATCATAGATTAATAGCTTTCCAGATAATACAGAGCCAATGTCAAGAATGATTTTTATTACTTCTATGGATTGCATAATCCCGATGATACCTGGTAATACGCCAAGTACTCCCACCTCAGAGCAATTACCAACCTCACTAGGTGGGTTTGGGAAAAGACATCTGTAGCTAGGACCATTATTGTAATTAAAAACCGAAACCTGACCTTCAAACTTGTAAATACTTCCATATACAAATGGCTTTCCCAGTATAACGCATGCGTCGTTGATTATATAACGAGTTGCAAAATTATCCGTACCATCTAATATTATATCATAACGTGAAAATAATTCTAAAGCATTTTTATTAGTGAGTCTTGTTTGTTGGATTTCAAAGCTGACAAATGGGTTTTGCTTACTTAGTTTTTCAGATGCAACAAATGCCTTATTGCGTCCTATATCATCATGGGAGTATAACACTTGCCTTTGTAGGTTCGATTCTTCGATAAGATCATCATCAATTATACCAATTCTACCAACTCCACTAGCAGTTAGATACTGTAGCGCAGGGCATGATAAACCACCCGCACCAACAACTAATACACTAGCAGAACTTAGTTTTTCCTGTCCTTTGATACCAACATTGTCTAATAATAGATGCCTACTATATCTATATTTTTCTTCTTTACTCAGCAATTTTTCCAGCTTCTTTTTTATTTTCTATTCTAAGATTATATCTTTCCTATTTAAAATCATACTCTACGGTCTTAGCCGAAATATGGTTAGCCACCAGCGAATGGTGGTAAGAATACTACCTCATCATTTTCTTTTAATCGGTAGTCTGCTTTCACTATATCTTGATTGACTGCGACCTTGTAGTCTGTAGTTTTGATCTCTGAGAAATGGTTTATCAAGTCTTCAACTGTGTTAGCACTAATATCTATACTTTCAGCTTGCTTTCTCATTTTCTCAGCTACAATTCCATAATATTTCATATTAATTTTCATTGTTCAAATCCTTATAATAGTTTCCAGATTTCCCACCAGTTTTTTCAATAAGTTGTATATTTGTAATCAACATATCTTTTGCAATTGCCTTGCACATATCATAAATCGTAAGCAGAGCAATACTAACAGCACTGAGGGCTTCCATCTCAATACCAGTTGGCCCTATAGTGGAAGCAAAAGAGTTTGCAGTGATTTTATCCTTCTCAAGCTTTAATTCAACATCTAACTTTGATATGAAAATGTTATGACAAAGCGGAATTAGCTCAGATGTTTTCTTAGCTCCCATGATTCCAGCAATTTTTGCTAAGGTTAGGACATCACCTTTTTTAATTTCATTGTTTTTAATAGCATTGTAAATATCATTTGATATTCGAATTTCTCCATAAGCAATTGCTGTTCTTAGGGTTTCTCCTTTGGTAGAAACATCAACCATTTCTGCTTTTCCCTCTGTATTAACATGTGTTAGGCTCTTCATTTCTCAACCTCCTATTGACATCATTTTATTATCAGTGAAATTCATCAATATTTTAGCTGGAGGATGTTCTTTGGGTTTATCATAAAGAGCAATTTGCAGTAGATGAGATATACTTTCATCACTATGGGAATTCAATAATTCCTTGAAATTAAGTCCTGAGTTCTTATCAGAAAGTAAACATAACTTCAATCTTCCATTAGCAGTGATTCTTAGTCTGTTACAATCTCCACAAAAATGTTCTGTCATCGAAGTAATAAAACTTAGTTTTATTTTTTCACCCACTATGTCATAGTCCTTTGATACAGCATGCGGTAATGTTTTCAAAGGTAAAAGTTTATGTTGAGTGCTAATAGTTTCAATGATTTCCTTATACCCGATAAACTTATTTTCCGACCAGTCGTTATTACTAAATGGCATAAATTCTATAAATCGGAGATTAATATTTCTCCCTTTGAAATAATCGATAAAGTCTAAAAACTCATCGTCATTTACTCCTCTCATAGCGACAGCATTAATTTTCAGCGGGTGGAATCCAAGGGTCTCTGCTTTTTCGATTGCTCTTATGACTTCCAGAAACTTATCATGAGCCGTTATTTCTTTAAACTTATTTCTTTGTAAAGTATCAAGACTGATATTTAACCTATCAAGCCCATTCTCTTTTAATATCTCAAGCTTGTCTTCTAGTAATGTTCCATTTGTTGTAAGTCCAATTTCGAATGGGTGGTTCTTTTTTATTTTATTCAATTCTTTAAAAAAAGGTATAATATCCTTACGAACCATTGGCTCACCACCGGTAAGTCGGATTTTTTTAAATCCATGATCGACAACAAAAAGTTTAACTAGTCGAGCAAGCTCTTCATAACTTAGGATTGAGCTCCTAGCTGAAGATGTACTTGGAGCATTAATTGGATTGCAGTAAAAACAATTTAAGTTGCACCTATCTATCAAAGATATTCTTAAATAATCATGCACTCTGTCGTATTTATCAATCAATTGTTTCATGTTCCTCTCATAATATTATTAATGCAACGATTGCAGATATTCCAACTATATAAGCTGGATGAAGTTTGAAAAATATAATTAGAGCTGCACCAATTGCCATGATTAGCCCAGTCTTCCATTCTAGAGGCATTTTTGTTGCATATTGAAACATTATTGCTGCCACCATACCAATAACTGCAAATTTTATTCCTTTGAATGCTTTCATAACTGCTTCATTTTTGGAATAATACGAATAAAAATAAGACGCGACCATAATAACAATTGCTGGAACCATCAAGTTCCCTAGGTTGGCCACAACTGCACCTAAGATACCGCCCGCTTTATAGCCAGTATAGGTAGCGAACTTCACTGATATAGCACCAGGAAAAACTTCGACCATACCTAATACATGTAAAAATTCATCAGGAGTTAGCCACCCGTAATTTTGCACTGCCTCTTTTTCGATAAGTGGGATGAGTGAATATGCTCCTCCAAATGAGAATGATCCTACCTTGAAAAATGCAAGAAATAGATCTAGATATATCATTATGCCTTCTCTTCAAGTTGTTCGATTACTTTTAGAGCTATCATCATTTTTGGGAATCCAATTGTAGGTAGAGATAAAAAAGCAACATGCTTCATCTCATCTGGTGTAGCGCCTATCTTACTTGCTTTTCTTGCATGTGAGGCAATTGCACCTTCTAACCCAGCACCAGTGGAGATGGCAAGCTTTACAAGGGCTCGTGTTTTTGCATCTAATGGGCCTGCCGAATGGACGGCTTCTCCAAGACCTTCATAGGAGTTTAAAATATCTGGATAATTCTCTTTTACCTTAATGTATCGAGATGGAATTTTGTCTTTCATAATAGTAGTCCTTATTAATATAAAAAAAACTCATTTCTACTTGTAATAAAGGTAGAAATGAGTTGTATCTTTCATATTATGACGGCTATTAGGCAATCATTACTCTTTCTATCCTTTGCAAATCGGGCAGGGTTGGATGTTTCCATCATCAACCCCTATCGGTTTAAAACCCTTATTATCATGATATTGACAACTTAGGATAAATAAACTCGGATAATTATATACTTTTTCTCGAGGACAAATTATAGCTATTTAAGATAAAAAACAAGTTTATCTCAAATAATTCTTGTATTATAAAATAAAAATATTGATATTTGCAACAGTCATTCATAAATAATTTAATTAATACCATGATTATCCCAATATTAGCGACTCAAATAAAGATAGATTTGGCTATGCTTAATCCAAAGCTAAAAGATGTATTTAAGATAACTGAAAAAGCATATAATACTATCATCCAAATCAAATCTCAAAACAATATACCAGATGAAGATTTTGTCCGAATCATGTCTTTAAGTGGTGGATGTGCTGGAACCAAATATGATTTAGGGTTTGACCAAGCAGTCAGTGATGATGACAAGACCGTAGAATGTGGAGATTTAAATTTAGTGATAGATAACAGATGTTTATATGATCTGCAAGGTGTAACACTAGAATACCAAGATAACGAGTTTGGTTCTGGATTTGTCTTTGATAGTCCAAGTAATGCTACCAGTTGCGGTGGATGTTCTGGCTGCTAGTATCAAAATAATAAGATAAGGAACAAAGACTAAAAATAAAAGATAGAAATACTAGTTTTAGATTTAAGATAAAAATGTATTTATCTACTGTATAATCTTGAGTAGAAATAGAATTAAGAATAACTCAATATTGAGTTTAAAAATAAAGGCAAAAAAATTATAAACTAATTAAAGAGTAATTGTCATGCTACTTCGACACGCACTAGGCGTTATACTAATAGGAATAATCAGCTTTAATAATGCATTATCTTCGGATGGTGAAACTTTGTTTAAAGTATGTTCTGCTTGCCATACCATAGGTGGTGGGAAAATAGTAGGCCCTGATCTTAAGGGTATATCAGACAAAAGGTCTGATGAATGGTTAATCAAATTTATTCAAAATTCTACAGAATTTATTCAATCTGGTGACGCAGATGCTATAGCGATATTCGAAGAAAATAATAGAATTCCTATGCCAGCTCAAGCATTATCAGATGCCCAAGTAAAAAGCATTATTGCCTATATAGATAGCAAAAGTGTAGATGCAGGCGATGGGGGAGAAGCCACTCCAGCAGTAAAAATCACCTACTTAGAAAGAGAAATCAATGACGGGGCAAAATTATTCTCCGGCGAAATGAGATTAAAAAATGGGGGTGCATCATGTATCTCTTGCCACAACGTAAAATATGATAAATTTATGAGTGGTGGGGGGCTCGCAAAAGACTTAACCGAAGCAAAAACAAGAATTACTGACGCTGGTATCAGAGGAATGATTGGAAGCCCAGGTTTTCCAGCTATGATTGAGGCCTACAAAAATAATAAAATAACAGAAGACGAAGTTAAAAGCTTAACTGCATTTTTAGTTCACGTTGATGAAGAAAAAGATAACCATGAAGGCGGTAATTCAGCGGCTACATTACTAATGGGAGGATTTGGAGGGTTATTTGTACTCTTCATTATTCTCGCAATGCTGAGAACAAAAGTGAAAGCTAAGTCAGTGAACCAAGCTATTTATGACAGACAAATAAAATCAATAAATTAATTTACAGAGGCTAATATTATGAGTTGGATTGAAGATTTAATTGCTCCTAAAACTAGAAAATGGGAAGAATTCTACCGAAATCGTTTTCAACACGATACAGTCGCAAGATCCACACACGGAGTAAACTGTACAGGTGGTTGTTCGTGGGAGATATTTGTAAAAGAAGGAATAGTAGTATGGGAAACTCAACAGCTTGATTATCCCTTACTTGAAGATTCTCTTCCTCCGTACGAACCAAGAGGATGCCAGCGTGGTATATCATTTTCATGGTATCTTTACTCACCACTAAGGATAAAATATCCTTTAGTCCGTGGTAAGTTAATTGATGCATGGAGAGAGGAAAAAAGAAATACTGATAACCCTGTGCAAGCTTGGGAAAACCTTCAAAATAATAAAGAAAAGAGAACTGCATATCAAAAAGCTCGTGGGAAAGGTGGGTTCAGACGTGCTTCATGGGATGAGATGTTAGAAATGATTGCAGCATCTAATATATATACAGCTAAAAAATATGGTCCAGATCGTGTGATCGGATTCTCTCCAATTCCAGCGATGTCGATGATGAGTTACGCTTCTGGTGCAAGGTTTTTGCAACTACTAGGTGGTGTATGTCTTAGCTTTTATGATTGGTATTGTGACCTACCGAATGCTTCTCCTGAGATTTGGGGTGAGCAAACCGACGTTGCCGAATCAGCAGATTGGTATAACTCCAAGTTTATAGCTATAATGGGGGCAAACCTTGGGATGACACGTACTCCTGATGTCCACTTCTTATCGGAGGCAAGACACAATGGTACAAAAGCTGTTGTATTTGCTCCTGACTTCAACATGGTTGCCAAATTTGCTGACCAATGGGTTCCACTTCATGCTGGGTCTGATGGTGCATATTGGATGGCTGTTACACACGTTATATTAAAAGAATTTCACTACGAAAAGAAGACTCCTTACTTTATAGAATACTCAAAAAGATACACAGATTCTCCATTCTTGGTTGAGCTTGTCGAAGAAAATGGTGTTTATAAAGCAGACCGTCTTCTTCGTGCAAACAGAATTGAAAAATATAAAGACATAGAAAATGGTGATTGGAAGTTCCTTAATATCGATGAGACTTCTGGTGATCTTGTCGTGCCGAAAGGTGGTATGGGATCTCGCTATAATAAAGAACAAGGTAATTGGAATTTGAAATATGAAAATGAGTATGATAACTCTGCTTATGACCCATATTTAACTTTCTTAGATAAAAATGATGGCATACTTCAAGTTGAATTTATTGATTACGGTCTAAACACACACGCAAAACGTGGTGTTCCAGTTCGTATGATAGAAACAGTTGATGGAAAAAAAGTTCCTGTTGCTACTGTATATGATATTACAATGGGACAATATGGCGTAGGTCGTGGACTTGAAGGTGATTATCCTGCAGATTATAGCGATAAGAACGCTGCTTATACACCATCTTGGCAAGAATTGTTTACAGGAGTTGATGCAAGAACTATTCTTCAATTTGCAAGAGAATGGGCTTCTACTGCCGAAGCAACTGAAGGTAAATGTTCAATTATTATTGGTGCTGGTATCAATCACTGGTATCATGCAAACCTAATGTATAGAGCTGGTATTATGGCTCTTATGCTTACAGGTTGCGTTGGTAAAAATGGTGGTGGTCTAAATCACTATGTTGGTCAAGAAAAACTTGCACCAGGTGAATCATGGGGTGCTATTGCGTTTGCAAAAGATTGGGTAAGTGCATCTAGACTACAACAAGCTCCAATCTGGCACTATATAAATACTTGTCAGTATCGTTATGATGGTAAATCACATGACTATAACTTAACTCCTGATAATGAGCTGACCAATATGCACACAGCAGATTTGATTTTCAAATCTGTGCGAAATGGATGGATGCCATTCTACCCTCAATTTAATGAGAATTCGTTGACTCTATGCCAAGAAGCAATAGATAAAGGTGCTACAAACGATGAAGAAATTAAAAAATATGTTCTTGATAAATTAACATCAAAAGAGCTTAAATATTCTGTATCAGATCCTGACGCTGAAGAAAACCACCCACGTGTATGGTACATCTGGCGTGGTAATGCAATTATGGGGTCGATGAAAGGTCATGAATACGCACTAGATCATTATCTTGGTACTCATAATAATAAGATTGCTGATGATTCTAAAATAGAAAAAACTGAAGAAGTTGTATGGCATGATGTTGCTCCTAAAGGGAAAATGGATCTTGTTATTGATCTTAACTTCCGTATGGATTCATCTGCATTATATTCTGATATAGTTCTCCCTGCTGCCTCATGGTATGAAAAAGATGACATGAACTCAACTGATATGCATTCATTCATTCACCCATTATCGGCTGCAATAGCACCAGTATGGGAAGCAAAAACAGACTGGGATATATTCAAACATGTGGCACGTGCAACTCAAGAAATGGCTAAAAAATATTACAAGGAGCCACTTAAAGATATAATAGCTACACCACTTTCACATGATTCGGTAGCAGAGATATCACAACCAACCATCAAAGATTGGTACAAAGGTGAAGTCGAACCTGTTCCTGGTAAATCAATGCACGGGTTAGTTGTTGTTGATCGTGATTATACTAAATTATATGACCATTTCATCGCATTGGGCGACAAGGTAAGGACTAAAGGACTTAGTGCCCATGGTAATCACTACTTCTGCGAAGAAGAGTATGATGAAATGATTACTTCTAATCACTTCCCTACAACTATAATTGATGGTAAGAAATATCCTTCAATCGAAGCAGATGTTGCCGCATCAAATGCGGTGCTCCATCTTTCTTCTCTAACAAACGGTAAACTAACTGTTCGTGCTTATGAAAATATGGAGAAGAAAACGGGACTAGTATTAGTTGATCTAGGAAAAGGTAGTGAAGATGTAAGAATGCGTCACACTGACCTTCAAACTCAACCCAAAAGATATAACAACTCTCCAGTTTGGTCTGGTTTGATGACAGATGGACGTGCATATTCTGCATTTACATATAATGTTGACCGACTAGTTCCTTGGAGAACACTGACTGGACGTCAACATCTGTACCTAGACCACCAAATGTATATTAAATACGGTGAACATCTAGCCACCTACAAACCATCTCCAAAATGGCAAGTATATGGTGATTTGCGTGAGACTATTAAAAATGAGAAAAATGCTAGAGTATTAAACGTGCTTACTCCACATGGCAAATGGCATATTCACTCAACCTATGGCGATAACCTAAGAATGCTTACACTCTCTCGTGGTGGTGAACCATGCTGGATGAGTGAAGAAGATGCAGCTGAACTTGGAATAAAAGATAATGATTTTGTAGAAGTGTACAATGACCACGGTGTATATTGCTGTCGTGCAAATGTTTCAGCTAGGATACCAAAAGGTGTATGTATTGTTTATCACGTTCCAGAGCGAACAGTAAACATACCAAAATCACAAGTTCGTGGGAATCGTAGGGCCGGTGGACATAATTCATTTACTAGAATTCACCTTAAACCAAATTATTTGGCGGGTGGTTACGGACAATTCTCCTATCACTTCAATTATTGGGGACCAACGGCTGTAAACCGTGATACTCACGTGATAGTGAAAAAAATGGATAAAGTCGTTTACTAATTAAGAATTAAAAATATACAAAGTTTAATAAAGGTTTTTATTATGAATATCAAATCGCAAATTTCAATGGTCTTTCACCTTGATAAATGTATTGGATGCCACACTTGTTCGGTTGCTTGTAAAAATATTTGGACCGATAGAAAGGGTGCCGAATATATGTGGTGGAATAATGTAGAGACCAAACCTGGTACTGGCTACCCCACCAAATGGGAAGATCAAGACATTTACCATGGTGGTTGGGAAAGAGATGCCGGCAAAATCAAACTCAGAGGAGCTGGAAAAGGCAAAGGATTAGGAAATATTTTCCATAATCCGAAACTACCTATGATAGACGATTATTATGAGCCATTTACATATAAATATTTGGATTTAATTGAGTCTCCAGAAATGGATGACCAACCAACGGCTCGCCCAATTTCACTTATCACAGGCAAGCCAATGGATATCAAAATGGGTCCAAACTGGGATGACGACCTGAGTGGTACTCCAGATTTTGCTCGTAACGATGTTAATCTGAAGAAATTAAGTCCGAAAGAACAAGAAGCTATGTTTCAAATGGAACAAATGGCCTTCTTTTATCTCCCTCGTATTTGTAATCATTGTTTGAATCCTGCTTGTGTGGCATCTTGCCCATCAGGTGCTATATACAAACGTGGCGAGGACGGTATAGTCCTTATAAACCAAGATGTTTGTAAAGGATGGAGAATGTGCGTTACCGCTTGTCCTTATAAAAAAACATATTACAACTGGCACACTGGTAAGAGTGAAAAATGTATCTTGTGTTACCCAAGACTTGAAAACGGGCTAGCTCCAGCTTGTATGCACTCTTGTGTGGGTCGTATCCGCTACTTAGGTGTATTGCTATATGATGCAGACAAAATAGAAGAGACTGTTGCTGGTACTGCAACTGACTCTGATTTAGTTCAACGTCAAAAAGATATGATATTGGATCCATTTGATCCTGCTATAATAGCAGCAGCAAAACTAAATGGAATTCCAGACTCTACAATTAAAGCAGCTCAATCATCGCCAGTGTATAAATTCTTGAAAGTATGGAATTTAGCTCTACCACTTCATCCTGAATATGGAACATTACCTATGTTATTCTATGTTCCACCTATGCTTCCAGTTATGGCTTCTATCTCAGAGCAAAATAAATCTGATCAAGTAAAACAAATGGATTCAAGAAGTAAGGTATGGGAAGACAAATGGCTATATGACACTACAACGAAAGAAATTTTTGGTTCAATTGATGATGTTCGTTTTCCTCTTGAATATATGGCAAACCTATTCACGGCTGGTAATGTCCCAATACTCAAAGATGTTATTAGGAAATTAATGGCTATGCGTATTTACAGACGTTGGAAAACAGTTGGAGATATCCCAGAAGATAAAGCAATGGAGGCGTTAAAAGAAGTAAATTATACAGTTGATGAAGTTGAAGCAGCTTATTATTTGACATCTCTTGCCAAATTTAACGATAGATTTGTTATCCCACCCGCTCACAGAGAACAGGCAATTGAAATGCTAGAGTTTACAGGTGACGCTAAGGGATCTGTAGGGTTTGGTCCCAAAAAAGCCCCAGTCAGAGGAGCGTAAAATGACAGATAACTATTCACATTACGAACTACTATCTGGTCTATTTTTATTTCCAGTACAAGGGTTTGCCGATTACTCGGAATCTGTTCAAGAATTTGTTCAAGAACACTACCCTGAACTTGCTGGTCAGTTGGAACAATTCACAGAATATACAAGAGATATGAAGTTACTTGACCAACAAGAACTCTACACGAGGTCTTTTGAGGTTCAAGCCATCACAACTCTTGAACTTGGTTATGTCCTCTTTGGAGAAGACTACAAACGTGGAGCATTACTTGTTCACATGAATCGTGAATTGCGTGACAATGGAATAGAAACTAATGGTGAACTATCCGATCACTTACCATTTGTTCTACAACTACTTGCTAGACACCCAGACGAGGAATTCAAACAAGAACTTGTATTAAAAATTCTTGCCCCAGCACTAAAAAACATAATAGATGAGTTTAGTGAAAAGAAAATGGAATACAAAAACAAGTTCTATAAAAAACAATACAAAACAATCATTGACAGCTCTGATAAATATAAAATGATTTATCTAAATGCACTCGAAACAGTATATAAAATATTAAAAATTGACTTTGACATTAAACGTGACATCATTAGTCTCGGTTCGAATGATTTCTTGAAATCAGTGAATACCGAGCTTACCGCGGAAAATGAAAAAGTTTAAAAAAAAGGTATATTATGAATTTCTTAGATAATTTTTTCTTTATTGCTTTGCCATACGTGGCACTCGTAGGATTTCTAATAGGAACAATTGTTCGATATAGAATGGCTAAGTTCAGTATCAGTTCACTATCTTCTCAGTTCATGGAAAGTGGATCATTATTCTGGGGCTCAGTTTCATTCCATATTGGTATTCTTATACTAATATTTGGGCATCTGATAGCATTTTTATTCCCAAGCACTTTGCTTGCTTTTAATTCAGTTCCAGTTAGGTTACTGATAATCGAAATTACTGGGTTTGCGGCAGGGCTTTTATTACTATTTGGATTGCTAAAACTCCTTTATAGAAGACTAACCAATGACAGGGTATTAATGGTCACTAACAAAATGGATATTTTCGTTGAGTTATTGATTCTAGCTCAAGTAATCTTAGGAATTCTTGTAGCTTACAATTACCAGTGGGGGTCATCTTGGTTTGCAGCAGTTCTTACACCATATCTTCGTTCAATATTCTTGTTTTCTCCTGATATTGCTGCAGTTTCTGCTATGCCTTGGATGATGAAATGGCATGTAATAGGTGCTTATCTGATAGTATTATTGTTCCCATTCTCAAGACTTATGCACATCCTCGTAACACCTTTACATTATATTTGGAGACCATACCAAAGAGTACTCTGGAATTGGGATCCTAAAAAAATAAGAGATCCAAAAACAAAATGGACTCAACACAGACCAAAAAACACATAATAAAATAGAAACCCTGTTGAAAGACTAATGTCATTTAATAGGGTTTTTTTTAATAATTATTAGGTAATAAAAAATGGAAACTATTGTCCCAAAGGGTGCCTATAAAATATTAACAATGAATACAATTGCATTCACATTCTGTTTTGCAATCTGGATGTTAAACGGTGTTTTAGTTACTTTTCTGAATTCTAATCAAATATTTAATTTCTCATTGACCGAAATTGGATGGCTCATAGGTATTCCAGTTCTAACTGGTTCCAT
>Ga0172380_10001282_pt1 | contig 43630 bp, 34 predicted proteins | sample Leawe162metaG_FD_119747 | JGI IMG/M metagenome (GOLD analysis project Ga0172380, IMG submission 119747) | Leachate microbial communities from a municipal landfill in Southern Ontario, Canada - Leachate well 162 metaG | ecosystem: Engineered > Solid waste > Landfill > Unclassified | place...
CCCGGCGCATCGTGCGCATGGCCTGGGAGGACATCGGCTTGGCCGATCCGCGCGCCGCCGACATGGCCATTTCTGCGGCCGAAACCTACGAACGCCTGGGTTCCCCCGAGGGTGAGCTGGCGCTGGCCAATGCGGTGGTCTATCTGGCCGTCGCCGCCAAGTCGAATGCCGCCTACAACGCCTACAACGCCGTGCGTGCCTTCATTGCCGAGGATGGTTCGCGGCCGGTGCCGCTGCATCTGCGCAACGCGCCGACCAAGCTGATGAAGGAAATGGGCTTCGGCAAGGAATACCGCTACGCCCACGATGAAGCCGATGGCTACGCCGCCGGCGAATCGTATTTCCCCGACGGCATGCCGGAAACCCGCTGGTACCAGCCGGTGGCGCGCGGTCTGGAAACGAAGATCGGTGAAAAGCTGGCGCACCTGCGCGCGCTCGATGCGGAGGCGCGCAAGAAGGGCAGGGGACGGTGACTGAAACAGTGCCATTGGTCCAGGCCGTGGCACTGGCGGCCGGGCTGGCCTGGGCGAGCGGCTTGCGCCTCTATCTGGTGCTGTTTCTCGCCGGCCTGCTGGCGCACCTCGGCTACCTGCAGCTTCCTGACAACCTTACCCTGCTGAAGCACCCGCTGGTTATGGCCGCCAGCGGCATCATGCTGCTCGCCGAGTTCGTCGCCGACAAGGTGCCGGGCTTCGATTCCTTCTGGGATGCGCTGCAGACCTTCGTGCGTATTCCCGCCGGTGGTGCGCTCGCCGCCTTGTCGCTTGGCGTTGCCGATCCGGCACTGATGCTGGCGGCCGGCCTCGTCGGCGGCACGATCACGGCTGGCACGGCCTTGACCAAGGCCGGCGGCCGGCTGGCGATCAATACCTCGCCCGAACCCTTCACCAACTGGGCAGCCTCGCTTGGCGAAGAAGCTGCGGTGCTCGGCGGCTTCTGGCTGATGCTGCAGCATCCGTGGCTGTTCCTCGGCCTGCTCGCACTGTTCCTGCTGCTGTTGATCTGGCTGCTGCCGAAGCTGTGGCGTTTCCTGCGCACGATGATCGGCCGCATCGCCGCCTTCTTCCGTTCGGGGAACAGGGCCTGAGCGGAGGCTGAGCACTCCTCGCGTATAATCCGCACTTTCGCCGCATGGCGCGGCTACCACTGATTGCGGACGTTTCAACATGCTCGACATCCAGCTCCTTCGCAACAACCTCGATGCCGTCGCCGAGCGACTGGCGACCCGTGGCAAAACCTTCGATTTCTCTGCCTTCCAGACGCTCGAAGCCGAGCGCAAGACGCTGCAGACGAAAACGCAGGAGCTGCAGGCGCAGCGCAACACGCTGTCGAAGCAGATCGGCATGCTCAAGGGCAAGGGCGAGGATGCCAGCGAAGTCATGGCGCAGGTCGCCGCGCTGAAGGCCGACCTCGAAGCCAGCGAAGCGCGCCTGGCCGAACTGCTGCCGCAGATGGAAGCGATCGTTGCCGCCATCCCCAATCTTCCGCACGAGAGCGTGCCGGTGGGCAAGGACGAAAGCGCCAACGTCGAGATCAAGCGCTGGGGTACGCCGCGCAGTTTCGATTTTCCGGTCAAGGATCACGTCGATGTCGGCGAGGCGCTCGGCCAGCTCGATTTCGCCACCGCCGCCAAGATTTCCGGCGCCCGCTTCACGCTGATGAAGGGGCCGCTGGCGCGCATGCACCGGGCACTTGCCCAGTTCATGCTCGACATCCACACCGAAGAGCATGGCTACACCGAGGTCTATGCGCCGTATCTGGTCAATGCTGACAGTCTGTTCGGTACCGGCCAGCTGCCGAAGTTCGAGGAAGACCTGTTCAAGATCAACCGTGCCGACGCGGATCCGCTGTACCTGATCCCGACCGCCGAAGTGCCGGTGACCAATATCGTCCGCGACGAGATCCTCGCCGCCGAGGCGCTGCCGCTGAAGTTTGTCTGCCACACGCCATGCTTCCGTTCCGAAGCCGGCTCCTACGGCCGTGACACGCGCGGCATGATCCGCCAGCATCAGTTCGACAAGGTCGAACTGGTGCAGGTCGTGCCGCCGGAACAATCGATCGAGGCGCACGAAGCGCTGACGCGCCATGCCGAAGTGATCCTGGAACGCCTGGACCTGCCGTACCGTCGTGTCGTGCTGTGCTCGGGCGACATGGGCTTCTCCGCCGCCAAGACCTACGACCTTGAAGTCTGGCTGCCGGCACAGAACACCTACCGCGAGATTTCCTCGTGCTCGACCTTCGGCGACTTCCAGGCGCGCCGCATGCAGGCCCGCTACCGAAACGAGAAGAACAAGCCGGAAGTGCTGCACACGCTGAACGGTTCCGGCCTGGCTGTCGGCCGCACGCTGGTGGCGATTCTGGAGAACTACCAGAACGCCGACGGCAGCGTGACCGTGCCGGTCGCGCTACGGCCGTATATGGGCGGGCTGGAGTTTCTCAGCGCCTGATACCCGGCCCGCTGCGGGCTGTTTCCGGCGTGCCGTTGCCCATGCGGCTTTCAGCAAACGGGCGGTACGGCGCTTCGTGGCGGCTGAGAATGTCGTAGTACATGCGCACGTTTTCAGCCGTTATCACAGCTTCACCGCCACGGGCTTTGCCTGACTTCAGCCGCTGGTAATACTCCGGCCGCGCCAGCAACGGCAAAACGGTTTTCATTTCGTACCACGAATCCGGATCTTTCTTCAGCCCCGGGGCGAAATGGCGTGCACCGTTGAGGTGACCCATGCCGAGGTTATAGGCAGCGATGGCCATCCAGGTGCGGTCCGGTTCTGGAACGCTCGCCGGCAGGTTGTCGCGGAGGTCGGAAAAATATTGCGAACCGGCACGGATGCTTTGCTGCGCGTCCAGGCGATTGCTGACACGCAGGCGATCGGCCGTGTCTTCCGTCAGCATCATCATGCCGCGCACGCCCGTCGGGCTGGTCGCCAGTGGATCCCAGTGCGACTCCTGATAGGCCAGTGCGGCAAGCAGGCGCCAGTCGATGCCGGTCGTGGCCTGAGCGGCCTGGAAATGCACGCGGTACTGTGGAAGAACGGTACGTATGCGCTCGACAAAAGTGACGATGTCCGCCTGCTTGAGGCGTTCGACATGGCCAAAGTAGCGGTCAGTCAGGCGCGCCAGCGTGCCGTCGGCACGGATGCGCTCGATGAAGCTGCCGGCCCGTTGTAACAGTTCGGGGTCAGCTGCTGCGGGAAAGACCCAGACGATCGGCGTGTCTGTTCCCAGCGTCAGGGCATATCGCAATTCGGGGTAGAAATTCGAGGCGATGTCGAGAACGGCGCTATCGACCAGCGCCGACTCGCCCCGCTGCACGGCAATACGCTGAAGCAGTCCAAGCTCTGTCGTGCCCTTGCGTTCGCTGATCTGAATGTCCGGGAAACGCTTCTGCAGTTCGCGCAATACGCCAGCCTGCCGTGATCCCGCGAGCACCTGCACCGGTTTCCCAACGAGATCGTCTGGTGTTTCTATCGGCAGCGTATCTTCATTCTGGGCAATGACGTTGCTGCTCATGAAATAGCTGGGGCCGGCGACCAGTCCCGGATCGCTGGGGGTGGTCAGCCATGCCGCACCGAAATGTGCCTTGCCAGCCTTGAGTTTCTTGGTGATCTGCTTGTCGTTGCGAACCACCACAAAGCGAGCCGGTAGCGCCAGCTCCTCCGCGAACAGTTGCACCAAGTCGTGTTCGAAGCCCGCCGGTGGCGAACTGTCATCGTGGGCGAAGGTTGTTGGCCCTTCGCGCGTCAGGACGATCAGTTCCTGGCTTTCGCGCAGCGAGGGCGGGCGCTGCTCGCTACACGCGAACAGCAGCAGGGAAAGCGGAAGAAAACCGAAGAGAATGAACCTGCGCATTGTGGCAATCGATTCGTGCTATACTGCGCGCCTTTCGCGGAGAGGTGGCAGAGTGGTCGAATGTACCTGACTCGAAATCAGGCGTACTGCAAGGTACCGTGGGTTCGAATCCCACCCTCTCCGCCACTCTCGACAGCCCGCATGAATCTTACGTGATCGTGCGGGCTTTGTCGTTTACCGGTGCTGTTGCTGCGGCCGTAGTCAGCCGTCCGGGATCTCCGATATCCGTTCTTCCCGCTCTTCGCTACAATGCGACGATGTCATTCAACTAGAGGGTGGGGCAATCATGGATATCCGGGTTTATTTGAACAACGGCGACATTCGCGATTTTTCCCAGCCCGATCCGGTGCTTGAGCAGGCGACGCTGGCCGAACTCAATGCCGCCAAACTTTTTGCCAGCCCTTCGCTGATCCTCGGCAGCGGCGCGACATGCACCCTGTTGCAACCTGCGGCCATCAGCCGCATTGATGTTGTTTCGACCGCCCCGTTGCAGATACCGTCGACATTCAACGAGCAGGTTCAGATCATCGAGGATGAGGAGGTCTTCCGCTTGCGCTCGAAGGCTGCTGCCAAGGCCTTCAGGGAAGGTATTGCACCCGGCGAGAAATACGTCGGCTATCTCAGCTTTGATCTCGCCGGCGGGCATAGCCTGATGCTTGAGCTGCAGCGGATGTTGAAGGATCAGCTCCAGTTCTTTACCAACCTCAATCGCATCCTTGAAATTCCACTCATGTCCTTTCCCCATCCGCGCGGCGGTGCGGTCTTCCTCAATGTGCGCAATGTTGTTTCAGTGACCGCAGCTCCGGGTTTTGCCGAGTACCCCAAGGGGGCCCTGGCGGTTGAGCTGCTCTAGGCAACCAATGCTTCCCATGCAGATGCTGATTTTAAAAAAATATCGTTTTGGCCTCGTACTCGGCTTGTCGCTGATACCGATTTTTTCGGAAGCAGCGACTCCGCTGGTCATTCCTCAGTCACCCGAGGAAATGCGCAAGTACATGAATAGTTCCGGCGATGCACGCTGCCCCGGTTGTGGCGTGGTTACGAATATCCGCCAGACAGCCGGGCGGGGGGCGCTTGGGCAGGCCGATGAGGAAGCGCAGCAACTGCGTACGGGCGACCCCGGCCCTGGCGAGGATATCGGGACTACGACAATCATCGGTTCCGGCGCCCAGTCGCGCGACGCGCGCAAGCAGTCGGCCAAACCGGCAAGCGGGCCTTGGCTGGTGACGGTTCGCTACGATGACGGTTCTTATGCCGCCTTCGAGCAGAGCAGCAAGCCCACCGTAGGCAAGGGCGAACGTGTTCAGGTGGTTTCCGGCCGCGTTGAGCGGCGTTAGTTGCTCCTGCTGTAACCAGCGCATCCGTTCGGGTGCGCTTCTTTATACAAATTCATCTCCTGTTTGATTCCTGCAAGACACGATTCAGTTGGTAATGGTGCGTTTTGCAACGTGTTTGGCCGCTGATTTTGCATAGATCAAATCCATCACAATATGTTGGGTTATGTATCGCGCTGTGATGTACGATGCCCGCTGTCATTCGGGCTGAGGAGGAGGCAACTTGTTCGGAACGAGTGATGCGTGAAAGCCAAGTTTTCCGCTTTATCCAGGTTTGATCAGTAGTTCCACTAAGAGGGGGTGACGAATGAAGCAGGGTGAATCGTTCAAGAGGCTACTTTTGGCTGCATCAATTGCATTGGCGGTTTCTGGTGTCAATGCCCAGGAAGCAAAACCAAAAGCGCTCGAAGAAGGGGGCATGCAGGTCGGCGGTACGTCGCCGGTGGGTGGCGTCGAGATGATGCAGGCGCTGAATCCGAAATCGCCGGCGATGAGCAAGGAAGAGTTCGAGATCGGCAAGAAAATCTACTTCGAACGTTGCGCTGGTTGCCATGGTGTGTTGCGCAAGGGCGCCACCGGCAAGCCACTGACTACAGACATTACGCTGGAGCGCGGTACCGAATATCTGAAGACTTTCATCAACTACGGTTCGCCGCAGGGCATGCCGAACTGGGGTAGTTCCGGCACCCTGACCGAGAAGGAAGTGGACATCATGTCGCGCTATGTGCAGCATGAGCCGCCGACACCTCCGGAATATGGCCTGAAGGAAATGAATGCGTCGTGGAAGTTGCTCGTTCCGCCGTCGCAGCGTCCGAAGGTCAAGATGAACAAGATCGATCTGGCCAATCTCTTCTCGGTAACGCTGCGCGACGCCGGCAAGATTGCGCTGATCGATGGCGCCAGCAAGAACATCCTTGACGTTATCGATACCGGCTACGCGGTGCACATTTCGCGTATTTCCAAGTCGGGGCGCTACCTCTACGTCATCGGCCGTGACGCCAAGATCGTGCTGATCGACCTGTGGATGGAGAAGCCGGCACCAGTGGCCGAGATCAAGGTCGGTCTGGAAGCGCGCTCGGTCGAGACCTCGAAGTTCAAGGGCTACGAAGACCGCTACGCGATCGCCGGTACCTATTGGCCGCCGCAATACACGATCATGGATGGCGATACGCTGAAGCCGCTCAAGGTCGTCGGCACACGTGGCATGACGTCGGATACCAATGAGTATCACCCGGAGCCGCGTGTTGCTGCCATCGTCGGTTCGCACTACCGTCCGGAATTCCTGGTCAATGCCAAGGAAACCGGCATGGTGCACATGGTTGATTACACCGACCTCGAGAACCTCAAGGTCAAGATGATCAAGACGCCGCGCTTCCTGCATGACGGCGGCTTCGAGTCGACCGGTCGTTACTTCATGGATGCCGCTAACGCGTCTGACAAGATCGCCGTCATCGATACCAAGGATGGCAAGCTGGCTGGAGTGGTTTCGGTCGGCAAGACGCCGCACCCGGGGCGCGGCGCCAACTTCGTTCATCCGAAGTTTGGTCCGGTCTGGGCAACGGGTCACCTCGGTGACGAAACCGTGTCGCTGATCGGTACCGATCCGAAGAAGAATCCGCAGAACGCCTGGAAGGTCGTACAGACCCTCAAGGCAGCTGGTGGCGGTCAGCTCTTCCTGAAGAGCCATCCGAAGTCGAGCAATCTGTGGGTCGATGCGCCGCTGAACCCGGATCCGGCTATTTCGCAGTCGATCGCGGTTTTCGACATCAACAACCTCGACAAGAGCTTCGACCTGCTGCCGATCGGCGAGTGGGCCGGCGTCAAGCCGGGCGCCAAGCGCGTTGTCCAGCCGGAATACAACCGCGCTGGCGACGAAGTCTGGTTCTCGGTCTGGAGTACTGGCAGCGAAGAATCGGCGATCGTCGTGGTGGATGACAAGACGCGCAAGCTGAAGGCGGTCATCAAGGACCCGCGCATCGTCACGCCAACCGGCAAGTTCAACGTGTACAACACGCAGAACGACATTTACTGATGTAATAAACACCGGAAAATGCAGGTTTTCGGAGTTTTTTGGAAAGGCAGGGGTAAAACCCTGCCTTTTTTCATGCTTGCGCTCCTCCGCCGATTATTCGTAGCGCTGCGTTGACTGGTGGTAAACTCGCGGCCGTCACAAAACCTCTACGGAACTGCAATGTTCGGACGATTCATGCCCAAAGAGGGCAAGTTTTTTGATCTATTCAATGCGCATGCAGAATTGATCGTTGAGGGTGGCCAGCAACTGGTCAATATGATGTCTGCTCTGGCGACCAGTACGGATGGTCTGGAAGCGCATGCGGCGGCCATCGACAGAGCGGAAAGCAACGCCGACCGGATTACTCACGAAACGATCTCGCAGCTGCACAAGACCTTCATCACGCCGCTCGATCGCGATGAGATTCACCAGTTGATCACGCGCATGGACGATATCCTCGATCTGACGCAGGACGTCGCGCAGACCGTCGCACTTTACGATATCCGACGTGCCACGCCCGAGGCCATTACGCTGGCGCAGATCACCCTTGCCTGCTGCGAAAAGGTCAAACTGGCAGTCAACTTGCTGCCGTCGATGGACAACGCGCAAGCAATACTCGCGACCTGCCGGGAAATCGACCAGTTCGAGTCTGATGCCGATCGTGTCATGCGTGGGGCGATGTCCAAGCTTTTTCGTGATGAGCCCGATGTGCGCGAACTGATCAAGCTCAAGGCCATTTACGAATTGCTCGAAACGATTACGGACCGCTGCGAGGATGTGGCCAACGTCATCGAGGGCATCGTCCTCGAAAACTCCTGATCTTCAAAAAGTAAACGGCGCATGGAATCCCTGCACATTAGCCTGGGCGTAATCGTTTTTCTCGTCCTGCTGGCACTTGCCTTCGATTTCATGAACGGTTTCCACGACGCGGCCAACTCGATTGCCACCGTTGTTTCAACTGGTGTTCTCAAACCGCAGCATGCGGTCGCTTTTGCCGCTTTTTTCAATGTCGTGGCGGTGTTGGTCTTTCAGCTGAAAGTCGCGACCACCGTTGGCAAGGGGACTATCGAACCAGTCATCATCGACCATATCGTGGTGTTCGGTGCGCTCGTGGGGGCCGTGGCCTGGAACCTGGTTACCTGGTTTTACGGCATCCCGTCATCCTCGTCGCATGCCTTGATGGGGGGGCTGGTGGGGGCTGCGCTGGCCAAGGCCGGTCCCTCTGCGCTGATTTCGTCGGGAGTGACCAAGACGATTGTCTTCATTTTCGTCTCACCCATGCTTGGCATGTTTCTAGGCGCATTGCTGATGGTCCTTGTCTCCTGGCTTGTGCGGCGCACGACGCCACGGCGGGTCGACAAATGGTTTCGCCGGCTGCAACTGGCCTCAGCTGCGCTCTATAGCCTCGGGCATGGCGGTAATGATGCACAGAAGACAATGGGCATTATCTGGATGTTGCTGATTGCTGCTGGCATGAGTACGGCCCAGGATTCCATTCCTGTGTGGGTGATTTTTTCCTGCTATCTGTCCATTGGTCTGGGGACGCTGTTCGGCGGTTGGAGGATCGTCAAGACGATGGGGCAGAAAATCACCAAGCTCAAACCGGTCGGGGGGTTCTGTGCCGAAACCGGCGGGGCGATTACCCTGTTTCTCGCCACCATGCTGGGCATACCGGTCTCGACAACCCATACGATTACCGGCGCCATCGTCGGCGTTGGTTCTGCCCGGAAAATGTCGGCTGTACGCTGGGGAATCGCCGGCAGCATTGTCTGGGCCTGGATTCTGACCATTCCTGCCAGCGCCGCGATTGCCGCGCTGTTCTGGTGGCTGGGAACCTTCTTTCTCTGATTCCCGTCGCTGCGACCTGCGTCTCGCTCAGGTCAGTAAGGACAGCAGCGCTTCTGCAACTTCCTGTGGCTTCTCCACCATCATTGCATGTCCGCAGTCGGCAATCTCGCGGCGGCGTGCGTTCTGCAGCGCATCCTGCAGCGGCTGTGCTGACCGCAGAGGCGTCATGCGATCGCGTTTGCCCAGTAGCAGCAAGCTTGGGCAGGCCACTGTCGTTGCTGCTGTCAGTCCATTACGGTAGTTGTTGCAGTTGGCCAGATCCCCGGCCAGTGTGCTGCTGTTGCGACGCATGACTGCCAGCGTCTTGCCGGGGCCCCAGACACCATGGCCACCGCCCCCGGTGAGGAAGAATGTTGGCGTGTGTGACCAGGTGGCGACCATTTTGCAGGCGGTATCGGCTTGCGTCTCTGCAGTTTCGAGCAGCAGTTCGGATACCGGCATCGGCACCGCAGCACCCAGCAGCGCCAAGTGACTGATGCGGTCACCACCACGGGCGGCCGCTTCCAGTGCTGCCAGTGAGCCCATAGAATGACCGGCCAGCGCTGTCTGTTGCAGCTTCAGGGCATCGATGAGCGCGAGCAGCCAGTCGGCGATGGCTTCGATCGAGCGCAGGGCTGTGCCGCCGGACATGCCGTGTCCCGGTAGGTCCGGTACAAATATATTGAGGTTGGCCGCAGCCAGCGAGGGCATGATATCCCGCCACGCATCACGGTCGTTGGCCGCGCCGTGTACAAGGATCAGGCTGGGAAGGCACGGGTCAAAGTCGGTGCGGCCGGTGGCGATATGGATCGCCACACCATCAAGGTTCAGTTTCATTGTCAGGCAGGGATGTCGGGAACAAGCATGCGCTCCAGCAGCGTGATGCGATCCTTCAGCTGGAGCTTGCGTTTCTTCAGGCGCCGGACCAGCAGCTGATCGGGCGGCGGATTGAGTATCAGGTGTTCGATGACCAGGTCGAGGTCGCGGTGCTCGATCTGCAGCTCATAGAGCTGGGTGCGGATTTCGGCGATTTCTTCGTCGTTCGGATTCATCGTTTTTCCATTGCTGCGTGATCGCCAGCCGGCAGCGCCGGTGCGAAGGCAATGTTAGTCGCCCCGGCGGTTAAAGACAACGGCGCGTCGTTCGGCCGAGGGCGCCGGCTATCGAACAGATTGTCGATCATTGCCGGAGGTGTGGCGAAGTGCTGTCTGAGGGTATGATGCGAAGAAATCGTGACGGAATCGTGAAGGAATCAGTCGCGTAAGGTAATAACCGCGCTACCGGCTCATGCAGTCTGGCAGCGGGGAAAAGGTGGCCGTAATGGCCAGTCAAAGCTCGTAAAGCTGGAGGAGGCAGATGCTTTATAACGTCATGGTTGTGTTCGGCAAGGACAATCAGTTTGAATTCAAACTGTCCGATGCCGATCTCGCGGGGCGGAGCGCGGAAGAGGCGCGCCGCTGGTTCGACAAGGAGTTTACCGAGCTGGAGTGCGAACCCAGCAACCCGGTCGGCAAGGTGCTGATCATCGACAAGATTCTCAGCGTCGCGCGCTATGCGGGTGAGAGCCGATTTGTCGATGGCAAGGGCTGGGCGCATGATTTCGTGCGCTACGCGGCGCTAGCGCTCGGGCGCGACACCATTCGTGTCGATGTCGCCAGCTTCAGTATCAGCTATTAAGTAATTCCTGTGGCGCAGACGTCCGTCTGCGCCAACTTTCTTTCCGTTTTTCGCTGGCAACCCACTTTCCACTCTGGTGTCGTGCTGTAAGCGCGCTTGGCTGTTCCGTTCGTCTCTATTCTTTTTAAGCCATTGTTATGTAACGAGAAAATGCTTTGGCATGTTTCTTGTATATACCTTTCCGAAAAAGGTGCGCCGTGTGCGTGACAGTGTGATCTCCCGGTATCCACCGGGTGTTTTCAGAAGAAGGGTGAGGTTATGGCTAATACCAGTCTGTTGTCGCTGGAACTGAACGAGAAGATCGCGGCAGCGGCCGAACGGCTGCAGATGTCGCGCCGGGAGTTCCTGCAGTTCTGCGCCGCTCTGGCGAGCACCCTGGGTCTGCCTCAGGGGGCTGATGCAGCCGTTGCCGAAGCCGTGGCGACCAAGAAGCGCCCCTCGGTGATCTGGCTGCACTTCCAGGAGTGCACCGGCTGTACCGAATCGATGCTGCGTGCCGAGCACCCGACGCTGGAGAAACTGATCCTCGACGTGATCTCGCTCGATTACCACGAGACGCTTTTCGCGGCTGCCGGTCATCAGATCGAAGCAGCACGCCGGACAGCCATGAAGGAAAATGCCGGCAAGTATGTTCTGGTCGTCGAAGGCGCCATTCCGACCAAGGATGGCGGCATTTACTGCAAGATCGGCGGCCAGACGGCAATCGAAATGCTCAAGGAATGCGCCAAGGATGCGGCGGCGATCATCGCCATCGGCTCGTGCTCCTCGTGGGGCGGCATGCCTTCGACCGATCCGAACCCGACCGGTGCGGTCGGCGTCAACAAGATCATTACTGACAAGCCGGTGGTGACCATTCCTGGTTGCCCGCCCAATCCATACAACTTCCTGTCCACCGTTGTCCATTTCCTCACCTTCGGCGCACTGCCCGAGATTGACGCGCTGGGCCGGCCAAAATTTGCCTACTCCCGCCTGATCCATGAAAACTGCGAGCGCCGTGCCCACTTCGATGCTGGCCGCTTTGCCATGGAGTTTGGTGATGATGGCCACCGCAAGGGTTACTGCCTGTACAAGCTGGGCTGCAAGGGTCCGGAGACCTACGCCAACTGCCCGACCATCCTCTTCGGCGATGCCGGTTCGGGGACTTGGCCAGTCGGTTGCGGTCACCCCTGTATTGGCTGTACGGAGGAGGGCGTCGGCTTCCAGAAACCGATTCACATGGTTTCCAAACTAAAGAATATCGAGCCGCCGCTGCAGTATCCAAGAATTGTGGAGGAGAAGGGGACAGGGGCAACCCTGGGGGCCGCGGCGGTGCTAGCCGCTGTGGCCGGCGCTGCTGCCGGCGCGGGAGCGATGGTCGCCAAGAACCTCGGTCTCTCGCACAAGGCCGAGGCGCTGGAAGAAGCCAAAAAGACTGGCGAGAAAGAGCAGGTCTGAGATGAGCAACCGTCGCAACTTCCTGAAAGGGTGTCTGGCGGCGAGCGGCGCGGCCGTGGCAGCAACTGCTGTCCCGACCAGGGCCGAGGCGCGCGAGACGCGGCAGCGGCCGCCCGAGGCGCTGGGCCTGCTTTACGACGCGACACTCTGCGTCGGCTGCAAGGCCTGCGTCGCCGCCTGCAAGCAGGCAAACAACAACCCGGCCGAGTTTTCCACGGTCGACCAGTTGTGGGATACCCCGCTCGATACCAGCGGCAAGACCTTCAACCTGATCAAGATGTACCGCAGCGGCACGATGGAAACGAAGGACGCCGAGGAAAACGGCTTTGCCTTCATGAAGACCTCATGTATGCACTGTGCCGATCCGTCCTGCGTATCGGCCTGCCCGGTGTCGGCGATGACCAAGGACCCGAAGACCGGCATTGTCGAGTACAACGCCGATGCCTGTATCGGCTGCCGTTACTGCGTTGCTGCCTGCCCATTCGGCATTCCAAAATACCAGTATGACTCGCCGACCGGAAAGATCGGCAAGTGCGAGCTGTGCCGCCATCGTCATAAAGATGGCCACTATTCGGCCTGCGCTGAAGTCTGCCCGACCGGAGCAACCCTTTTCGGTCGTACCGAAGACCTGCTCGCCGAGGCCAAACGCCGCCTGGCGCTCAAGCCCGGCTCGACCGCCGTATTTCCGCGCGGCAGGTTGCGCCACGGGCAGGAGCGCATTCTTGCCACGGGCGAGGATGGAAAGGGTCAGCGTAATCGCCACGGATGGCGCCACGAGCCGGATCAGAGCTACGAGAACGTCGTTGGCAATTATCTCCAGCATGTGTACGGCGAGAAAGAGTACGGCGGCACCCAGGTGCTCAAACTGTCGGCCGTGCCCTTCGAGAAAGTCGGTATGCCCGATCTGCCACCGGAAGCGGCGGCTGCGCATTCGGAAAATATCCAGCATGCCCTGTACGGCGGACTGGTGATGCCGTTTGCCGTACTCGGAGCAATGGCCTTTGTCGCCAAGCGCAACGTCAAGAACGATGAAGCTGACAGCGACGACAGCAAAGGGGAGAACTGATATGGCCGCCAATCGTCATGTGGGTCACGCCGATCATGCACCCGCCCCGGTCGGGGGCAATCTGTTCAACGCGGCGACGCTGGTCTGCGGGGTGCTGATTGCGATCATGATCGCCATTCTTGCGGTCCGTTTCATCTTCGGTCTCGGTGCGGTCACCAACCTGAACGATGGCTATCCGTGGGGCATCTGGGTTGTCGTCGATGTCGTTATCGGCTCCGCCTTCGCCTGCGGCGGCTTCTCGGTCGCCATGCTGGTGTACATCTTCAACAAGGGCCAGTACCACCCGCTGGTTCGACCAGCCCTGCTGGCCAGCCTGTTCGGCTACACGCTGGCCGGTGTCGGTGTCATCTTCGACCTCGGTCGTTGGTGGAATTTCTGGCACATTTTCTCGCCTAGCTATGCCAACCCGAACTCGGTGATGTTCGAAGTGGCCGTCTGTATCTCGGCCTACATCGTCGTCATGTGGCTGGAGTTCTCGCCGGCCTTCTTCGAGAAGTGGGGCATGGTCGATGCGAAAAGGAAACTCAACAAGGTCCTTTTCTTCCTCGTTGCGCTTGGAACAGTGTTGCCGATGATGCATCAGTCTTCGCTCGGAACCCTGATCGTGGTCATGGGTGTGCAGATCAACCCGCTCTGGCAGACCAAGATGATTCCGCTGCTTTTCCTCCTGACAGCCATCATCATCGGCTACGGCGTCGTGCTCTTCGAAGCCTGCGTCACCTCCTCGGCCTACCGGCGCAAGATCGAGGTACATCTGCTGGAGCCGATGGCCAAGGTCATGCTCGGCATCCTCGCCGTCTTCATGCTGGTCCGCTTCGGAGACCTCATCGTGCGCGGAGCCTTGCCGCTGGCCTTCAAGGGCAATCTTGCGGCGCTGGCCTTCTGGGTCGAGACACTCTGCTTCCTTGCACCATTCGCGATCATTGCCAACGCCGGCGCACGGCGCAACCCGGCCAGGCTTTTCCTTGCCGGTGTGGCGATCATGCTTGGCGGCATCTTCATGCGCCTCAACGCCTTCCTCATCGGCTACGACACCGGTGTCGGCGTCGACACCGGCTGGAACTACTTCCCGTCGGTGCCTGAGCTGATGGTCACCATTGGCATGTTCGCTATCGAGGTAATCGGTTACATCATCATCACCCGCCGCTTCCCGGTTCTGCCGCGCGACGACGCGGCAGTTGCCCACTAAATCGGCCCACTAAGGTTTTTCGGAGGTTATAACAATGTCCAAGCGAGTCACGATTGATCCGGTAACCCGCATCGAAGGGCACCTGCGTGTCGACGTCGAAGTCGAGGGCGGCAAGGTCAAGAAGGCCTGGTCGTCCGGCCAGATGTGGCGCGGTGTCGAAAACATCCTCATCGGTCGCGATCCGCGCGATGCCTGGGCCATCACCCAGCGTATCTGCGGGGTTTGCACCACGGTTCATGCGGTTGCCTCCGTGCGCGCAGTTGAAAATGCGCTGAAGATGGAGATCCCGGTCAACGCCCAGTACATTCGCAACCTGATCATCCTGGCGCACGGCCTGCATGACCACATCGTGCACTTCTATCACCTGTCGGCACTCGACTGGGTAGACGTGGTCAGCGCCACCAAGGCCGATCCGGCCAAGGCCGCGAGCCTGGCGCAGAGTCTCTCCAGCTGGAGCGGCAACAGCGTCCAGGAATTCAAGAAGGCACAGGACAAGATCAAGGGCTTCGTTGCCTCTGGCCAGCTCGGTATCTTCACCAACGGCTATTGGGGCCATCCGGCGATGAAGCTGCCGCCAGAAGTCAATCTGCTGGCCGTGGTGCATTACCTGCAGGCTCTGGAAGTCCAGCGTTACGCCAACAAGATCGTTACCATCCTCGGCTCGAAATCGCCGCATATCCAGAACGTGGCCGTCGGTGGCGTTTCCAACCCGCTGGCGCTGGATTCGCAATCGGTGCTGACGGTCGAGCGCCTGCTGGCGGTGAAGGAGTGGATCGACAAGCTCGACGACTTCGTCAAGAACGTCTACCTCATCGACGTGGCCGCCATCGGAGCCTTTTACGCCGACTGGACGACCTACGGCCGTGGGATTGTCGACTACATCTCAGTGCCCGACATCCCCCTTGACGGCATGGGAACGAAATTCGCAATGCCTGGTGGACACATTGCCAACGGCGATGTGTCGACCTTCAAGCCGATCACCAGCTTCAACGACAAGTATTTTGCTGAAGGTGTTTCGGAAGCGGTTACGCACTCGTGGTACGAGTACTCCAGTGGCAACGACAAGTCGCTGCATCCGTACAAGGGCGAAACAACGCCGAAGTACACCGACTTCCAGGACGAAGGCAAGTATTCCTGGCTGAAGTCGCCGACCTTCTATGGCAAGCCGATGCAGGTGGGGCCACTGGCCCACGTGCTGACCATGTTTGCCGCCGGTCACGAGCCGACCAAGAAGTATGCGACCAAGGCCCTTGACCTCGTTTCGTCCATTGCCAAAACAAAGGTCGGCATCGACGCGCTGCATTCAACCATCGGCCGCCATGCGGCACGGGCAGTCCGCTCGGCGGTGCTGATGGACGAACTGGTTGTCCAGTGGGATCTGCTGCTGGCCAACATGGGCAAGGGCGATCTCAAGACCTTCAACAAGCCGGTCTTCCCGAAGGGCGAGCAGCAGGGCGTCGGTTTCCACGAAGCCCCGCGTGGCGTGCTCTCGCACTGGGTCGTTATTCAGGATGGCAAGATCAAAAACTACCAGTGCGTCGTGCCTTCCACCTGGAATGCAGCGCCGCGCAACGAGAAGAACGCACCGGGTGCCTACGAGGCCTGCCTGGTCGGCAACCCGATTGCCGATCCGGAGAAGCCGCTCGAGGTGTTGCGTACGGTTCATTCGTTCGATCCGTGTATCGCCTGCGCTATCCACGTAATGGATGAAGAGCACACTGAAATCGTCAAGGTGAAGGCTGCTTGATCAACACCCCCCGTTGATTTAGCGCAAAGCCATTCCCTGCTTGAAGCGCGAGGATGATCCCCTCGCGCTTTTTTTTCGAGGTCCTATGAAAATTGTCGTACTTGGGGTGGGCAACACCCTGCTTGAAGACGAGGCCATCGGCGTGCGTGCAGTCGAGTTGCTGCAGCAGCGTTACCAGCTGCCGCCCGAAGTGCAGGTCATCGATGGCGGTACGGCGGGAATGGAACTGCTGGAGCCGCTGGAGGATTGCGACAAGCTGATCATCATTGACTGCGTGCGGGTTGGAAAGCCGCCTGCTACGGTCATCCTGCGCGTTGATGACGAAGTGCCGGCGTTTTTCCGAACCAAGATTTCGCCGCATCAGATCGGCGTTTCCGATGTTCTCGCCGCCTTGATCTTGCGCGAACGTTTCCCGAAGCATCTGGCACTGATCGGTATTCAGCCGAAGAGTCTGGAGTGCGGTACCGAACTGACGCCGGAAATTGCGGCAACGCTGCCGCAGGTGCTGGAAATGGCGGTCGAAGAACTGACCAATTTCGGCATCGTGGTGACGGCGAAATGAGGAGACCCGCCTGATGTGTCTGTCAATTCCGATGCGCGTGATCGAATGGGTCGATGAGGAAGGCATGCTGGCCTGGGTCGAGCGTGGCGAGGGCGACAGCCTGCGCCGCGAGCAGGTGAACATGATGCTCATCGGCGCGCAGCCCGTCGGTACCTGGATTCTTGCGTCCCTCGGGTTGGCCAAGGAAACCGTCGACGACGAGAATCGGGCGCTGATCGAGGATGCTCTCAGCGCGCTGGACTCCTCGCTTGACGGCAACTATGACGCCAGTCAGTACTTCGCCGACCTCAAATGAACGCCAAGGCCACAGCGGGCGCAGACAATCTGGACGACGCCCGTCCACAGCGGGTGCGCAAGCCGCTCTACACGGCGCCGACGCCGGCCGGGGCGGCATGTCTTTACGCCGACGATCCGGCACCTGTCGTCGAAGCCAGGTATCGCCGCATATGGGAAACCAGCATGCGCGAGATGCCCTTCGTAAACGGCGCCTTGTCGGTCGCAGCGATCGGTTTTCGCCGTTATCGGGGCGACTGGGTCGGTGCAGTCATTACCCCCTGGTTTCTCAACCTCTTTCTCCTTCCCGGTGGCGGTACCCTGTGGTCTGATCTGGCTTCGGGCGACCGTGTCCGGATTCCCTTCCCGGTTGGTGAGCTGGAATTCATTGCCGACTTTGACCCCGGTGGGGATATTCCGGCCTACCAGTATTGCCCCTTGTTTGCGCCGGTCAGCCAGTTTGCTACGCAGGCGGCAGCACTGGCAGCGGCCGAGGAAGCGCTGAGCGCCTTGTTTGCGGTGCTTGAACCAGTGGTAGTGGAGGGGGCTGCGGAAGCTGCAGCGCCTGCAGCCGAGGCGCCGATTCCTCCCCGCCGGGCCTTCTTGCGGAAGGTCGTCGGGCATCGTAGCTAGTCTGTACTCCTGCGTTCTGACGCAGCAGGCAGCTCTCGGCTATCATTAAAGGCCTACCGCCACTCCCTGAACCTCCGATGAGCAAGGCCTTTACCTGTGAATCCGATCACGACGACGAAGACGATGAAGTCCAGCCTGCACTGCAACTACCGCAGGGGGTAAAGAACTACATCACGCCGGCCGGCCATGCCCGGCTTCGGGCCGAGTATGACCACCTGTTGCGCGTCGAACGGCCGCACGTCGTCGAGATCGTGTCCTGGGCCGCGTCGAACGGCGACCGCTCGGAGAACGGTGATTACATCTACGGCAAGCGTCGCTTGCGCGAGATTGATCGCCGCCTGCGCTTTCTCACCAAACGTCTCGATATTGCCGAGGTGGTTGATCCGCTGCGGCAACAGAATGCTGACCAGGTTTTCTTCGGTGCGACCGTCACGCTGGCAGATGACCAGGGGGTGGAGAACACCTACACCATCGTCGGCGTGGACGAAACCGATCTCGGGCGTGGCCATATCAGCTGGGTTTCGCCGCTGGCACGTGCCTTGATCAAGGCACGTGAAGGCGATACGGTGCGTTTTCAGAGTCCCGCCGGCTGGCGTGAAGTGGATATCGTCAGCGTCGACTATCGGAGTATTGAGCCTTGACCAACGACCTGCCGATCGAAAACTTCATGCAGCGCGACCTTCTCGAGTGCGCACCAGACCTTGTTCTGGGCGATGCTGCACGCCTGATGCGTGACGCACGCTGCGGCTCGATCCTGATTGTCGAGAACGGTGCACTGCTCGGTATCTGGACGGAAACCGACGCGCTAACCATGGCCTGGGATACGCCGGTGGTGCTCGAGCGGCCGATCCGGGAATTCATGAGCACCCCGGTGAAGACCATTGCCGCCTCTGCAACACTGGGAGAAACGGCATTTTGCATGCGTGGCTCGGGAATTCGCCATGTGGTGGTGATCAACGAAGCCGGACGACCGGTCGGGATGATCTCGCAGACCGACGTGATCCGTCACCAGGGGGTTGAATTTTTCGTCAGTGTGCGCGAGGTCGGGACGGTGGTGCAGCAGGCCCCCTTGGTCATCGCGAGCACGGCATCGCTGTCCGAGGCTCGTCGCCAGATGGCAGCACAACGCAGCGATGCCATGGTCGTTGTCGGCGAGGATGGGGCGTACGGGATCATCACCTCGCGTGACGTGCTGCATGCTGCTGCCGAGCGCTGTGTCGGCGCAAGGGTCGGTGAGTTGGCGAGCTTTCCACTCCTGACGGTGCAGCGCACCGCGTCCCTGTTTGCCGCGCGAAAACTGTTCCTTGATCGTCACATTCGTCATCTGGGTGTCTGCGCCGAGCAACAAGTCGTCGGCCTGCTCTCATTCAACGACATCATGGGAGGCGTCGAAGAAGGGTATATCCGTGAGTTGCGTGCCGAATTGCGTCAGCAGACCGAGCAATTGCGTCATACCGAGTGGCGGATAAAAGAGCAGACGAGCATGACCGAGGCGGTGTTCGATGCGCTGCCGATCAGCGTGCTGGTCAGGGATGCAAAGGGCACTTTCCTGGTCGCCAACAAGATGGCTGGTGAAATCCTAGGCAAGCCACGCGACGAGATCATTGGTCGTAGCGACCGCGATCTCCTGCCCGCCGAGACTGTCCGCTGCAACGCAGAAGATGACGCGCGGGCACGTGCAGCCGGGCAGACGCTGACCCGGGAAATGAAACTCGCTGATGGCCGGGTGCTGATAGCGCACAAGCGGGCCGTTCAGCTGAACGACAGTTCCTATCTGATCGATGCGTCAATCGATGTCACCAACTGGAAGCGCGCCGATTCGCTGATGGTCAGCAGTCACCACGTGCTCGAACTGATTGTCGGCGGTGCTGATCTGCCCGTCGTGTTGAATGCCATCTGTCAGCGCATGGAGGTCCACCTGCCGCAGTCACGGTGCTCGATCCTGCTGCTCGATGAGGACAACCGCTTGCGCGTCAGTGCGGCGCCGAGCATTGCCGAAGCCTATCTGCGCGGCATCGATGGCATTGCCATCGGTCCACAAGTTGGCTCTTGCGGCACTGCGGCTTTCCTTGGCGAGCAGGTAATCGTCGAGGACATTGCGATCAGTCCGCTGTGGCAGATCGGTGGCAAGCATGCCTTGAAGCATGGCCTGCGCGCTTGTTGGTCGACTCCCTTCTTCTCCAGCGAGCGCAAGGTCCTCGGCACCTTCGCCATCTACTTCGGCGAACCACGGGCGCCGAAGGATAGCGATCTGGAGGTGATTACCCATGCCACCCGTCTTGCCTCACTCGCGGTCGAGCGCTGGCGGCAGATTGCCGACCTGCGTCGCATGGCAACCACCGATCTGCTGACCGGGCTGCCCAACCGGGCCGATTTTTTTGATCGTGCTGCGGAAGAATTGCGCCGTGCCGGCCGCTTTGATCGCCCGCCGGCGTTGCTGATGATGGACCTGGATCGCTTCAAGCGGATCAACGACCGATTCGGCCACGGCGCCGGAGACGAAGCCTTGCGTGCTTTCTCCAGGGTGCTTGCGGCAACAATGCGCGAGATCGATATTGTCGGTCGGGTCGGTGGCGAAGAGTTCGCGGCGATACTTCCCGAAACCGACATCAAGGGCGCGATTCTGGCGGCAGAGCGTCTCCGGGTGGCCGTCGAGGCCCTCCGTGTCCCCCTGGCCGGCAACGAAAGCCTGTCGTTTACGGTAAGTATCGGCATTGCCATACCCAAACTCGATGAGCCGATTGACCGCCTGATGGCACGCGCCGATGCGGCGCTTTATGCCGCCAAGGACAATGGGCGAAACCGCGTGGAGTGCGCCGGGGGTATGCCGCCGTCCACTGCCTGACAGCTTCCGCAGTCATCGAGCTGCAACGCCAGACGGGTTAGAGCCCCGGCATTGATCGCTCAGTTGATTGCAGGAGTAGCTGTTTCAGCCGTTGTCTGCCAACCGCCTCCCAGGGCCTTGAAGAGGTCGACTGCGGCACCCAGGCGGTTCTGGCGGCTGGACAGGTAGAGCAACTGCGCGGCGTTCAGCGAGCGCTGAGTTTCGAGTACGTCGATGAAACCGGAATAGCCGCTGGCATAGCGTTTCTGCGCCAGATCAAGCGCGCGTTTCGACGCGGCCATCTGGGCGGCAAAGGCGGCTTCCTCATTGGCGAATTCATGAAGATTGACGATAGCATCGCTGACTTCGCGGAAAGCGGTTTGCACCGTCTTCCGATAGTTCGCCAGATTCTCCTGCTGTAGCGCAGTCGCCTGATCGACTCTTGCCTCTGTTCTTCCAGCATCGAAAATCGGCATCGTCAGCCCGATGGCGGCAGACCAGATGCCGGCAGGGCCAGTGAACAGGCTGGAAAGTGCCATGCTTTCACTGCCGTAGACACCGGTCAGGCCAATGCTCGGGAAATAGGCAGCCTTGGCCACGCCGATACGGGCATTGGCGGCAATCAGCTTTTCTTCGGCCTGGCGCACATCCGGACGCGCTTCGAGCAGTGCAGAGGGCAGGCCGGTTGGCGGTGTGGGCGGCAACGGCAATTGCTCCAGGCCAGCGCTGGCGACCTTCAGCCCCGGCTGGCCAGTGAGCAGGCCAAGTTGGTTTTCGGAAAGTGCTCGCAAGCGTTTTATCTGGCCCAGCTGTCCCTCTGCGGCACTCAGGGCGCTTTCAGCCTGCGCAAGTTCGAGTCCGGAGGCGGTGCCGCCATCGACGCGTGCCTGAACGATCTTCAGCGACTCCTGCCGCGTTTCCAGTGTCTGTCGGGTCACCTCGAGTTTTGCCTCGTTGCTGCGCAAATTCAGGTATTCGTTGGTCAGCTGGCCGATCAGCGTCAGCCGGATGCTGTCGCGACCGAAACGGCTGGCCAGCGCCTCGGCGCGGGCGGCCTCGTTGCTGCGCTGGATGCGGCCCCACAGGTCGACTTCGTAGCTCAGTGAGACGGCCGCGCGACGATTGTTGTAGGTCTGCGGGCCGCTCATCCTGCCGCTGGCGGTTTCGCCGCTGCTCCGGTTGCGGCTGCTGTTGGCGCCGAGGTCGATCGATGGGTACAGCTCGGCGCCGGCTTCGCGGGCGGCGGCTTCGCTGGCTTCCAGCCGGGCAATGGCAGCCTGCAGGTCCTGGTTGGCGGCCAGCGCCTGCTCGACCAAGCGGTTCAGCGTGGCATCGTTGAACAGCGTCCACCACTCCGGGTTGATCGAAGCGGGGGCTGCAGATTCGCTGCCGGCTTCCTTGTGCTGTTCGGGCAGCGTCGAATCGGGCCGTACATAGTTGGGGCCGACAGCGCAGCCGGCGAGCAGGAGGATGGTGCTCAGGGCTGCGGCGATACGTGTTTTGGCGGGGATGGCCATATCAGTTTTTCTCCGTTGCCGGCGTGTGCGAGTCACCAGGCAGTGCCAGTTGCTTGCCGCGTTCCAGCCACTTGAAAAAGAGGGGGATGAAAATGGTGGCGATGAAGGTGGCGGCGATCATGCCGGCGAAGACGCCGGTGCCCATCGACTGCCGTGCCGCGGCGCCGGCACCGCTGGCGACGACCAGCGGCAGCACGCCGAGGACGAAGGCCAGCGAGGTCATGACGATGGGGCGGAAGCGCAGGCGGGCGGCTTCCAGCGCGGCCTCGACGACCCCCATGCCTTCGGCGTATTTCTGGGCGGCGAACTCGACGATCAGGATGGCGTTCTTCGACGCCAGCCCGATCAGCACCACCAGGCCGATCTGGAAATAGATGTCGTTCGGCATGCCGCGCAACCAGATCGCCGTCAGCGCACCCATCAGGGCGAAGGGCACGGCCATGATGACGGCCATCGGCAGCGACCATTTCTCGTACTGGGCGGCGAGGATCAGGAAAGCCATGATGATGGCGAAGACGAAGGCCTGCACGGACGAGCCGGAACTGCGCTTCTCCTGATAGGCCTGGCCGGTCCAGTCGATCGCATAGCCACTGGGCAGCGTGGCGGCGGCGACTTCCTCGACGATGCGGATGGCGTCGCCCGAGCTGATGCCGGGCTTGCTGTCGCCCATGACCTTGGCGGCGATGAAGCCATTGAAGCGCTCCACCTGTTCCGGGCCGACGATGCGCTTGATGCTGCTGATCGCCGACAGCGGAATCATGCTGTTGCTGGTCGTGCTGCGCACATAGACCTTGGTCAGATCGTCCGGCTTCATGCGGTAGGCGGCCTCAGCCTGCAACTGCACGCGATAGACGCGACCGGCCTTGTTGAAGTCATTGACGTAGAGCGCGCCCATCGTGCTCTGCAGCGACTCGTAGATGCTGGCCAGCGGGATGCCGAGGGCCAGCGCCTTCGGCTCGTCGACCTCGACGAAGAGTTGCGGCACGGTCGGGCGGAAGAAGGTGCTGATCCGCGTGAATTCCGGCCGGGCCTGCAGTGCGCCGATGAAGGCCTGGGTGACTTCGTTGAGCTTGCGACTGTCGCCATCGACGCGGTTCTGCACATAGACCTCGAAGCCGCCGGCGGTACCCAAGCCCATGATCGGTGGTGGGTTGAAAACCAGCGCCATGCCGTCCGACTGCATCATGCCGACGCCCATGAACTTGCCAGCGAGGTCCTGCGCCTTGGCCTCACGCTCGCTCCAGTCCTTGAGCGGAATGAAGATGGTGCCGGCGTTCGGCTTGTTGCCACCGCCGATCAGGTCGAAGCCGGAGACGACGAAGGTGTGCTTGACCGCCGGGTCCTGGCCGACGACGCTGCGCATGGCCTCGCCGGTCTGCTGGGTGCGTTTCAGCGTTGCGCCGTCCGGCAGCATCAGTGCCGAGATCAGGTAGCCCTGGTCTTCCGAAGGCACGAAACTGCCGGGAATGATGCGGAAGAAAACGGCAATCACCCCGATCACCAGGGCAAAGATGACGCCACCGATGATGCCGTGCTTCAGTGTCAGGCCGACAGTGTTGGTGTAAGCGCGGGTGAAGCGCTCGAACATCCGGTTGAATGGTTTGAACAGCGCGTGCTCGGTGTGCTGCGCCTTGAGCAGCAGCGCACAGAGGGCCGGCGTCAGCGTCAGCGCGACAACACCGGAGAGGACCACGGCGACGGCCACGGTGACGGCGAACTGCTTGTAGAGTTGGCCGGCGATGCCGCCGAGGAAGGCGACCGGAACGAATACCGCGCACAGCACCAGCACGATGGCTACCAGCGCGCCCTGGACCTGCTGCATGGCCTTGATCGCCGCATCGCGCGGCGCCAGCTTCTCCTCGGCCATCAGGCGTTCCACGTTCTCCAGCACGACGATGGCGTCATCGACGACGATACCGATGGCCAGCACCATCGCGAACAGGGTCAGCGTGTTGATCGAGAAGCCGAACAGCCACAGTCCGGCGAAGGTGCCGATCAGCGAGATCGGCACGGCAACCATCGGGATCAGCGTTGCCCGCCAGCTCTGCAGGAATACATAGACGACGGCCAGGACCAGGATCATGGCCTCGATCAGGGTCTTGACAACCTCGTGGATCGAAGCGGAAACGAACAGCGTGGTGTCGAAGGGGATGATGTAGTTCATGCCTTCGGGGAATTTCTGTTTCAGCGAATCCATCCGGGCACGCACCAGCCCGGCAACTTCCAGCGCGTTGGCGCCGGTCTGCAGGAAGACGCCCATGGCGATGGTCGGCTGGCCGTCCAGCGTCACGCTTTGATCGTAGCTGTAGGCGCCGAGCTCGATACGGGCGACATCCTTCAGGCGCAGCACACCGCCGGCGCCGCTGGCGCGGATGACGATGTTGCCGAATTCTTCCGGCGTCAGCAGGCGGCCCTTGGCGGTCACCGTGTAGGTCAGCATCTGGTCGGCCGGCGCCGGCTCCTGGCCGATCTTGCCGGCGGCGTTCTGCGCGTTCTGCGCCTTGATCGCGGCCGAGATGTCGCTGGCCGTCAGGCCGAGCTGGGCCATGCGGTCCGGCTTCAGCCAGACGCGCATCGAGTAGTCCTGGGCGCCGAAGATGGTCACGTCACCGACACCCTTGACCCGCTTCAGCTCATCGACGATGTTCAGGCTGGCGTAGTTGGAGAGGAACAGGGTGTTGTAGCGGCCCTTGTCCGACTCCAGCGCCACCACCTGCAGGATGTCATTCGAGCGCTTCTGCACGATCACGCCGTTGCGCCGGACTTCCTCCGGCAGGCGTGGTTCGGCAGCCTTGACGCGGTTATTGACGTTGACCGAAGCCATGTCGACATTGCTGCCGACCTCGAAGGTGGCAGTGATGGTGACCGTGCCGTTGGCGGCTGCCGAGGAGGTGAAGTAGGACAGGCCCTCGACCCCGTTCAGCTGCTCCTCGATCGGTGCGGCCACTGTCTTGGCCAGCGTCTCGGCGGAGGCGCCGGGGTAGGTGGCGGTGATCAGCACCGTCGGCGGGGCGATCTGCGGGTACTGCGCGATCGGCAGTACCTGCGAGGCAACCAGGCCGGCAATGACGATGATGATCGAAATGACCGAGGCGAAGATCGGCCGGTTGATGAAGAACCTGGACATGGCGGCCTCTTATTCCGACTTTGCCGGTGCGCTTGCCGGTGCAGCAGGCGCGGCGGGCTTGGTTCCCGGTGCCGGCGAAGCGGCAGGAGCAGCAGAATTCGGCGCTACTGGCGCGCCTGGGCGCAGCTTCATCAGGTTGTCCACGATCACCTTGTCGCCGGCCTTCAGCCCGCCGAGGATGATCCAGTCCTTGCCGCGCCATTCGCCAGCCTGCACCGGGCGCGGGGCGACCTTGTTGTCGGCGTCGGCGAGCATGACCAGTGCGCCTTGCTCGGTCTGCACCACGGCCGATTGCGGCACCAGGAAGACGCCGTCGCGTTCGCCGGTGAGCAGGCGGATGCGCACGAACTGGCCGGGTAGCAGCTGGTTGTCCGGGTTGTCGAATTCAGCGCGCAGGGCCTGGGTGCCGAGGGTGGTGTCGATATTGGAGGCAAGGAAGTTGAGTTTGCCCGGCACCGGGTAAGCCGTACCGTTGCCCAGCAGCAGTTCGACGCCGCTGATATCCTTTTCGGTAATACGCCCACCGGGGAACTTGGCCAGATCGCTTTCGCCGAGGCTGAAACGCACCCACATCGGGTTCAACTGCTGGATCGCAGTCAGCAGGCTGTCGCTGCCGACGGTGACCAGGTTGCCTTCCGATTTCACGGCGCGGCCGGTGGTGCCGGCCACCGGTGCGGTGACGGTGGTCCAGGCCAGGTTAAGTTCGGCCTGGCGCAAGGCGGCCTGGGCGATGGCGTTGGTTGACACGGCGTCGTCGTATTCCTTCTGGCTGATCGCCTTGGCCTCGATCAGTCCCTTCAGCCGCTTCATCTCGCGGCTGGCCTGATCAGACTTGGCGCGCGCTTCCGACAGGGCGATCTGATAGGGCGCCTGGTCGATCTGGAACAGCGGCTGGCCGGCCTTGACCGTCTCGCCTTCCTGATACAGCCGCTTGGTCAGGATGCCGCCGATGCGGGCGCGCACCTCGGTTTCACGCGCGCCTTCGGTCTGGGCCATGACCTCAATGGCGGTGGGAATTTTCTGCGGCTGTACTTCGAGCACGGTGACTGGCAGTGGCCCCATTTGTGGCGGAGGCGGCGCCTTGCTGTCGGAACAGGCGCCGAGGGACAGCGTGGCGGCGGCAAGAATGATCAGGAGTAGGGGGCGGAACTGGAATTGGGGGCGGGCAGCCATGGAAATGCTCCAACAGGAATATTTGCGCTATTATATACATTCACGAATGTATGTAAATGCTTTCTGATAAGGGTTGGAATCGCATAGCATTCACAAAATTCCCGAATGCAGAAATCTCTGTGAAAAATTGAAATGGTCAGAAAAACGAAGGAAGAAGCGGAAAAAACGCGCGAGGAGTTGATTGCTGCTGCGCGCACCGTATTCCACGAGTGCGGGGTCAGCCGCTCGACGCTGGAGAAGGTCGCCAAGGCGGCCGGCGTTACGCGCGGTGCTGTCTATTGGCACTTCAAGGACAAGGCCGAGCTGTTCTTTGCCATGCGCGAGGATGTCTTCTCGCCGATGATCGAGCGTACGGATGCTTTCCTGTTCTCGGAGGCTTACGAAAACCCGCTCGACGCCATCGAGGCTTCACTCAAGGAATTCTTCCGCGTGCTCGAAGACTGCCCGGTGGTGCGCGAAGTGTTCGAGATCATGATCCTGCGTTGCGAGTATGTGGACGAGTTCACCAGCGTGCAGGAAGAGGTCGGCCGCCCGGCGCAGGAATTCCTGAGAAAGATCGAGTCGGTCTACCAGCGCGCCGCCGACAAGGGGATGCTGCGCGAAGGACTCGATCCGCTGGCGATGGCACGCGATACCTGGGCCTTTACCAGCGGCATCCTGCACCTGATGCTCGGCTGCCAGATCAACCGGGGTCTTGACCAGCAGGTTCCGGAAATGATTTCGACGCACATGGCCTTGCGTCGCCGCTGAGTTTTTCTGGCCCAACAGCATTCCGTGACACTGGGGGCTTGAAATCCCCCTGAACGCCCCCATCTCGCATCGGTCAATGAACCACGGAGTGTTTTTACATGGGCGCACACAAGGAAACCCTGGGCTTTCAGGCCGAAGTGAAGCAGCTGCTTCACCTGATGATCCATTCGCTGTATTCGAACAAGGAAATCTTCCTCCGCGAGCTGGTCTCGAACGCATCGGACGCCTGCGACAAGCTGCGCTTTGAGGCGCTGGACAATGCCGCGCTGTACGAAGGCGAGTCCGAGCTGAAGATTCGCGTCGCCTACGACAAGGAAGCACGCACGATCACCATTTCCGACAACGGCATCGGCCTGTCGCGTGACGAAGCGGTTGCCCACCTCGGCACCATCGCCAAGTCCGGCACGCGCGAGTTCTTCTCGGCGCTGACCGGCGACCAAGCCAAGGATGCCAACCTGATCGGCCAGTTCGGCGTCGGTTTCTACTCCTCCTTCATCGTTGCCGACAAGGTCACCGTCGTTTCCCGCCGTGCCGGCCAGAACAAGGACCAGGCCGTAAAGTGGGAATCGGGCGGCGAGGGCGATTTCTCGGTCGAGATGGTCGAGAAGGAAGGCCGCGGCACCGACGTGACCCTGCACCTGCGCGAGGGTGAGGACGAATTCCTCGGCGGCTGGAAACTGAAGAGCATCCTCAAGAAGTACTCCGACCACATCACGCTGCCGATCCTGATGAAGAAGGAAGAGTGGAAGGATGGCGCCCAGGTCATGACCGACGAGGACGAGACGGTCAACCAGGCCAGCGCGCTGTGGGCCCGCTCCAAGTCGGAGATCACCGACGAGCAGTACAAGGAGTTCTACAAGCACGTCGCCCACGACTTCGACGATCCGCTGGCCTGGAGCCATGCCCGCGTCGAAGGCAAGCAGGAATACACGCAGCTGCTGTACATCCCGGCGCGCGCCCCGTTCGACATGTTCGAGCGCACCGCCCGTCACGGCGTCAAGCTCTACGTCAAGCGCGTCTTCATCATGGACGACGCCGAGCAGCTGATGCCGCTATATATGCGCTTCGTGCGCGGGGTGGTCGATTCGGCCAACCTGCCGCTCAACGTTTCGCGCGAAATCCTGCAGGAAAGCAAGGCGATCGAGTCGATCAAGGGCGGCTGCGTCAAGAAGGTGCTCGGCATGATCGAGGACATGGCCGAGAACGATGCCGAGAAGTTCGCCAAGTTCTGGGGCGAGTTCGGCAAGGTGCTCAAGGAAGGCGTCGGCGAGGACCACGCCAACAAGGAGCGCATCGCCAAGCTGCTGCGCTTTGCCTCGACGCACAACGACACACCCGCCGAAACCGTCTCGCTGGCCGACTACATCGGCCGCATGAAGGAAGGCCAGGAGAAGATCTACTACGTCACCGCCGAGACCTTCACTGCGGCGAAGAACAGCCCGCACCTCGAAATCTTCCGCAAGAAGGGCATCGAAGTGCTGCTGCTCTCCGAGCGCGTCGATGAGTGGGTGGTCGGCAGCCTGACCGAGTTCGACGGCAAGCAGCTGCAGTCGGTGGCCAAGGGCGGCCTCGACCTCGGCTCGCTCGAAGATGCCAAGGACAAGGAAGAAACCGAGAAGGCCGCCGACGAGTACAAGGAACTGATCGGCAAGATCAAGGCCGAACTCGCCGACAAGGTGAAGGACGTTCGCGTCACCCACCGCCTGACCGATTCACCGTCCTGCCTCGTCGCTGACGAGCACGACCTCGGCGGCAACCTGGCCCGCATCCTCAAGGCTGCCGGCCAGAAGGCGCCGTCCAGCCAGCCGATCCTTGAAATCAACCCGAACCATCCGGCCGTGCAGCGCTTGAAGTACGAAGAAACCCGTTTCTCGGACTGGGCCAATCTGTTGCTGGAGCAGGCCACGCTGGCCGAAGGTGGCACACTCGACGATCCGGCCGGCTTTGTGAAGCGGATCAACGACCTGATGCTGGCGCTGTCCGGCGGCAAGTAAGACGCTTTAGCCCCATGCAAAACGCCCCGACTGGTTCGGGGCGTTTTCTTGTCCAGGCCACGACTCACGACCGCAGGCAATTTTGCTGCCCGCGTGACGTCTAACGCGTTCCGGCTTCAGCCGCGCTTGCTCGTGGCAGCGCTACCGTGATTGTCGTCGTATCTGCATCGTCTGCGACGTCAAGCCTTATCTGTCCGCCCTGGGCTTCGGTCAGCAGCTTGGCCGAGTATGTGCCCAGGCCGCTGCCGTTCTGTTTTCCTGTGGTCACAAATTTCTCAAAAAATCGTTCGCGAATCTCCTCCGGAACGGCGCCTTTGTTTTCGACAATGATCTGCAGCGGGTCCTGATCGTGAACGGTCACTGATACCTGGCTCCCTGCCGGGGCGGCTTCGCAGGCATTTTTTACCAGGTTCTGGAGCAGTGAATAGCAGAGCGTGGCATCGCCCAGGGCCTGCGGTAGTCCAGAACCACTTGGAATACCTGTCTTGACCAGCACATTCAGGTTTTTCCCGGCGAAGCTGGCACGCGAAAGCTCGACAATGCGCCGCAGGAGATCGTCGACATTTACCGGCTTGGCATCGAGCACGAACGCGCCGGACTCGATCTTGAACAGCTGGGAGGAGAGATTGATCATGTCGAGTACTTGCTGCGTGGTTTCCTCGATCAGATGCAATTCTTCCGTCAGCTTGCTGCGGCTCATCGATTCGTCTGCCGCGAGTGCCTGAATCAGGCTGATAACGCCGGCCAGCGGGCCCTTGATGTCGTGTCGTGTGATGTGCTCGACATCTTCGTGCAGTCGGGCGGTATCGAGCATGTTGTCAAAATCGGCCTGCATTTGCTTGCGCAGGTTGACGTAGCGCATGAAGTTGCGAACACGCGGTTTCAGCACTGCCGGATCGATCGGTTTGGTGACGAAGTCCACCGCGCCAAGTTCCAGCCCTTTCAGCCGGGCATCGTCACCGGACATGGCGGTGACGAAAATGACGGGGATCGATTCAGCGCTGGGATGCTCGCGCATGCGTTGCGCGACCTCAAAGCCATCCATCCCCGGCATCATGATGTCGAGCAGGACAAGATCTGGCGGATCGTCGGAGCAACAGAAAGCAAGCGCCTTTTCGCCATTATTGGCAACACGTACCTGATAGTCCTCCTTGAACAGGTGGGCGAGCAGGTGCAGATTGTCCGGCGTGTCATCGACAATCAAAATCGTCGGTGGACGCGCCGCCTTGCTTGCCGGGACTTTGCCAGCCAGTGCAGGGGAAGAAAGTTGTGCTGCTGGAGCATCTTGTTGGCTGGTCGCGGGGCCGCCCCGTGGCCGGCTGTTCATCGCTTTTTCGAGACGTTCCCGGAGGCGCTCAGTGGTATAGGGTTTGACGAGAAAATCGCTGACGCCACAGGAAATTGCTTCGGCAACGCGATCACGTGCGACTTCCGCAGTGATCATCAGGAAGGGCAACTGGTAGAGCTTGGTATCCGACCGGATTGCCTTGAGCAATTCCAGCCCAGACATGCTCGGCATGTACCAGTCGGAAAGAACGACGTCGACGTGCTGTTTTTTCAGTATCTGCAGGGCTTCAAGCCCATTATTCGCGGTCACGATCTGCTCTGCGCCGAGAGCACGAAGTTGCGTGGAGGTTACCTTGCGCATGACCTCGAAATCATCGACGACCATGAATACGGTGTGTCTGGATAGTTGCATGATCGGTTTCCGAATGTTCTGTTAATTTATCGCGCTATTTCCGGCAACAGCGGTGGTGAAAAACTGCCGCTTCCTCTCCATGTCGCAGTCGGAATCCGCATAGCGTGTGGCAATTTCAATAAATTCGCCCTGTATTTCCATGAAGGCCTCGACGACATCCGGATCGAATTGCAAGCCCTTGCCTTCTAGGATAATCGCCGCGGCTTGCGTGTGCGGCATCCCTTCCTTGTAGATTCGCCGGCTGATCAATGCGTCGTATACATCGGCCACCGCCATCAGGCGTGCAGAGATTGGAATGTCTTCTCCGGAGAGGCCTTCCGGATAGCCGCTACCATCCCATTTTTCGTGGTGGTACAAGCTGATTTCCTTGGCCATGCTGAGAAAGCCGACGTTGGTGCCAAGTGATTTTTCGGCAAATTCTATGGCGTCTCGGCCGAGGGCGGCATGCTTTTTCATGATCTCGAATTCGTCCGGATCAAAGCGGCCTGGCTTCAGAAGAATGCGATCAGGAATGCCGACTTTGCCGATGTCGTGAAGCGGCGCCGACTTGTAGAGCATGGCGATGTAGTGCTCTGTGAGATCGCGGGAAAAACGTGGATGATGCTGCAATTTTTCGGCCAGTGCCTTGACGTAGAACTGGGTGCGGCGAATATGGTTTCCGGTGTCGCTGTCGCGCGTTTCTGCCAGTGAGGCCAGCGCCAGGATGGTGACATCCTGGATTGCCTCAACCTCGCACGTGCGCTTGCTGACCTCGGCTTCCAGATACGCATTCTTGTCGCGCAGGAAATCGGCCGAGGCTTTCAGCGACAGATGTGTCTTGACCCGCGCAAGGACGATGGCCGGGCTGATCGGCTTGGTGATGTAATCGATGGCACCAAGTTCGAGGCCCTTTCTTTCGTCTTCTGCGTTGCTTTTTGCAGTCAGGAAGATTACTGGAACGTCGCACAGGTTGGGGTCAGCCTTGAGGCGTTGGCAGACCTCGTAGCCATCCATTTCCGGCATCATGATGTCGAGCAGGATGAGGTCCGGAGGATTGCCGGTGGCGGCAAGCTTGAGACCGCGTTCGCCGCTGTTGGCGATGCGCACGCTGTAGTGATCCTTGAGCAGACGGTTCATCAGCGACAGATTGTCCGGCGTGTCGTCCACTACCAACACCACGGGTTTTTCTGAAAGCTTGCTTGTATCCACGAACGGGCTCCTACGCAGAAGTTGTCACGGCTTCCCTGAGCAGGCTCAGGGCAGACTCAAAATCGAAAGACTGGATGGCATTGTCGATCCGCCGCAAGTGCTGCGGGAAGGCGGCTTCCAGTAGCGAGGAATTCTCTTCGAGCAGGTCGCCGGCACTTGCGTCGCCGTAGGAGAGCAGGGCTTCGAGTTTCTCTGTCACCGCGCGAATTTTCTCTGGATCCGCCGTTTCATTGCTGGTTGCCTGGCGGCTGCTTGCCGGTCTTCCTAGCGCGGACAGCCCTGCGATGACGGGGGAGAGTTCTTGCAGTACGTTGCTTACCAGCGCGTCGATCTCTGCAGGCGTGCTGCCATCGCAGCAGGCTTTCTCCAGAATATCGGCTGCCGCGTGTAGCTCCCATGCGCCGACCGTACCGGCGGCACCCTTGAGGGTGTGTGCAACACGTTCCGGCGCTGTCGGGTCGGTGCTGTCGCGTGCAGCATGAAAAGTCTGCTCAAAATCCTTGTTGCTGTCACGGAACCTGATGAGCAGGGAGTACAGAAAGTCCTCGTCCCCCATCGTTCTGGCAAGGCCGGTCTGCATGTCGATCCCCGGCAGTTGCGAGGGCAGGGGCGATGGGCTGGCGGGCCCTCGTGCGGGCGTTGCCGTCGTGTCGTCCTTGCCGCCGCTCGGTGTCGCCGGCTTGATCCATTTGGCGATTGTCGTAAACATCTCGCTGACGTTGAGTGGCTTGGCAATGTGATCGAACATGCCGGCGTCGATGACCTTTTCACGGTCTCCCGCCATGGCATTGGCGGTCATGGCGATGATTGGCAAATTCTTGAATTGCGGGATTTTCCGGATCTCGCAAGTTGCCGTGTAGCCATCCATCACCGGCATCTGGCAATCCATCAGCACGCCATCGAAGCGCTCATCCTGGGCAAGGACATCCAGTGCCTCTTGCCCATTGTTGGCAAGCTTTACCTCAATGCCGGCATTGCGCAGCAATTCCACAGCCAGTTCCTGGTTCATCTCGTTGTCTTCGACCAGCAGGACGCGGGCACCAGCGAGTTTCTCCTTGGCTTCGGCATAGCCGAAAGCCTTCTCCTGGGTTCGGGTTTCTGTCTTGAAGCCCTTGTCCAGCGCTTCGCCGATGGCTTCAAGCAGGGTCGATGCGACAACCGGTTTGGTGAGCACCGATTTCAGGGAAACACCGCGTTGTTCTGCTGAACCAATGGCTTCCTCCCGCCCGTAGGCGGTGACCATGATCACTGCGGGAACCTGCATCAGGTGCTCGTCCTGCAACTGCCGGACAGTTTCGACACCATCCATCGTCGGCATTTGCCAGTCCATCAGGATAAGGTCGTAGGGCGTTCCCTTGTTCTCCGCTTCGACGGCCATTGTCAAAGCCTGGTGCCCGTCTCGTGCGGCATCGACCGTCAGCCCAAGGCTTTGGGCCATGCTGGTTATAATCTCGCGCGCCGAGGCATTGTCGTCGACGACCAGTACCCGCACACCAAGCAGTTCATCTGCGTCGAACATGCGGCGTGGCATGGTTTCTTCCTGTAAGCCGAAGCGGGCGTGGAAGTGGAAGGTTGAGCCTTTGCCGGGTTCGCTCTCGACCCAGACGCGACCATCCATCAACTCAATGAAGTTCTTGGAAATGGCCAGTCCGAGGCCGGTCCCACCATATTTGCGAGTGGTCGATGAATCGGCCTGGCTGAACGACTGGAACATCTTTCCACATTGTTCGGCGGTCATGCCGATACCGGAGTCTCTGACCCAGAAATGCAGTTCAACGCTGGAATTGCCCTCGTTCACTTTTTCAATGCCGACCACGATCTCGCCTTTTTCGGTGAATTTGACCGCGTTGTTACCAAGGTTGACGAGCACCTGGCCGAGTCGAAGCGGATCTCCTATCAGGGAAGTGGGAATCTCTGGATCCGTCTTGAAAAGTAGTTCCAGCCCCTTCTCCTCTGCCTTGATGCCAACCAGGTTGGCGAGGTTGTCCATGACGTCTTCCAGTCGGAAGTCGATTTCTTCCATTGACATCTTGCCGGCTTCGATCTTCGAGAAATCGAGAATGTCGTTGATGATGCGGAGCAGGTTTTCTGCCGAGCGGTTGACCTTCTCAATGTAGTTGCGCTGCTGTTTGTCGAGCTGCGTTTGCAGTGCCAAGTGCGACATGCCGATGATGGCATTCATCGGGGTGCGGATTTCGTGGCTCATGTTGGCCAGGAAATCGCTCTTGGCCTTGGTTGCTTCCTCGGCGACTCGCCGCGCCTCGGCGGCCTCCCGCTCTGCCGCCTTGCGTTCGGCGATGTCCTCGAAGACCCACACTGTTACGCGTTGATAGCCTTCCAGATGAATGCCCTGCCCGGAAACCTGGGCGATGAACTTCGTACCGTCCTTCTTGGCAAACTCCCATTCGAGATGGGCATCCTTGCCTGCCCCAAGCTGGGGAGCGACAAGTGCGCCAAAAACACCGTAGTTCTCAGGTGACTCGAACATGATTGCACCCGGTGCACCGACCAGTTCGTCGATTGTGCGCCCGAGGTGCTCGGCAATACATTTGTTGGCCCGCAGGATGACCCCGTCGGCGGTGTAGACGATGCCGTTGGGGGCGTTTTCGAAAATGGTCTGTTGCTCGTCCAGCAGCTTCTTGATCTCCGCCTGCTGGGCGATCATTTCCTCGCGGGCCCGCTTCTTCTCAGTGACATCGTCGACCGTGAACTGCAGCAGACGCTTGCCGCCGTAGTTGAAGGGCATCAGATTGACTTCGGCATCCCAGATATCGCCATTGGCGGAGCGGGCGCGCCATTCGAAATTCGAGATACCCTCCTTGAGCGCGTTGCGTGCCATCCGCTCGCCGGCGCTGTGGCTGTCGGCGCCGTCGTACTGAGTCGGGGCGGACAAGTCCAGAGGTGTCTTGCCGAGCAGGTCTTCGCGCGAGGCGTAGCCATACATGCGGACAGCCGCCCGGTTACAGTCGATGAAACCCGAACGAGGATCAAAGACGACAATAGAGCGTGACGACTCCTGAAAGAGCATCTTGTTGTAGGCTTCGCTGTCACGAAGCGTGGCTTCGGATGCTTTGCGCTCGGTGATGTCCTGGTGAATTCCGACAACGCGTCGTGGCAGTTGATCCTCACCGCGCTCTGCCGCATGGCCAATGGCGAGAATCCATCGCCATTCTCCCGATTTCGCTCGTAACCGGTGCTCGGACCGGTACTGAGGCTCCTGATTTTTCAGGAAGCGCTGAAGCAATTCGTTGGCACGTGGATAGTCGTCCGGGTGCATCAGGTCAGTCCAACATTCTAGGTAGCTGGAGTACTGTTCCTGCAGGTCTTTTTTGGAGTAGCCGAGCATTTCTGCCGCGATGTGATTGATGCTTGCTTGGGTGATACGGCCTGCAGAATCCAGTTGCCAATCCCAAAGGCCGAGATTGGCACCATGGACGGCGAGATACAGGCGTTGTTCGCTTCTGGCAATTCGCTGCTCGGCAAGTTCGCGCTCGGCAGCGGCGGCGCGAGCTTCTGTAATGTCCTCAAGCATCCACACGGTGCCGCGACCAAGGTCTGATGGATCGATGGCGCTACCGCTCAGCTTGCACCAGAAACGCGAGCCGTCCTTGCGAACAAGTTCCTGCTCACGCTGGTTGATTTCTCCGCGCGACATCTGTTCATAGGCGCTTGCCACATTGTCGTTGGTGGCATCGTCGGGGTACCAGATGCGTGTTTTCTGGCCGATCTGTTCGCCGGGTTCATAACCGAACATCTGGTCCAGCAAGCGATTGCTGCGCATGATCACCCGGTCCTTGAGGAAGGCAATACCCTGCGTAGCGGCCTCGAACATGGCGCTTTGCTCGGCGCTGGCGATGCGTGCCACATCGGCAGCCTTTTCACGCTCGGTGATGTCGTAGATCCAGGTCACCAGGTGGCGTCCATCGACGAAATCCATCAGCACCGAGGAAAGAAGCACCGTCAGCGGTGTGCCGTCCATCCGGACAAAATTAGCCTGGTAGTCGTTGACCGCACCGTCGCGACGGATCTGCTCAATGAAAGCAATCCGGTCGTGTGGGTTGCTCCAGTATTCTGTCGTGCGGTGGTTGGCGATTTTTTCTGGTGCAATCGCCAGCAATTCAGCAAGGCGTTGATTGGAAAAGAGGGATTGCCCCTCTTCTGTACTGATCGTCACGCCGGCGGGGCTGTTTTCCAATACCAGGCGAAACTTTTCTTCGCTTTCGCGCATTTCCCGTTCGAGGCGCTTACGTTCTGCGATGTCCTGATACACCCACACTGCGGCGCGTTCATAGCCGGGGAGATGAATGCCTTGCCCGGATACCATGGCAACGAATTTTGTTCCGTCTTTTTTGACGAAATCCCATTCGATGTGAACATCTTTTCCCGCTCTTAGTTGCGGACCGGCAATTTCACCAAATTCGAAAAATCGCTCCTCTGACTCAAACAGAATGGCTGATGCCGGCCGTCCGATCAGTTCGTCTACGGTGCGTCCGACTTGTTCGGCCAGGCGCTTGTTGGCCCTCAGGATGATTCCATCCGCGGTGTACGACATCCCGTTGGGCGCGTTTTCGAAAATGGCCTGTTGTTCATCAAGCAATTCCTGGATTTCCCGCCGTTGATTCTCGATTTCTTCGCGCGAGCGGTGTCTTTCCGTGATGTCGTCGACCGTGAAACGCAGTGCCAAGCGGCCTCCACAGTCAAATGCCATCAAGTGAACTTCGGCGTCCCAGATCTCGCCGTTGGATCGGCGCGCACGCCACTGAAAATTGACGATCCCCTCGGAGATTGCAATGCGGGCAAGTTCTTCTCCGGCGGTTTGGCTATCTGTGCCGTCATACTGGGTAGGGGCAGAAAACTCGAACGGCATCTTTCCCAGCACGTCTTCGCGTGACGTGTAGCCGTAGATCTGGACTGCTGCCATATTGCAGTCGGTGATACCGGTGATCGGGTCAATGATGACAATCGGTGTTGCCGATTCCTGAAATACCTTTTTGTTGTAGCTCTCGCTCTCCTTCAGCGTCGCCTCCGCTTTTTGCCGCGCTTCTTCGCTTTCCGCGAGTTTCTCAGCGAGGGTGCGATTTTCTTTTTCGAGTCTGGCAAGTGTGGTTTTTAAGTCTTCCAGTGAATTATCGGCCATCTTCATCGCACCATGATGTTTTCATATGCCGAGTATATTAGCAGTAAGTAAATTACTTTCTCTTTGATAAATGGCAGTTTTTGCAAATGACGATGAACTAGCTCTTTGTCGATCGTGTTATTTGGGAATGCCGCGCTGCGCGCGAAAGAATTACGTTTCCAGAGTCTTTTTGAAAAAGACAAATGCCCCGAACAATCAATAATGGGCTAGCCTCGACGCTGGTTCGATGGGGCGCTATCGTCTGGCAAAATTACTATCGGAGGATGCAATGTCACGCTCTGTGCGATCAACTAAAGCGGCTGGTGCTGTAGAACGACTTCGGGCCAGAAGCGGCAACCCGGATTATTCGATGTCGGTTCGTTCCGACGGCTTGTTTGTCCTGCGTAACGCATTAGCTACTGGCGAGCCAGTGGGGCCGCCGTTGCCTCTTGATGAGTTCGTGCATTTTGTCGATGGGATCGACGCAGCAGCACCCAAGCGGGTCAGCAAAATGGATGTGGCGTTCAGGAGTCAGTTGAAACGGAAGTAATGGAACTGTCTCGGGGCTTGGCCTATCGACAGGGGCAGGGATACTCCTTCCATCACGCCGATAGTCGCTTGGGTGATGGAAGGAGGGGGTACTGTTTATTGCTGTGACGATTAGACTCGTGTGGGATTAGGCGCCTTGCAGTTGCAACAGGAGTCACCCGATCGTATAGCCGCCGTCGACAACGATTTCCTGACCATAGATATTTTTTGCGGCATCGGAGGCAAGAAACACCGAGGTTTCGGCAATGTCTTCCGGTGCTCCGAAGGCGCCCGGCATCAGGCGGGCGGTGACGTTGGCGGCGACGACATTCAAGACATCCGGCGGCAGGCCGACGGTACCCCACAGTGGCGTGCCGATCGGGCCAGGAGCGATCGAATTGACGCGAATCCCCTTGGGCGCCAGTTCGGCAGCCAGCGTCTGCGACATCGATTTCAGTGCAGCCTTGCTGGCGCTGTAGATGGCCAGGCCGGGAAAACCCACTTGCGTGAGGAAGGTGGTGATGAACTGCACCGAGCCGCCCTTGCGGATATGCGGCAGGAAGCGGCGCACGGTCTCGACCGCGCCGAAGAGGTTCACCGAAAACTGGGTATTGAAGGCTTCGGCCGTGCTCTCCTCGAAGGAAACGACGCGTGCGATGCCGGCGTTGGGGACGACGATATCGACACCGCCAAAGGTCTTTACCGTTTCATCGACCAGTCGCTGCAGGTCGTCGGCTCGGGTGACATCTCCGCCGACGGCGTGCACTTTGCCAGGGTACGTCGTGGCCAGTGCCTTCAATTCATCAAGGTTGCGGGCGAAGGCGACGACCTTCGCGCCTTCGGCAACGTAATGTTCGACGATCGAACGGCCGATGCCGCTGCTGGCACCGGTGACGACCGCAATCTTGCCTTCCAGTCTGTTCTGCATGGATACACCTCGATGGAAATTAATCGGTAGTTTGGAATGAAGAGCATCTTAGTATCCGAGTAATTTAGTCAACTTCCATTGACGCTTATCAAAAGCCAGCTTCGGGTAAGCTTTCGCACTGCAGTAGCAAAACAAAAAAACCAACCAACTTCTGGAGAATAGTAATGACCCTATCTGCGCCGCAGATGACGACGATAACGGTGTGCCTGGAAGGTGCTGTGGCGGTGGTGTGTCTCAATCGCCCGGATCGCTCCAATGCGCTGAATGAAGCCATGTGGCAGGAACTGCGCACGGCCATGCAGTGGGCGGATTCGACGCCCGAGGTGCGGGCCGTGGTGCTCGCCGGTGCCGGAAAGAACTTTTGCGCCGGCATTGATCTGGCCATGCTCAGCGGCGTAGCGCAGGCGGTGGCGCATGCTGATCCGGCGCGCAGCCGCGAGAAACTGCGCCGGCTGGTGCTTGATCTGCAGGATTGCCTGTCAAGCATCGAGCAGTGCCGCAAGCCGGTGCTGGCCGCGATTCAGGGCGCCTGTATCGGCGGAGCGCTGGATATGGTGACCTGCTGCGACATGCGCTATGCCTCGGTCGAAACTGTGTTTTCGGTGCGCGAGGTGGATGTCGGCATGACGGCTGACGTTGGCACGCTGCAGCGCCTGCCGCGACTGGTGCCGGACGGCGTCGCACGCGAACTGGCCTATACCGGGCGCAATGTTGAAGCGGCGGAAGCTGAACGCATCGGGCTGGTGAACCAGATCTTCGCGTCGCAGGAGGAACTGGCGGCAGGTGTGATGGCGCTTGCGCAGGCCATTGCCGCGAAGTCGCCGCTGGCCATCCGCGGCACCAAGGAAATGCTGAACTACGGCCGCGACCATTCAGTGGCCGACGGGCTCAACTACATCGCTACCTGGAACGCGGCGATGCTGATGTCGGTCGACCTTAACGAGGCGATGGCGGCAGCGAAGGAGCGGCGGGCGCCGAAGTTCCTCGACTGAGTGCGGGATTCGTTCGCCATGAAAGCACAAGGGCCGCGAGTTTGATCCTCGCGGCCCTTGTTCTTTTACGGGTACGTTGCGGTCAGCGCATCTGTTTCTGCATGTCGGCCGGGTTGAATTTCATGCCGCCGGGCATGCCAGGAATTCCCTGCATCATCACGTCACCGGGCTTCATTCCGGCCTTGCAGGGACCGAGCCACTTCGCAGTGATGGTCATCTGCGACTCCTTCATGCCATGCATGGGCGGGGCATAGGTAGTTTTGATATCTCCACGATAATTGTTGCCGAAGTCACCACTGAATTCGGCGTGCGTGGTTGCCGTGGTGCCGTCGAATTTGCAGACGGTATCCGAGATCACCTTACCGCCAGAGCGGGAAATGTCGTTCTTCGAGCAATTCTGTTGTGCTTCACGCTGGCCCGTCTGTTCGGTCAGTTTGTCGGTCTTTTCATCGACACACTGCTGCATCGTTGTTGTCATCGGATGCGGGCCGCTCATGTTGTTGGTGATTTCCCACAGCCCCGATTTTCTGGCCGGTGCATCTGCGGCGGTGGCGAGGCCTGTGGCGAGCAGCAGGGTGGTAGCAACGAGGGTCTTGCGCATGCGGATCTCCTTCAGTCTGGTTGTGTACTTGATATTCCCGCAGCATAGCCCGGAGGGGGCGACAAGCCAAGTACGAATACAGCTTGTGTTCTGCCCGAATTCTGCCGCTAGTCAGCCAAAGAAACGGGTGCCGGCTTCGGTCGGGAGTTCGGTGCCCGTGGCATGGGCGCGTTGCAACAACTCCCAGTAGTAGCGGTAGGAAGCGCGATCATGCAGCTTGCCGTCGTGGCGGATCGGTCCCCAGTCGGCATCCTGGGCTGCCACAAGAATTTCGCTTGCAGTCTGCACTTCCGTAAAGTCTGGGCGCATGGCTTCAACGATGGGGACGATCTGATGGGGGTGAATGCTCCACATGCGCAGGTAACCGAACTCCATTCGTGCGCGACGAGCATCGTCACGGATCATGTCGAGATCGCTGAGTTCGGTGGTGACATTGTGCGAAGGCACCACGCCATTGGCCAGTGCCGCCGCCGCAATTTCACATTTGGCACGACTGACCAGCGGATGATCGAACTGGCCCGGACTCTTCATTGCGCTACCGGGAATTGCCCCGTGATGGCCGGAGACGAAATCCATCAACCCGAAGTCGAGCGACTCGACCCCCGGCAGTGCTGCGATTTGCCAGACATCACGTAGTGCTCCGTGGGTCTCGATGAGCACATGCACCGGGATTTTGCGGCCGATACCTGTGGCGAGTTCGATACGTCTCAGCTCCCCAATCTGCCGGGAAACGTCGTCAACACTCCGCGGTTTGGGCAGGGTGACGAAGGGCAGGCGATGACCGGCGGCCCCGACCAGGATTTCAAGGTCCTGCTGCCAATGGTCGTGCGTGACGTCGTGGATGCGTGCAGCGACCCGGTTGAAGAGATTTTCCGCACTCATGATCAGCGCAGCGCACATCTCGGCATGTTCGCGTTCTGCTCCGGCGCGGGCGCCATCCTCGCAGTCACAGGTGATGTCGAAGATCGGGCCGAGTTCGCGTTGCAGCTGCATCGCCTTTTTCATCAGCTTTTCGGCGCCTGCGTAGTGGTCAACAGCGGGAAGAATGGGAAAGGGCTTTTCGCCTGCGAAAAGGACAGAACCGGGGTGGCGTCGGGGCATGGCAGTAGTTGTGGGTGAATGATGAGAAGCGCCTATTCTAGCGTGCGCCACGGATTAAGGCCGGTTTAAGCCTTCGCTTCCAGAATGGCCGCCTGCAAGTTGTTTTGGATGAACAATGAATACCAAAGACGCAACATCACGACGTTATAGCGGCCTGACCATCAGTCTGCACTGGCTTTCTGCGGCGCTGGTTCTGGGCGCTATAGCGCTGATCGAAATGAAGGGCTGGTTTCCGAAAAACAGCCCCTTGCGTGATAGTGTCAGGCTTTGGCACTTCCAGTTGGGTGCGATCGTTCTGCTGGCGACGGTCGTTCGGTTCGCGTGTTTGTTGCGTGGATCCAGGCCAGAGCCTGTTGCGGCAAAAGGGAGTCTGGAGCGGCGTCTGGGTGCGTCTGCACACGGCTTGCTCTATCTGTTGTTGCTGGTCTTGCCTTTAAGCGGAGCAATGGTCCTGATTGCTGCTGGCAAGCCGGTCAGTTTGCTGGGCTTGGCCTTGCCGGTATGGGCTGATGGCAGTCGTGAGGCAGCGAAAGGCGTCAAATCGATTCATGAATTCTTCGGCAACTTGATGATCATGATGGTCTTGCTCCATTTTCTGGCAGCATTGTGGCATCAGTTCTTGCGGCGCGATCGCGTGATGCTGCGCATGTTGCCATGGCGAATCGGGCGTTGATTTACCGGGATTGCTTACCGCAGGACGCAGAAACAAAAAGGCCGCAGCAAACGCTGCGGCCTTTTCCGTTGGAGCACTGCCGGATTACAGCATGTCCTTGACGGCTTCTGCTTCGTCGGTCAGTTCCTTGAGCGTGAAGTTGATCTTCTCACGGCTGTAGGCGTCGATTTCCAGACCCTGGATGATCTTGAATGAACCGCCCTTGCACTCGCAGGGGAAGCCGAACACGATGCCCTTCGGGATGTCGTAGGAGCCATCGGACGGAACGCCCATGGTGACCCAGTCGTCGGAACCGAGAACCCAGTCACGCACGTGGTCGATGGCAGCGTTGGCAGCCGACGCAGCCGAGGACAGGCCACGGGCTTCGATGATGGCGGCGCCGCGCTTGCCGACGGTCGGCAGGAACACGTCGTTGTTCCAGGCATGATCGTTGATCAGGTTCTTGACGTTGTCGCCGTTCGACACGCAGTTGCGGTAGTCGGCGTACATCGTCGGCGAGTGGTTGCCCCACACGGTCAGCTTCTTGAACGACGAAACCGGACGGCCAGTCTTCTCGGCCAGCTGCGACAGCGCGCGGTTGTGGTCGAGACGGAGCATGCCGTGGTAGTTGTTCGGGTTGGTGCGGCCAACCTTCTTGGCGGCAGCAGCAGCGATGAAGGCATTGGTGTTGCACGGGTTGCCGACAACCAGAACCTTGACGTCTTCCTTTGCGTTCTCGGCAATGGCCTTGCCCTGAACGGTGAAGATGGCGCCGTTGGCGGTCAGCAGGTCGGCACGTTCCATGCCCTTGGTGCGCGGACGGGCACCAACCAGCAGGCAGACGTCGGCATCCTTGAAGGCGACGTTCGGATCATCAGTCGCGACCATGCCGGCGAGCAGCGGGAAGGCGCAATCGTCGAGTTCCATCATGACGCCCTTGACGGCCTGCTGGGCCTGGGGAAGATCGAGCAGCTGGAGGATGACCGGCTGATCTTTGCCGAGCATTTCACCCGAAGCAATACGGAAAAGCAGGCTGTAACCGATTTGGCCGGCTGCGCCGGTGATGGCAACGCGCATGGGGGCTTTGGACATGTTGCGGCTCCTGTTGTAAACGGTGAACAAGAAATAAGAAAACCTTAGGCTTTGCGCCTTCTGCCTTGTTGTTGCCTGTGCAGTGCTAAAGCTTTTGGATCATATTCCGGGGCGTCGCGAGTGTCAATGTTCCGTCTTCTGTCTTATAAAAGATATAAGAAGTAGAATAGACGAATTCGTCAAAATATGGTCCAATTGATCCCATGAACCGGTCTTCGCATTCGCGCACTACCGCGCCTTCGCCTACCTTCAGCCCGCTGTACAGGCAGATCAAGGATTTGATCCTGAAGAGCCTTGAAGAGGGGGAGTGGCAGCCGGGAGATGCCATTCCCAGCGAATCCGAACTTGCAGTCCGCTTCAATGTCAGTCAAGGGACTGTGCGCAAGGCTATCGACGAGATGGCTGCCGAAAATCTTCTGGTTCGCCGTCAGGGCAAGGGTACCTTTGTCGCCACCCACAGCGACCCACGTTCCTTCTTTCGCTTTCTCCGTTTGATTCCTGATGATGGTGAGTTGCAGCCTTCGCAAAGCGTGCCGCTCGAATGCGGCCGGGCCAAGGCCGGTGCCGATGTCGCGCGCATGCTGGGCCTGGAGCCGGGGGCGCCGATCATTATCATGCGCCGATTGCTGAAATTCGCTGAAGAGGTCGTGGTCTTCGACGAGATTTATTTGCCGGGCGAACTCTTTCAGGATCTGTCGCTGGATGTTCTCAAGCAGAGCGAAAAATCCCTTTACGACCTGTTCGAA